>Ga0123353_10014073_pt1 | contig 11510 bp, 8 predicted proteins | sample TergutLab28metaG_3_FD_92763 | JGI IMG/M metagenome (GOLD analysis project Ga0123353, IMG submission 92763) | Labiotermes labralis P3 segment gut microbial communities from Petit-Saut dam, French Guiana - Lab288 P3 | ecosystem: Host-associated > Arthropoda: Insects > Digestive system > Gut ... | reverse complement strand
CGGTTAAAATATGACGAGCTGTTGTTTTGTGGTACGGTTAAATGTGACAAACAGTTGTTTTGTATTCCGGTTAAAATGTGACGAGGAGTTGTTTTGTAAGACATGTCCCGTTAAAATATGACGAGCTGTTGTTTTGTGGTCCGGTTAAAATGTGACGAGCTGTTGTTTTGTGGTACGGTTAAATGTGACAAACAGTTGTTTTGTATTCCGGTTAAAATGTGACGAGCAGTTCATCACACACAGCATGGACGTTTTAAAGGGGATTCCGATCATTGGACTCGGCGATTCTTAACCTTGCCTTCCACAGACAATTTTGTCAAAAGAAGCAGTGCCGCCGCAGTAAGAATAAAAAAACCTTCTGTTTGGCAAGATGTTTGTTTTTAAACATTTCAAGTCCTCAACGGCGCAGCACTGTTTCGACCGGTACATAGCTATGGACGTTTCGGGGAATCGCAATGCAATCATTTTAAGGGTCAAACAGTCACTCTTCTGGCATTGCTTGACCTCGAAGATGAAGATATAACGTTCATTCGAAAGGTGGACAGGCTCCCAGAAGACTCGACTCTGCAGCAACACCGCTGTCAGAAGGTCAAATGTCACGAACGTATTTACGCATACAATCAAGTGCACAACACTGCTAACTGGAAGTGCTATTGTATCCCGCCCAGTCGACCGTTCAGGAAAGCGTCCCACAGGTTAACCTTGATTTTAACGCTCTTCTACACTTTCAAAAGAATATTGCTTTTTAGAGTGGTTCCCAGGCCTTGCCCTTTCTTCCTCATATCCAGAGCAACTTGCTTTAAGACTAAGATTTACGTGCATCTCATTTAAAAATTCACCAATTCTTAGTGCGCAGTAAACAGACTCCCTTTCCGTTATAAAAGCCATTCAGTTGACGCTGTACAGAAAATAATAGCCAATTGTTGGACAACAATACAAAATACACAAATTCACTCTCTGGTCAGAACATAGAATTTTCTAATGTTAACCGTGGTGGTACACAAAGTAACCACTAGGTTCAAAAGATAAAGGGTTATAGAGTATCTGTATGATCTGTACGAAAACTGTCTTGCCAGGACTGGCACACACTACACGCTAGCGATTTACTTCAGACAAGTGACACTGTCAGGTCTATTACACACACTGCCTTCGATTCCTACCGCAATCACATTGCATAACAACAAAGCCGAATTCAGATACACACTGGGAATTGTGCGTGCCTCATTGGCTTTAATGATATTTGACAGCCAACAAAAGGTGGTATTTTTAAAGGAATAAAAAAGCCGAAAAAGCATTTCATTGGTACGTCAGTCGATGCTGGTTTATATTGGACCGATGGGGCTGTGACAGTATAGCTGCAGCAGTTTTAGTACATGAGTATAAGTCGAATACAAACTCATTCAAATACGTAGCGTAGTTGAGAAGAAGAACTTGCAGAAATAAGCACTTATATTAATAATTGTCCAACGGGATGCAACACAAAGCAGTTTCTTTATTATTCTGCAAGTTCACTCTACATGTTTCGGGTGTCAACCACACCCATCATCAGGAGTACACAAAACTGTAACTACAGCCTCCGGTACTTGTCATGCTGTGCTGTGCAGCTACCTCCCTCCAACGTGGACAATTATTAATATAGATCAGCGATGCACGGAACCATAAACATAAAATAGACATTTCTCCCAAAACTGAAATAGTTCTACGTAAATTCGCAAATAAACACCTGAACATTACCTGGAAAACCTGAAGCGCTCGTGCCAACCCTCCGACCTGGTTCTTGAGGGAGAACACAACGGAGTTATGGGGGTCCTTGCCATCCTCAGAGACCTCGCAAGGCTGTACAGACCCAGAAGATTGACCACCCTGTAGAAATTAGAACATTACAATTAGCAGAACGCTCACCATATCGAATGTACGCGTAGTGTAGCAGATCTGGCATTTGTATCCCATTACTGTTTCTGTATTTCCCACAACTGGCATTTACGAATTACAAAACGCTACGTACAGTGACACTAAAATCACGCGCAGTATAAACAAGAAGCCGCGTAAAATATCAAATGAGACTGTATACCAATCAGTGCGGACGATGTCATCTTTGTTATTTTAAAGGAAACTGTAAACAGAATAATTATATCTGCCTGTATTATTTTTCCCGCATTCGTATATATTAGTGAAAGTAAAAAAAAAAAAAATGCCAGAAACGTAAAATTTTGACAGAAATTTTTTATACAAAAATATTAATAAGTCACTGACCAAATATTAATTTACGCGCGCACGTGCGCGCATGTGCGCGCATCAGGGGGCGGGGGAGGGGCGAAAACGAAATTCGAGTTCGTGTGTACAAGAGGTTTTGATGTTACGTCACGGCACGCGGCCCTAAATATCTTCGCCGTCACTAATTAACACTTCCCAGAGACGTTTGCATGCTTTGGTATATAACGGGTTGAACAAAGTTTCTCGCAAATAGACTGATTACAGTTTGAATTCTAAAGTGAACGCAACAGACCGTACAAGAACACACACAAGTTGCAGTGAACTCGACGAAACACGCTTGCCTTTCGAGTTTGCGTTAGAACATATGTTTATTTCATTTCTAAAATTTAACACCAATTTGTTGCACCACACTTTTATTTGTTAATAAACACTGCGACATGTTTCGGCCTTTAACTGTTGGTCATCATCAGGGGGCCGAAATGCCACATATGATTGCAATTATTGTTATGATGATTTAATGTTACAGTTCTTAAAACCAGTCTTGTAGTTCAGATATAGTTACAATAGGGTATAAAATTATTTTGCTGTTGATATCACTGTTGCGTCCAAACATTCACTTTTCAATCTTTCTCCAAATGAAGCAAATTCCTGTGTTTTGTGTTCACGCTATGACTGGGTAGGCTAGCTGTTGTGCAACAGATTGGTGTTAAATTTTACATACGTGATAGAGCTGCACGGAAAATGTGCAACATTAAACTTATTTGTTTCATGTATTTGCTCATATCATTAATGCTTCACGTGAAACAACATAAAACATTTTTTTTTAAATTATGTGAGTGTTTAGTACAAAACCAGGGTATTTGCTCACAACAACTGTATGGCTTACGAATGCGTTTGGGGCTACATAGTGTATATTATATAACTGAGGGCACTCGACAGATTTGTGCAGAAGCTTTAATCTGTATTCCTTCCTCAGTTTGAAAGGCCAAATTTCTACTCTTTTGACTTTCAGGTGACCGTGCATCATGATAAATTCTTATAATAAAACCAACTAGATGCACTAATTTCTCAAATTTATTTTAGCAATAAAACTCTACATGTTTCGGAGAGTTCCTCTGTCCAACAACAGGAGTTTTTCACTGTACACACAGCAATGGTGTATGTCATACAGGTTTGCTGACAGCTTGTTGCTCGCAAGCTGTCAGCAAACCTGTATGACATATACCATTGCTGTGTGTACAGTGAAACCCTCCTGATGATGGACAGAGGAACTGTCCGAAACATGCAGAGTTTTATTGCAAAAATAAATTGGAGAAATTATTGCATCTAGTTGGTTTTATTATAAGAATTTCTACTCTTTACTTGATTTACCGATTCTACCAGTATCAATACTACATAATGTCGTGATTCATAAATGAATAATGAAGTATAAATGACAACTGAAACAGCAACCTACGTACTCAGAGAAAAACCTATCTCAGTGCCACTCTGCCCACCACATATCCTACATGGACTGCTCTGAGATCAAACTCGTGCTTCCACGATGAGAAGATGGCGACACACCGCCTGAGCCGTGGTACACTCAGTTGTCTTATTCCCATACAAACCTTAATACAGTCTATGAATAAAGCATGATCTGTTACACGTTAAGAAAGATAGCGTATGGTATAATCCGTGACGTAATTTACTGGCCCTACCATGGGCTTCTTTATTTCTGGACGTCGCTTGTGTTCACGGGACACGCATTAATGAATTCTCATTTACTTCATAAGACAAGAGCAAGTTTCCATACGACGACTCTCACGAACCGCACAAATGCTTAGCAAAATTACGTGCAGGTCAGAATTTCAGCCCAACAAGACAATACACTTTGAAAGTGCTGATATCAGTTCATTTTCGCCCTTAAGTAAAATCCAGCTTTAAATGAGTCGACTTTCATTAAACTTACACTTACTCAGACATCCCATGTGTCGAATTTTATCCAAATCGGAAGAAATTTTAAACAATGGCAAATTTTTCTTTTTCGTCCTTTAGCAAAGTACGGTTTTATGCACCATTTTTCATGACACTAATAAATGCTAAATGATATTACGTGCAGGATATTCTGTGTCAAATTTAGCCGAAATCGGCTAGTATATCTGGATTTTAGGGTATAAATCTATCTACGCCTTTAAGAACACCACGACTGTCCCTGAGCCAAATTTCACGAAACGTACACACGTGCACTTGCCCGGTAATGTTTTGTAAACAGCTCCTACAGAAACTGAAAATAAAGAATTAGTTTAGCTGCATCCAGGATCGTAATAAGTGGAAATCATATGTTGAGAAGGCCACAACATTCAAAGATTGACGTTGTAGCGCCTAAAGAAGAAGAAATAGCTCCTACACATAATTTCATGAAAAGCGACAAAACAATTAGCCTCTGTTACTGAGTTAGAAGGAAAGACCGAAGGTGCCTCAATGCAAGGCGTATTTTATTTCGTAAAACACGTTAAAACGCCCAACAAATGAATATCTTTCACACGAGAGTCCGGAAAACTTATCAAGATCAGACTTTCTTCTAAAAATGCTAACTAAACAGGAAAGCATCTCAAACGAAAAGTTTAGTGTTTAGGAATATGAAAGACATACTTTTCAGTAGGTAACAACCGCAAAATACACAGGTAGAAAAAACACGCCTATTTTTTTCATGTGCTTTGCAGTGTACGTGTATGTTCGGATGTTCGCAAAGACAGTCACCAGGAAGTTACCTTTCAAATCGTATGGGACAGAAATTATTTCTAAGATTCGTGTCTCTAGGGCACCGCAGTTCACTGGCAAGTCTGAAGCCCATATACGCACCTGAGAGGGCGCAGAACGTGGCGGCCCGTCTTTCAGGGCCCACTCCTCTCCAGTGCGATACAGCCACAAGCCCAGAAGTCCTTTGCCGGAACCACTCATGGCTGTCTGTTGCTACTGCTACTGTAGTGACGCTCTGCTTGCACAGACGCCCGTAATAAACTAGCGCAGCGACGCTCCGCGCCGTTCAGCGCTTCCATTGGCTGCATAACTCGCGGCCCCATTGGCTAGACACCACACTTCTTACGTTTTAACTTTTCGTGCTAAATTCTACTGTTTCTTCTCCTCACCATCTTGCCTCTTCTGCCGCCCACATTGCTCCCTCATGTTCTTGTAGGCTAACGGCTTACATTACGAAAATTCTCAGATGATCTGACGTCATCCTGGTTGCGTCTGGGCACTAAGAATGGCTATCCCGACATATTTTGCATGCTCCCTCAGTCCGTACGGACATGTCGGACATTCATAAACGGTGTGATCGATGCTGGACATTTATGCTTTTACACAATGCATTTAACAATGTACAAAACGCAGCATACGGCCATACTTAACCCTTCGAGATACATGTATTTTCATGTACAGCAACCTGTTACGAACAACGGCCTTCGTTTCAAAATGAAAAGTGTCCGACTTTTGAAATTGGAATGAAATTTGTCATTCGGAGTGTTGGGCGGTTCCGAAAGATGTTCCAGGTTAATCGATATGAACACGTAAAAATAATCGGGGTTGATTGAAATTTCTTTTGAACACGTTATGTTTCTCGGGAAAAGTTCGGTATTGGGGTGGAATGCATTTTCCACCGGCATGGGTCTCGGGCCGACAGTGCAACAGCTGTTTGCTTTCTTAAGCTCTTTATATGAAATTGGCCATTTTTGGTAGCTTACTGCGAAGTATTTACCGCTTGCATCTCGGCGTGTCTATTTCTGTATGCACCAAACGTTTCTTTGATTAATGAAACTAGAATCACAACCCTAATTTTGCAAATATATTCTTCAGGCTCTAAGGTAAAGGTAAAGTGATCCCGTTACAGGCCTGCTGTGGCCCAGAGGGTGGGTAGAGGTATAGCTCTACTCTTCCATGACCGCGGCACTAGAAGGGGGTGAGTGGTCAGCAGCACGGCCTGGCCGCACTTTACCCCCGGGAAAGACTCGGTACCCATTTTACAGGAGGCTGGGTGGGCCCCAGGGCCGGTCTGGACGGGCGGAAAATCTCGTCCCCACCAGGATTCGATCCCGGACCGTCCATCCCGTAGTCAGTCGCTATACCGACTGAGCTACCGGCCCACATTCTTCAGGCTACACTGGTCTTAATTTAAACAAATTTTGAGATTTAAACAAAATAGTATCAAATCTAGCGCTTTCGTTCTCTATGTGGCATAAAAATCACGTTTCTCTAATATCTCTTAAACTGCGTAATTTACTTGAAAATGTACTGACATTAAAATGAGTGTTCTATCTTCTCTACAAGGTCCGTTCGAAGTTACTTCGAAGCAACTTACACTCTAGACGCGCAGAGACGCATGCACGGCTTCATACAAAGTTTCATTTCTTATTACACCGACTTGAAGTAAAACTGGAATGTTTCAGGAAATCATAAAGAAATATTCCAACATCAAATTGCAGGATACTCCGAACAGCTGTTACACGCTTGTCAAACGGCGAAACTAACAAATGAAATTTGCAAATGTTCGCTGCGAATCCGCCAAAATGAGAACAGATTTGTGTATTTTTTAACCATCTAATTAAGGACGCTGCCGGTTGCAGCTTCCGCCACAGATAAATGAGATATGAGTATGTCACATTGGTGGAATCATACTGTCAGAGGCAACATCGAAGTATTCGAATAAAAGAAGAATACGAACCAACTAGATGCTACTTATTATTTTATTGTACTTCTTATAGGCTCAACATGTTTCGGGCACTACTATGTCCATCATCAGGAGCTCGTGACTATAATATTGATTACCACATCGGTCGTTTCGTTCTTGGTTTGCTGTAGGTTGGAGGTTAGTTGCGGTTAGGCTGGAGTAGTGTCCGGGCTGCAGGCTAAAGTCGTGTTTTAGCCTTCAGATATCACAATGATGTACAGTCCAACAAACATCAAATTCGGATAAAAACCTGTGCCAGTGCCACTATGTCCACCACAGATCACACATGGACTTGGCTGGTATCAGCCTCGATCCTCCGCTGATGGCCGGCGTCTAACCGCCTGAGCCTTGGCAAGGTCTAAACATTGATGTCAGTAGCACTCAATAAAATATACAAAGTACGTCCTAAACATTAAAAGCTCTAGAAAATGTTGAGTACGTTGTGATAAGTAGTGACACTTCCTTTGTGGACGGTAATAGCGTGCTGTATCATTGTGGTTCAATTTCGGATCGTGAACGAATCCTGTATTTTGGAACAAAGTGGAGAGACATAATCCATTTTTATGCCGGCCACTGAAGTTGTGGTCACTTAGGTTTGTGTTTGTGTTTGTGCCAACCATGCTGTACTGTATTTTCTGTCACAGTGCCGTATTGCTTCTCTATGAAGAATGGCGTCGATTACTTTCAGCCAATAAAACGCCCACACGAAAGTACTGTCATAATGACATTCATCAGCAGTTCGGTAACTTGCTTCTTCTCCACCTCTTCCTACCTTCTATTCTTCTACCCTCTTACAAATAACGTTTTCTTTTCATCCGTCTCTACTTTTCGTACTTAATTTTTTTTTGTTAAGTTTCTTCTTAATCCGCCTCTTCTTCTTCGTCCTTCCTTCTTCTCCCCTTCCTTCCGCTCTTAATCTTTCGTTTTATTTGTACAGTTGATAAAACACATGAATAGTCTGTGTATTGCAAAATTTTCGGATGTAATTTAACGTTTGCTGATCGGACCAGTGCTTACTCAAAATGACTGATAAAATCACATCCTGAAGTTGGCACATATTTTCGGGACATTCTACATGTATTCGCTGTTAACTTCATTGTCAAAAATACCGAGAATGCTGCATGTCTTGACGTTTTCACGACGGTGTGGTTTAGGACTCCATGCGACGCCGCGTCACTAGGTAATGAGATCCGAACGTTTCGAGTAAACAGGGGATCCTGGAAGAAGGAGACAAAATATTCCTTCGAAAAGACGGGAATGGATTAATCAGTGGAGCAGCTCAATATTCCAGAATCAATTTCAGGCTGTTGTAGATTTGGATTCGAGATGTACCTGATCCGAATGTCAGGCAGCCACCGGACATCCTGACTTCCAATAATCTCAGCAAGCACATTCGGATTTACATGTAGTCCTTCATGTAGGCTACGACCACACAAATTATGTCACAGCCGATTTGTCACATTGTAGTCCAGCCAATCAATTCAAAGCCTGCGTACAGAAGCGGCAGGTACAAAGTCCAATCACAATAATCATACTGCAACCTAAGCCGCCAACAGCCAACAATGGAGAGGGGGTGAATAGTGAGCTAGCACCCTTGAATGATGAAATCTCAAAGGGGTGGAAACTCGCTAAACAGTTTGGCTGTTGTGTCAGGGGCCTAAAAGAAGGCGTCGGTCGTGAACTAGAAGAAAAATAGTAACTATGAAAGAGCAGGTTAACTAAGTAGTCAGGTCACTGCATCCCCAATGTATGTACTGACGTCAGCAGTACACACTGACCCAACTTCTTTGCCACCGTAAATGGAAGAGAGAGAGAGAGAGAGAGAGAGAGAGAGAAGAGAGGGCGAGAAGGAAGGAAAGAAGGAAGCAAATATATAATTCGTTCACCATACTACGAAATTAATATCGCCACAGATAAGGTAGAGGGTGCGATAAGTGAAAAATCTAGTTAAAATAAGTGGAAGTAGTTAATAAATGCTAAACGTCACTAACACAGATGTAATATTCAGAGATTCAGCTCTATTATGGTCTAAGAGAAAACCGCCAGAAAAATGTATTAAGAAGGAATTCTGATTTTAACCAAGACTGTGCTGATAATAATAATAATAAAGATAATAATGACAATTACTATTATTATTATCATCATCGTCATCTTCATTGAGTTACTCTTTCGTAATACTGTTGAAGGGAATCTTCATTACGCACAACTGCATGCAGACTTAAGCACAAGAAAAGACTTCGATTAATGGTCCACAAACTTACGTTTATTGAAGAACTTTAAATGCCGTTTCGAGTTCAAGCCCCACACTTTTCCGCTGAACTAGCTAATGAATTTGCTGCTTGCTTGTGAACACGAGGAAATGTTATGGATAATTAACTGTTACATGTCCCAAGAAGATTGATGACAGCAGACGAAGATGTGCCTGACCTTATGTGTACAGTTCACGAAAAACTCCCAGCGTGCAACTGGTGGTAGATAATTCATTGTACAAATCCCCGTAAACACTTCGCACAACTCTTATTTAAAATTATGGAATATAACATTCAAATTTCTTTTTGAAAAACAAAACATGAGGTATGATAAATTTAGGCCGAAAACGGGCACAACTGACCTAGTTGGGTAGAAGTTTCGTTGTAAACCATACACATGTGTACATCTTCCTTAACTTAAATATAAAAAATAGGGAGGTTTATTAATTTTTATGCATTTCTGTGATGAAGTGTATAAATTGAAAACTTAATGCGAAAGTTTTTCTCCCTTTCCATCAGTTCTATACCTGAAACTACTAAAAAATAAAAAAATATTAGTTCTACACAAAAGCCAGTCAGGTTATATTTAAAACTTGATGCTTTTGCGACGACTGAAACAGGCAAAACCTTCTCAGGCAACTAGGCGTGTAATTTCGGAAGCGTCATCAAGCAGGCTTACATTGAGACAGGATATCAGCTGGTGGTTGGATGTGGTTAGCTGCGGCACGAGGCATTCAGTATTTCGTAGCTGCTCATTGGCTACTAGGTGTCCTACTTCGCACCTTATGCTTGCACATAAACGCATCACACATATCCTGAAATGATTTTAGTCAATTAGTTACTCTGATTTTAGTTTTAACACCAGAAATTTCTCACTTCTTCTCTAGCAGCAAAACTGTTGCCTTTAAATTATTGAATGGCCATGTTGAAGCTGTTGAAATTAAGTAGAACAACCGAGGAAAATTTTGAAAATTCTGTAAGGCTAGTGGGTACCCCGTTACCGTTTCACCGACGAACACATGTCAGAGAATCTATTTATTGATTTCTGGGCTATTTAGCGACGGCATTTCAATACGAGAGATTATATGGAATCGAATGAATGAATGGTGAGCAAGTAAGGATTTCGAAGGTTACGATTGTGGGCTATTTTAGTATTGCCCAATGCATGCATTTGTTTGGCGTAAATGAGTAAAACCACAGGAAACCTCAATCAGTGTAACTGGTAACCCGGCCACGCTTTGAAACAGGCACATTCCGAATATGAACAGAGATGCCTCAGATCAAGCCTAACAATCTGTATGCTTGACAGTTATCAAACGAAACTATCACAGTTTCGAGAAGATTAAAATCAACTGTTATAACAAAATCAGCTGTCTCCAGCTGCGTGTCAGAAGCAAAACCGTCAATCTCCATATAAACCAATCAAAGACGTGTACTACCGCCACGTGATCATATCAGCTGTTAATATGCTTAGTGGATTTATTCATTCTGCAGTAGACTTCAAACTTGATAAGATTTCTTCTTCTTCTTCTTCTTCTTCTTCTTCTTCTTCTTCTTCCGTGGCGCTGCAGCCCAACTTGGGCCTTGGTATCGTTCATCCTCCACCTCCAGGCATCTCTATTCTCTGCCGAACTTCTTCATTTTCTGCATTGTAACATCCCTGTCCACTGCATCCAAACATCTTCCTCTGGGCCTTCCAACTGGTCTTTTCTCTTTTATATATCATTCCAGTGCTTTCCTGGGCACCCTTTCAACTTACATCCTCATCACATGACCCACCCACTGGAGTCTTCTCAGTCTTATATTACTGGCTAGCTTCATTGCCTTGGGGACCGCGGTAGCACAGTGGTTAAGGTGCTGTGCTACAAATCGGAAGGTCGCTGGTTCGATTCCAGATGGTGTCATTGGAATTTTTCATTGACATTATCCTTCCGATCACACTATGGCCCTGGGGTCGACTCAGCCTCTAACAGAAATGAGTACCAGGAGTATTTCATAGGGGTATAGAGCGGCCGATGCGTAAGGCTGACAACCTTACCACCATACTGTGCCGTTGTCGTTGTCATGAAATCTGGGAACCTTAACTTCCTGGAACCCTCTGGGCTACTCCAGGCCTGCAATGGGACTGATTCATTGCCTTGTATAAATTATAGATTATAACGTGATTTAGCTTTGTATAATTACTCATTGTGATGTGAATTTTTCACAGTTTTTATATTGATAAAAACTGATAAAAGTACCGTGTATTTGGAACGGCAGCCCTTAGAATTCAAGCGTGTCGCCTGTGTCACCATTAAAGTCAAGATTACATGCGAGATTACCTTCAAGTAATGGCTGGATTG
>Ga0123353_10014072_pt1 | contig 11510 bp, 5 predicted proteins | sample TergutLab28metaG_3_FD_92763 | JGI IMG/M metagenome (GOLD analysis project Ga0123353, IMG submission 92763) | Labiotermes labralis P3 segment gut microbial communities from Petit-Saut dam, French Guiana - Lab288 P3 | ecosystem: Host-associated > Arthropoda: Insects > Digestive system > Gut ... | reverse complement strand
GGAAGCATCTGTCTTGCCAAGATGAGCTACAGCAGCATGAACGTATAAAAGGATGTTTTGAATTATTTGGGTTCTGTGCTGAATGTTTTCTTAATGTGGCTGTCAGATGTGTAGCACTTCTGCCCCATGTTCAGGAGATCCTTTATGAAGTCTCAGCCCAAGGACCACCCATCATGACTGAAATTTTTATTCATCTTCTTTAACGCCTGCATGTATGTAAAAAGATGTACTGCAAACTACACTGCCATCAATTTTGACCACCTCCCTTTCAATTCCTTATTTACTAATTAGCCCACCTTTACCTTTGCCTGCCATTTGATGCTATACAGTTAGACCTACTGAAAGCACTTAACTAAGTCATGTTTATAAATAGAGAACACTCAGAAGTACGGAACTAATCTGTTTTTGTATTGTGTGAGAACTGAGGAAACAAGGGGAAAGAAAATATTTTGTTTACTAAACAATTCGATAGTTCTGTCCTAACAGAAGCCCACAATGAAGAATTGTTCATTACAAGCTGCCTGTATTGTGATACATATTTTGGTGATGCTGCATACCACACACCAGATACTCATGTAACGCTTGAGGAATACTGGATTTGGTGTTTCAGGAGTGCATCAAACAGCATGAGCAGGATATGGAGTTGTCCTTTGCAGTGGCACGATCCAAAGACAAAACATGTGGAGTGTGCTTTGAAGTGGTGATGGAGAAGCCTCCACATGAGCAGCGATTTGGTATCCTGCCAAATTGCAACCACTGCTTCTGTCTCACTTGTATTAGAAAATGGAGACAGGCAAAACAGTTCGAGAATAAAATAATCAGGTTTGCCATTTAATCCCTGTTTGTTAGTGGAGTCCTTCTTCTATACTGTGGAAGCATTGATATTTCGGAGGTTTGTCAGACTGTGTAACTGTGCAGGGATCATTCAGGAGGTTATTTTCATTTCATCTGAACTGAATTGAGTTGAACTGAACTGAACTGATTATCAGCCTATTTTCTTTTTCAAATAGGAAAAGAATAGTTTTATGACATCACTGTGCTATGTACGAGGGGGTGCTGATAAGTCCTTAGCCCGACCTACTTCCCGATGACGTAGGACGGAATCGATAGTGTCTTTGGAAAGGGGGGTCTGTTCATGTGCCGAATTGCAAGTCTTTTCTTGTTACAGAGGCCGAAAGGAAACATGTCAGGTGACACGCGTGATTTCAACAACGTGGAGACGTGAGCTGTCATCAAGCTTTTTTCCTGCAAGGCAAGATGCCGAAGGGAATTCACGCCATTCTGACAGAAACATTAGGGGAACGTGCACCATCATATGCCACCATCAAAAACTGGGTGGCCCAGTTTAAACGTGGCGATTTTTCCACATGTGATGTGCCTCATCTTGGACAACACAAAATGGTGACCACTCCAGATATTATTGATTAAATTCATGAGCTAATCTTGGAAGACTGCCAGATTTCAGCTAAATCAATAGCTGAGCAACTGGGCATCTCATGTGAGTGGGTTGGGTCCATCATTCATGAACATTTGTACATGCGGAAGCTCTCTGCGAAGTGGATCCCAAAATGCATGAACATGGATCAAAAACATCAATGGTGCCAGTCATCTGAGCAACTCTTGGAATTTTTTCGGCATCATCCAAATGATTTCCTGTTGCGATTGGTGACATGGATGAAACCTGGTTATATCACTATGACCCGGAGACAAAGCAACAATCAGTGGAATGTCGACATAGTGGCTCATCCTGCCCCAAAAAATTTCGAGTGCAAAAATCTGCTGGGAAAGTTCTTGCCTCGATTTTTTGGGATCAAGACAGCATCATCCCCATTGATTATCTTCCGGAGGGCCAAACTATCAACGCAGAGTATTACTCATCTCTGCTGGTGCAGTTGAAGGACATTTTGAAGGAAAAACGCCACAGGAAGGTCATCAAGGTGGTCTTGTTCTCGCATGACAATGCCCCGGCTCACCAGGCACTTGTAACCCAGAAGAAACTGGCCTACCTGGGCTTCCAGTGTCTTGATAACCCACCCTGTTCTTCAGATCTGGCTCTGTCAGAGTACCAGCTGTTCCCTGGACTGAAAAATCAATTGAAAGGTCACCATTTTTTGTCCGACGTGGAGGTCATTGCTGCCGCGGAGACCTGGTTGAATGGGCAACCTTCTGAATTTTTTTTTGAGTGGCTTGCAAAAGTTAGAGTAACAGGTTGAGAAGTGTATTGGGTTTCATTGGGAGTGTGTTGAATAAATCCCAAGTTTGGTCAGTGTAGCTGGTTTCCGTCCTTGTCGGGCTAAGGACCCTCATTTGCAGCCTTTGAACCAGTTGACAGATTTTCATTAAACTTTCCATCAATGTTATGCCATTGGAGCCTACCCCAAAGCTGTACTTTTCCATTTCCTACAATCTTTCATAACATTGTGGAAGACATGCAGAATTTTGAGGTTCGGAGTTGGCTGCGTGGGGAAATTTCATCACTTGGAAAAAACCTGTTATTTGGGAAGTAGGCCTTGTTAGGATAAAGAAAAACCAGTGTAGAGATTTTTGGTCCAATCAGGGAAAACCCAATGCTTGATTTTAGTGCCATTACTAGGACACAGTGGATATACAAACCACCACATGCTGGGTTTTTTTTTTGTGTGGGCAAACAAAACTATACTTTTGTACTATTTCCAGTGAAGAATGAGTGCTGGGTATATAAATATCATATGCTCTCATGATGTAATTCTGTAATGATATTCACAGAGTGAAAGAAATTTGTATGTTTCTTCCAGTCGAGGAAAGCTGTGAACTCTTTTTTTTTTATTATACATTGAGAGGTAGCTTACTAAACAGTTCTTGTTACATACTGAGATGTGTCTGTATTCTCTGTGGAAGGGACAAGTAATCATTACCAATGTTATACAAATTTTATATTCATATTTTGTGTTATAGAATTCTTCTATACACATGGGACACATTTGCTCAAGTGACAGTAATGACATGACTATAAATATGTGTCACTGACATACAGTATCCAAATCATCCTACAAGTTGCAGCACAGTCTGGCTTTGTAATTCATTATTTTTCTTCTGTATAGTACATGAATTTCGATGACTGACAGGTCATTTATTCTGGTCTTATATCTTTGCTTCTTTTGTATTTCATTATCAGATCTGTTTGTTCCATTTGCATGGTAGATTAGTTGTTCCACTGCGAAGGTTATTTGGATGTTTCTAGGAAATGTGAATGCTGATATGATAAAATATTGAAGTAGGTGTTAATTCCAGGGCATGTCCAGAATGTCGAGTCACTTCGGATTTTGTTTGCCCCAGCATGTATTGGGTTGACACAAAAGAGGAGAAAGAGAAATTGATCAAGGACTACAAAGGTGCTCTCAGGTAAATCTATTTTCCTTGGGAATGCTAATTATAGAGTTCTTACATAAATTGTAGAACCATTGTAGCATGTAGACAAGGGTTTGGATTAAAACTGTTTCTGAAAGAAACTGTTATAGGAAGAAGACTGAAAGGACAATTTTATGAGATATTGGCATTGCAGATATTACTTTAGCAGTTTGTATATTGTGTTTAGCATGTTTTGAATTAAGAGTAGTAAGTGTGACTGCATGTCTAGTTTGCTGCCTAGCTTACATCCCACAAGCTGTATTTTCATGGAGAAAATTTTAAGTTTAGGAAAAGTTTCTCAGTCATTACATTATATGTGCATTAACTTTTTTTCTGTTAATAAAATCTCATATTTAAGTATGAATATCACTAAAGCTTACCATTTTACACGATCCTGAACCATGTCCATCCACCCTTATTCCTTACGGTAAGTTCAGTATTGTCCCATCCTTGGATGTTAAATAAGTTGCTGCTGTCCCTTTTTTCCCCACCAAAATTCTATATGCGCACCTTGTTTTGTGCAGCTCAGCTTGTTTTGGAATCCAGACAATACTAGGTGACCTGAATAAATCATTAAATGTTTGTCATGTGTCCTTAACTCCCCATTAATTCCGACTTATTCTTTTTGATACTTACGGTTCCCCCCCCATAGACTGTCAGCAGCATATACACATGCCTGCTTGTACATGTTTCAGTACCAACCTTTGTGAGACCACTGATGATATATTGCTAGATAAAAATTAAGAATCACTAAAGAGAAAGCATCCCCTCAGTATTTTGTAATGTATCCATTCCAACAAAGGTGACAGGATTCTGTGGTCTTTATTTATAAGTATGTTTTGTAACTGTTAGTTTGAAACACACGGTGACTTGTGTCATATAAATGAATATTGGCTCCATTATTATGCTATGTGTTGCGGCATGAATAACCTGTGTAGTAACTCTGACAAAGAATATAGACATTTTTCTGTTTTGTGTCAGTTGAGGTCTGTTATTTGTAAGCCATATTATTCTTGAGTATTGTGACAAATTAAATTCGCATGTAAGTACTGGCTTACTAAAATATAGCATGTTCATAAACCACAGTGACAGTAACTGTGCAGTTGATAGCTTTCTTTTATTGTATCACAACACTCCGTTCATAAAATATGTGAGGGTCAGTCAGAAAATAAGGTTGTGTTGCACATAATTTTGTAAGTAAACTTAAAACTGGTGGTCATCATATGAGTGAATTTGTAATAATTGCTGGCAACACATGATTCAGCTTCTGCACGTGGGTTATACAGGATGCAGCAATACATTGTGACAGTTTTCAGATAACTGTTTTGATGATGTGGGTTGAATATAAGAAACAAAAAAAAATCAGGATGTCTTTAGGAAAGTGCCATTTAATATATGTTTTTTATTTTTTAAAAATTGCAACTTCTATGTGGTCTTCCTGGCACACGCTGCATTCTGTAGTAGTGATTGGAAATGAACCCTAACTTTGCAGCAGACATTTATCAGTGGTGCTAATTTGAAACCTGGTGTGCTCTTTCATCCCTTAACGTGCCATAGAAGAATGTGGTGATATTCAGAGCTTGTCTGTAACTAACGAACCGCAATATCACGGCAAGTTGTATACCTGTGTGCAGTTATGGTTTAGTATCCCTTCACTCTTACAGGAATGTATTGTTATGTCAGGGAGACGAATTAAGAGATCTGATTTTTGAGAAGTAGAAGGCAGATATTAAATGACATTTTACTGCTGACACTGCGTATTTTTTGTATTTCTTATATTCAACCCAATTCATCAAAGTGGCGATCTGAAAATAGTCACATTCTATTTCCACATCCTGTATAGAGTCAGCTGAACACATTAGCTTGACTGGAAGAGTGGTCGCAGCATGTGATCCATAAGATCATTTTATATTGTAACATGTATTGGTTATAAAGTCTTCCTGCTGTATTACTGTGATCCCTGAGGATGGCTGTTAAGGTGAACCATGTGGGATCATAAATAATTTCTAAACAGTTGTATCCTCTTGGTTTTACTATGTCATTATATGGGTGTACATGCTAGCACTGTGTCAAACAAGTTGTATGAATATAGTATTTGAATAAATTTTGTTTCAGATTCTAATGTGAATGTTTTGCTCTGTTCCAACATTTTCATTTTCATTTTTTTTTTTTTAACAGTGTGAAGGATTGCAAGTATTTCAAATCAGGGCGAGGAAAGTGCCCTTTTGGGAACAAGTGCTTTTATTTACATGCATACCCTGATGGAACAAAGGCAGATGTGGGGCCACCAATACGTCAGCGACGGCATAATGCTGATGGTGATATCGATGTTCTTCAGGTGAGTTAACTTTGGTTGCAGAGCTAATGGATTAGTTGACTTAAAAAAAGGTACGATTTTTACATAGTGTACTTTGTTGGCCAAGAAGTTTTGCTGTTTAAGGTCAGTTGGTCACAGTGTATTTTGTGTTTGATATGGTATCGTTGAAGATGGGGAAGTGAAATTGGTTATGTATGAGAGATTGATGTTGGGATGTTTGACCATAGAGTAGCAAATAATATTGCATTATTGGAAATGAGCTTTTGATTGCTCTGTGTTTAGTTGAAAATTTCTTTCAGAGCTGTTCAATTTATTGAATTACTGAAGTTTCTTTCAAACATTTATCTACAGGACCTCGTCAGATGAAGTTGTCATTGTAAGAGTTGAGATTCTAACAACTGTGTTGATGACTTTTCACATCTTCTGGGCTATGAAACCATGTCATTTGGTAAATAGTTACCATTGTTTCAGAGGAGCTTGCTTTCTCCATTTTCAAGGCCTGAATACCCAGCAGGCTCCCCTGCAACATCAGTAACCATTTGCCAGTCAACACAGTGTCATATCTCAGAAGACCTTTTCAAATTTGTGGTCTTTACTTGCGTGTACTGCTGTACCTATAAAGGTACTCTACATGTAATATGATTTTATTAAGTGACAGAGCAGAAATAAGACCAATCACAACTATGTTATATTTTACTGCATAATATATTGCAACATGTTTGGTTTTTTTTTTATAGCCATGGACTACACAGCAAGGAACATTTTATTGTGTTGTGTGTGATAATCTTTATATAAGTATTTTGCATTACCTGATGGTGGCTTTTTATAAATGTTGGAACGTGCTGCTGAAAAATATAGAGTAAAGTATTGCAAACGTAGTTGTGGTTGACTATTCCTCTTTCTCCATTGTTGCTTATATATCACAGTGGGATGCCCCATGTAAAGATACACATTTTTATTCCAGCAACTCATTCTGTGGGACTTCCTGGATGAAAGGGAAAACCGTTGGCTGTATAGTATTGATGAACTTGAAGATTTAGTGGCCTTCTTCTCAGACTCAGAAGACTCTGATTGGTCAGATTTTGACATCTTTTTTGACTAACTCCCAGCTAAGTATCTGAGCAGCTTGTGAGGATCCCAAATCATTTACATCAACTGCCAGCTGGGAGGGGACAGAATTTAAAACTGTTGCTAATATAGACTTGGCTGTAGCAAGTAGCTTGTATTGGGGAGAGGTAAGGAGCCACCAAAATGATTTTGAATTTACCCAAACAAAAATAACATATGTAGTCTCGTAATGAATTGGGAAGAAAAAAAACATATTTGTTTGTTCCTTGTAGGTAGAAATTATTGTGCTGGGCAATAGCAAATGCCTCATGTTAAATAATTTTATTCCGAGAAGTTGGATAATGGGGGGACCCTTGAGCCCCACTGTTAGTAGGTTGCTTTGAATGTATGTGAAATAACCAGTGACGTTTGTTCATACCAAGTGCTTTTTTCTTAGAAGCAGATTGACCAAGTATTAGATTTTGATTGGAATTGTTGCCAGTGTTATTGCCATCATTAGAAAGGATAACCACCACACATTATTGGTATGTCAGTGAATTTTATTTAAAATATAGTAGAGTCACTTAGTTAGAAATTGAATTGCTTCAGATTTTATTTCAAATCTCTGTTGTTTTATATAGTTAGAAAACTTTTGCACCTTATAGTGTGTTACCAGTTTGAATTAATTGCAGTTATTGAAATTCCAAGTGTTTTGATAAGTTAGGTTGGCTTCTGCATGCATATTTGAAGGTAGCATTATATTGTGCTACCAGTGAAGTGATTTCATCCCAAAAAGTCATTAGGATTTACCACATCAAATTGCACCAGTTATTTACTTTAAGCTTGTTCAGTTTAAAGAAGTTCCTAAGTGATTAGCATTCAGTAATTTTTGACTGCCATTGTATTACAATACTGTATCATTTTGAAATAGTCTGGTGTGGAGGGTTGGTTTCCTGAGAACATTTTTGATTCTGATGTTATTTGCACAGTTGAAACTCTGTTGCTAAAGTAAAGTACAATAATTCAGGGCTGCTGTAATTGCCCATGTCATGAGCTTACTTCAGGCATTTTTTGGAAACAGGGATTTTAAAGTAAATTATTTTAATACCTAGTACCAATATGTAGAAAAGAATCCACTTGACAGTTGATGTGATAAGTATTAACGGTTATTATTGCACTGTAGTACTAGAAAAGAAGGTGAGTGTATAATTAATTTCATATGATTTGCAGTATATATAATACAGTAAGTTTATTGAAAAGTATCAGGTGGGTTAGTGCTTGAATACAGATGGGACCACTTGACAGTAAATTTGCATGCAGATTGATGTAGCATAAGGCAGGTGTGAACAAAGTGGTATGTGTGCCAGGAGACTGGCATTTTGCATTACTTTGTACAGGAAATGGGAATAGAAAGTGGAGATCTGCATATATAAAATTTAGACCAACCAATGTATGTATTTACACATTTGTGTGTTTTGTACGACTGTAAAGACAGTTGTTTAAAATATTTTACAGTTGATTTTCTGTAATTACTCAGTTGTGAGATGCACCTTTTTTTCCTTTGTCTGAACAACTTGAAGCATTTATTTGTGTCTCTGTGACACCTACAGGAGTATGTCCTTTTGAAGTTGATGGGCAGGATTGTTTTGGGATTCTGTTATCAACATTCATATTTATTTTCAGTACAAGTTTGTTAGATTTTTTTAAATTTAAATGCAGCCATTATTTCATAGACTGTTCACATTCATCCACAGTACACAAAGTACACAATATTTGTACATTCACCAGTGTATAAGGAGTGCAGTAATTAGCATTTAATTTCTTGTGAATCATTTGGTAGTAGTGTTTTGGTTGTAAATGGAAAACTTTTGAATGCCTTTATTATTATTATTATTATTATTATTATTATTATGTGGTTTAACTTCTTATGCAGTTGTGGGGAAACAGTGGAAAATAATATTGTCAGAATCTTCTTCGTTTGATACTAGGACCTCCTACAACATATGACATTTTTCATTTCAGACATGTTATGTGTATGTGTGATATGAAGCCACAAAATATTTATTTTTGAAGCTTCTGCATTCATATTTATTTACATCTCACATGCATGGAACAAGATATGTTGCTTTGTAACCAGAAATTTATCCATAAGAGTCTGTAGTCTGGTTTATGTCACCTTGTATTATGGCCAGTGGTTGCTAGTGTTTCAGAAGAACCTGCTACCACCTTCTTCAGGGTAAGAAATTCTTCCTTATGTATTTTTGGTTTGTGATACCAAAGGAAAAAAAAAACCTTTCATATCATTTCTTGGCACTGAAGGCTAAACATTTGGAACACCATACAAAATGAATGTAAATGTTACCATGCAAATTGGAGACAAAAGACAGGTTTGCTGTAAAAATATGAGCCTGTAATGTGAGACTGATAACCAGGTACTTATGCCATGTATTTTGACCAGCCTTTTGTAAAGATGGGATCACACTTTTAAGTGTGGGTAATGTATGAACTATCGTTGTTGGCAATATCTGCATATACTACCTGCTAAGCATTCCCTGATGCCAGTGGTACATTTGAAGTCACATTTACTGCATTTTTTTTGTACCTGATGTCAGTAGCAGCAGTCAGCTACTGACATTAAGCTTTACATGTACAGTATGATCGCTTATTAGAATTTAAGGTATGATAATATTTGACTTAAGAAGTAAAATCTGTTGAAAAGGGTTATGGTTGGGTGTATTTGTGTTCTGGTGCTACTGATGGTATGCACTGATTGTATTTAACGTGTGGGTTCTACTCACCTCCCTTAAGGTGAATAACTCTGAACATGGGAAGTATCCTTGTGACCTGTATTTGTACTTAAACTTAATGTTATTCCATATACCATAAGGAGGATGAATGAGAGATCATCTGCACATGTGATCAATAAAAGGCACAGAATATTTCATTCTTCAAGAAATTGGTGGCTGGGATTACATAGTCGGTAAGTGACTTGCTAAAACCTGGACGGTCCAGGGATCGAATCCTGGTGGGGGGTCAGATTTTCCATGCCATCCAGACTGGTCTTGAGGAGCCCAACCCAGTGTCCTGTACAGAAGGTAATGGATCTTTCCCAGGGGTAAGTGGCCAGAGAGTGTTACTGACCACCCACCACCTCCTAGTGCCAGGTTGCAAATGGGTCAGGAGTTATACTTCCGCTGACCCTCTGTGCTTGCATAGTTGTGTAATGGGGTGACTTACTGGTACAGAAGGAATTAAATAATGAATTATGGACATAAACAGTAACTTGTTTTATACAACACTGTAGAACTAAACTCAAAATAATGTATTGAAAGAGTGTGCTCTGATAGCATTTCCAATCTCTGCTTGAAAACAACTGACAGAGATGCTAAAGATGGTCACAAAAAAGGTGGAAAAATTCTGTTCATAATGATTAAGTAATACAGTTTCATGATTGATTGACTAACATAAGCTTGGTCAGGCTGTTCATACAGCTGCCCTTTGCATTATCTTCACTCAAAGGCCAAAGTCCTGATGAAAACACACACTAACACTACCAAGGAGAAGTGTCCTGTATGTTGAGGTGGATTTGCCTGCCAAAATCATTCTCATATTTGTAAGGATGGTAGATGCTGGTGTGTACTTGGTAAGGTAATGTTGTCTCTGCCCTTAAGTAGTCCTTTGAAAGCTGATATTTGTCTGCCGTATATATGAAACTTTTGTTTATACCTCACAAAGGACATGGTCTGTCTCTGTTAGAAAGACCAGTCAATACTGGGTAGGTAGAATAGAGTAGACTACAGAAGGACAGGCATCGTAGTGATCCATGCACTTTTACCATTATTGATCTTTTATGCAACTCCTATGCTCATGCATTTAGCATCCCTGCATCTTGTACAGAGTGCAGTATCCTGCAGATGAAGGTGTCTTCAAAATCATCTGGTTACATAAAATGTTGACCTAGGCCTCACAGTCGCAAAGAACATGCATGGCCGTTTCAGATTCGTAAATGCATCTGTCACTCCCGGGAGTGTCTGCCAACCCTTTTAAATGACTATGCCCTCTTAGTAGCCCCATCACTTTTCTTAGCTGGTGTTTGCTGAAGTTGAAAATTTCCCAGCTCTTTCAACAGAGGGTCTTTTAAGAAAACACTTAGTCTACCATTGTCCATGAATGTACTGCCAGTACTTCTCTTATTTTGTGCTTGTCCAGCCCCTGATTACTCAACTGGTAACCTTTACATATTTGCCAAGGGCAGGCTCAGGTCCTCTAAGTGGGTGTGAGCAGCCTTACCTAGCTAATTGATCAACTATTGCACCATCAACTACCATGTGTCCTGGTACCAATACCAGTTGGATCATTTGATGCTTTGCCAGTTTCAGCAGGGTTGTTGGTAGTTACAGACTAACTTAGAATATATCTGGAAATTGTCAAGGGCCTTAATGGATACTTGACTGTCAGAAGAACTGTACATTTTTCTGCATGTGTATTCCTTTTCTGTATTCTCTTTACATGTGCATGTATTTCAGCCTGGCATATTGTGATGTGGAGCCGAAGGCAGAAGCTATGTCCCGTTCTGAAGCCCCATTTATACACTCCAACACAAGTGCCTTTATTGGTGTTTACCAGGCCCCATTTATTATCTGGTTTGAACCCCATCTGCCATTCATACTTGTCAGGAAACTTGACCACGAATGGCTTGCGGCATGAATATTATGTTATCATCATGTCATTCCCCATCTGCAATATGTCCATGTCCATG
>Ga0123353_10014071_pt1 | contig 11510 bp, 8 predicted proteins | sample TergutLab28metaG_3_FD_92763 | JGI IMG/M metagenome (GOLD analysis project Ga0123353, IMG submission 92763) | Labiotermes labralis P3 segment gut microbial communities from Petit-Saut dam, French Guiana - Lab288 P3 | ecosystem: Host-associated > Arthropoda: Insects > Digestive system > Gut ... | reverse complement strand
TAGGTGGCGGACGCTTGTGAGTACGGTAATGAACCTTCGGGTTCCATGAAATGCGGGGAATTTCTTGACTAGCTGCAAACCAGTTAGCTTCTCAAGAAGGACTCTGCACCATGGAGTAAGTAACCCTTCGGAACCCTACAATAGTCAAGAAAATTGCGAGGAATCTTAGGAGCTGACATATCGTATTTTGTTTGTAATATTTGATTTGTAAAGCAACACAAAGCAATTGTTACTACTTTATAACGTTTACTATTTTCCATACGCGATGAAACCGAAACTGCCGATGGAATTGCTGTTATTGCCGGGTGGGTTGCGGACCTTTATAACTTCGGGCGACTTGGCTTATCTTGAAGGAATGGAACCTGAAGCACTTGCCTTCTTTATTACAACGTCTGTGGTCCTTTCTCACTCAAGATGCAGGTTGGTCAGTAGATCATTGTTGCCCGACTTCTCGACTAAATGTGACAGGGATTGATTTGTAAGAGTCGTACATCCGTAATGTTGTCTGAATAGCAGCGGACACCAGCTCTACATTACTCGGTTTTCCGCGTGGTTCAATTTATTTACTTAACAGTCGCCTTCATATTTTAATTTTCCTATCCTCATTCCTCCATTTCTTTCAATCAGTTATAAATTCTGCCTCATTTTCCTCAACTTGTCTGCTACGTTGTAAAGGAACAGTTTCAAGCGAATGTAAGGAAAACTCCCATAGGATTCTTCAAAGGTCTTAGTTGTTCATTTAGTCATCCTTTCCACGGATTACCTTATTTCCGTCAGTTTGAGCTTCTATGTTGTTTGATCATGCATTAAATAGCCAAAGATAATTGATAAATACAAATTATCAAAAAAAATTGTCTACTGCCAACTGGAATCATATTTACACTATCGTCATGTGTTACTGTTGTCTTTAAGTGGATATGTGTGTAACGGAAGAGGAATATAGGTTTGAGAACAAAGTGTCGAGGAGAATATGTGGATGGAAAAGAAAGAAAAGAACAGCAAGACGGAAGGAAAAGACATAATGAGACTAATAGTTTGTGCAATTCACCAAATACTGATAAGGATGACTAATTTAGAGAAGTGTGCACACATCTGGGGACTTACAAATTCGCGTGCGCACAGTTGTGGATGGGAAGCCTGGAAGGATAATCATGGTTTGTTTGTTTGTTTGTTATATTGTGTATTTGACGATACTCTCATCAGTATTATCGAGTACATATCATGGAATGACAAAGAGAAATGCACAACAAAATGGGAAGGATGTGGATGCAAGATGTCGCGCACCAATTTTAGACATTACCCAAGAATTTCTCCGCAAACAATGAGAACGACAACGAAAAACTTCAGTCAACATAGTCGGCGTCACGGTTGAGATTCAAACCGTGAACCTCCCCATAAAATTCTGGAAGGTTACCTCTTGGGCCACGCTGCTGGAGGATAAACAGATGATAGGGAAACTATGTGTGAGAGTTTGGCTTGCCGTGGCTTAGATTACAGATATGATACAAGAGCTGATTTGCCCTACAACAAAGATATGTGTATATACTTGCGGCTTAGGTAAGAGTGAGGCGTCTGTACGTGGGTAAGCGGTTTTCAACTTCCCCGACTTGCGCCGCACTTCAGGGTTGTTGTGCAGGTTAGGTCGGTGGTAACAAACCGGCTCTCGCTGTGCAACAAACCGTAAGTGCGAACATGTCAAATTTCCTGGATTTCCGGAATTCGAAGCGGTGTGTTGGAGAACTCAGTTACCTGCTCTTCAAAGGATCGTGTTTCCTTTGTCTTCAGGTACCTCCTTGGATATCTAAATTCTTGAAGATAAAGGAACTGCGATCTTCCGAAACGTCAGTAACGTCTTAGTCAACGACGCAGCGTTGCATCTTGGTATAATCTGATACATGAATTTTTCATCGACTTAGTTCCACTGATTTCTTTAAATGGTTGTGTCTTAGAACTGTAAGTGAATTACGTTGTGCGAATTACTTACGCTCCTTGACAAAAGGGCCAGTTACGGAGTTCTTGATTAGCGGACAACAATTTATGGAATTGTGGATTCCAGTTAACAACCATCCCAAATATTTGCCTTTCACGTAATGGCGGACTTGCCCTCGGAGTCGACCCGTCTTTACATACGGCCAACTCACGATCAAGTTCGGTGTCTCCTAAAGTTGTGTGCATGCTGCAGGCAAACTTATGGATTCTTTTGGAAAATAAAAATAAGAGGGAAAAAGAAAATGCGTCGTCTATGAAACACAAGTGACCTATAGGGCGCTAACTCTCAAACACAATACAATGGATTCTTTCAACTATCAGTAAATTTCTAATACGCCTCATGTTAAGTGGCTCAGAGAATAAATTACAGACTATTAAACTGCACAACAATTATGCTGTTTATGCAATACAAGACTTCAGGCACACGAGGGTTGATTTACACATTCAAATCTCCAAATATGCTTACATATAATATGTTGCATTTTAACTCCTCACATGGGTCTCCGATTTGCTTCAGGAGCAGATTTTGAAAAGGAATTCATTCCGTCCTGTACAAGGACTCTAAAATCTTTAACATTAAGGCGACAGACTTGATACGTGTGCGTGCACAAAAAATTGTGTCTGTAGTGTGCACAGCAATTATTTTTTTTAATTGAAAATTGAAAAATTGTGTGACCTGCAAGACTTCTTTGCCCAGCGAAGAACTAATTCAATTCAATTGAATTTTTGTATAGTAACTTGCTTACTCAACTGCTAAGTGGCCAATAACAGATACAGCAAACATACAAACACAAATAACAGAGGACAAATACAATGCAGTCAGTTATGCTATTACGCGAGTTTCTTTAACGCAGTTTGGCTATAAGGCCATTGATACGAGGTGAACGTCCTTTGTGTAACGCGAAATATGCACACTCGTATTTTACAATTATACAATTTCAGCGACCGTGTGAAGATGGCGGGCCAAATATTTTCCTCATCTGACCCTATATTCATTTCGCGATTTGCTACAACGCGAGGTCTTACAAGAATGTAACCATCGTGTTATAACAGAACTAACTGCATAATGATTATGATGGTGATAATAATAAATCTACGCGCGTTGTACTGTGGTTAATGCCAGTACACAAAAAAGTGACAAATCCTGCACTATGCAATACTTACACATGTCTTCTCTAGCAATAAGTAGTCTTCCACAAATATTACTCGTATTACAGGCATTTCAGACTCAGATGTTACAATTTGTACCTTTAAACGGCGCTATTAACGTACAGTACATAAACCAAGCAGGACGATTCAGAACGAAAATGTAGCAAGCATTCGAAAATTAGAAATTTTGCCAGTAATTCTGAATAGATTTAAAAAATTATTAGGCGCGTAGATGACATGATATTATTAAATAGAGCATTTAAAAATGGTGTGTAAATTTGTGATCTGGCTTCGCTCACTGAACGTAAGGTCCAATGGCGAGATGACGGAATAAGAAATTTGTGTGGTTCCGGCGGCGAATTTTGTGACCAGCTCTTGTGACATCATATTTGTTCCAGAGAAAGATTAAATGTTTACAACATTATTTTCCTTATGAAGTAGCTGTTGAGATTACGCCCGTTTTGATAGGTGCTCAGAAGAATTCATGAGTTTCAGTATCCACTTTAGACATACCAACAATCCGACACACTGCAGTGCAGGCTCTTGGAGTTGCGACTCTGGGTAAATCCCCTGAAACCATTCTGTGTTCCAGTGAACAGCATCGCATATGAAACCTGCAAGCAGTCCGTTCACCCATACAACTTTGTACATTTCCTGGGGGTGTGGCTCGCCCGGAGGGACCGGCGTTCCGGGGACTGAAGTGGCAGCAGGAACCTCGAGAAACGTATTCGCCCGCGGGCACTCGTATGCCGAGATAGCAAACCCAGGGTTAGTGTTCCGAAACTAGTTTATTTGGTTCCATGTTGCACAGAAAATCTGTTCTTCCCTTCTTTATCACCGTCATCACTCCCCATTCCTCTTCCTCCTCTTCTCTACCATGCATTTCTCCTTCTCCTTTACCTTCCTATTTTTCTAGTCTCACTCATTCTTCGTATGTTCATCCCTTTTATTATTTCCTTGCTCTTTTTAACTTCTTCCTATTTTTATTCAGGCCCGTCTCTTTTTTCCTTCGTCCCTCCTTATCCTCCCCTTACTTTCTCGACACAATCATACCTTTCACTCTCTCATCTTCTACCTGCCACCCTACTGCAATATCTGGCTATGGTCTGGACAACACTGGTTCAATTTCCTGCAGGAACATGGACTTTGCACTAAGGCTGTTTCCAGACACGCATGGGCGACCAGCCATCTTCCTCACCAATGGTTGCCGTAGCCTCAGTCCCCACGAGTAGAGTGAGTGAGGTGAGAATTACAACTCATCTCCATTTTATTTCAAGGTTAAGAATGCATGGAGTACGATATCCACTTACCTGTACGTCATCATGGTATGACGCTTGAACACATAAATAAGTGCGCATTCCTTCTCCTCCAAGAGTTACACAAGCAGACACTTTTACTCTTTCATCCTTTTCGGATGGAGAATTTATGAAATTTATGTAAGGGTAGTCGATTCTTAGATTATTATTCCGGTGCACTGATTACTCCTGTTGGTCAGATGGCTTCCATATTCAAGTTGGTGTCGTTTATCGCTCTACCAGTGTTCATAAGCTTGTGTATTGTAACAAAGGCCTACGTGGTGGCCCGGCGTTCTTCACTGCACCGTACGGACAAAGCACTGTCGGTAAAGTGATTCATTGCGATTTTACGTATTTCTGCAACAGTAACTAGGCCGAGCGTGGCACCACAATGCGACAGCCGCCAGGACGTGTGGACTCCAACTGTCCGTGCCCTTGGACTGCTAAACACCTGTTTCTTACGTACTTAGAAAGCGTTTATAAAATTAATGACATATTAAATAAACACACATAAGCGTAGCACCTCCTAATTGTAGTGCAATTCAAACAGCAATGATAATATGTAACTCCGAATTTGAAATCAAAAGCCTGGCTGGAAGAGACCACGTCACACCTAAGAAATAGACTGCAAGATAACATTAAAATAGTGTTCAGGGACGTGCTGTTGAGGTATGGTCCGCATGTACTTGAATCAGAACGCTGTTCAGTGGTCGGTTCTTATTTAGCATGCCCGTGAACCGTCATGATCCACACGAACTGAGAACTTCCTAAATAACACCAGTAACAATTATTCACGAAGAAATTCCTTATTTACTTCAAATTATCGTTCGAAGGCAAAAAAGTTCTGAATCAAAGACATTATCGATTCATAATACAAGTCGTCAACAACCTCCCGCAGAAGAGAACTGTTTAGCCATGGAAGAAATATTGCTTATAGCAACTACTGCTCAAAAAATATCAACGACATCCATTCTTGCTAATAACGTACTCTCAAGTCAAAGACTTCCTCCTCTCAGTACCAAAACACAACATGTACCTCTCAAACCACAAAAACAACATATAACTGCATGTCACTGTAATTATGCTCTATCAAATAACAAAATTTAGCCTCGCAGTACCAGCGCATGACACCAAACATCCCTCAAACAATATAACTACATGCATCATTTCAACTATATACTATCAATTAAAAAATTCCGCCTCTCAGTAACATCAAACAACCAATCTATAATCGTGATAATCCACGATGCGCTGCTGCTGTTGTCACAAACAAGTCAAACAGTCGGCGCTAGATGGCAGCATCTCACCCCTGACACCAATGCTACGGTATTCAAGAGAACTAACAAGATTACGGATGACTAACGCACTAAGACTTCTTCACTTCGTAAATTCCAGGGTTTCACCGTACACACTAAATGTAATTTGATACACGCTCATAAAAAATAAGGCCTTCCATCCTCTGCTTTTCACGAACTTCACAAATGCTCAAAAGCATTACTTTCAGATCTCTTGCACCGAATTTCACCGAAATCGAACAATCGATGCGGAAGTAAGGAGGGAAATTAATTTACGCCCGTAAGTAAAGTGTGGCTCTTCCTATGTCGAATTTCACGGCACTCAGAATCACATATACCTTTCTGTGGAAATCTTCTATATCGAAATGTATTCAAATTGGAAGAGAAATGTAGAAATTAGGGCAACATTTAATTTCCACCTAGGTAAGGTCTGGCATTCCTTGCAATGAGGCTCACAAAAAAATCCTACTGCTTCTTGGCATCATATGAATATCTTATATAACAAGCTTCACCCATCTTGGCAAATAAATATGGAAACTACGCGTACAAATTCATTTGCGCCCTTCAGTTGACTGCTACTGCACCGACAACAGTTTTTTGTAAAGAACTCCAGTGCTCATAATAATCAGACAGGCGGTTTAGTTGCTGAAACTGAGGGCCTGTTAGCTTCTCACGAAGAAACTTCCCCATAGAGTTAGTTAGTTAGTTAGTTGGTTGGTTAGTAAAGAACGCGCAAGCCCAAAGCAGAAGTAGTTTTCTCCGTCTACCCTTTCTGTAAACATGATGAACAGAGCATACAAGTTAATCAAGGGAAATTCAGCCATAGTTCATAACGTAATAAGACCTACAATACTAAATATTTATAGCAATGGAACAATACCGTGAGCATATACTTTTGAAGCAAAAGTTATGTGTACATAAATAGGTATATATGGACAATATTTTAATATGATTATATAATAGGGGAAACTTTATATTCTCCATATCTGGCCTTCGGAATTAGCAATTACAGATCCAATAAAACGCACTGAACTCAGTACAGTGGCTACTGACTGAATGACAGAATTTTCTTCTATACGAGTCTTCGTCCACCACAGTTTATCTTCTACGTGGTTTATAAGTAGCAACTCTTTTAGGAAGACATTTCTACTTGCTCTGCAACGTTGGTGTGAATTAAATACTCGTATTATTACAAAATCAGTTTAAGTTTTGAGCTGAGGCTGCTGTCTACACCTGGCTGGTTAGATGTTAGAGCCGTATCTTACGGCGCTTTCAACGTCAGGAGAATATTCAGGTGCTCCTGGAGCAATTTTTACCCCCCACCCCCCATCTCCTACCACACACGATCCCAGAGCTCGCAGATCCGCCTGGAGTGTAGCAGCTGATTACATGCCCGGGCCCTGCGAAGCTCCAAGCTTTGGTAAGACAGAGAGAGGTAAAAACAAACACAGGAATAAAAAGTGGAGAATGAGTTTTGACACAAAAGAGGTCGGAGATGGAAGAGAAAATTGAAGAGCGGTGACCGAAATTAATTGTTCTTTTGTGTTGCTGCTCGTGAAAATGTGACAGTGCGTGGAAGTCTCCCAGACCGAGACAGTGGCACTGACTGCATGTCACTGGGCATCTTGTGTCTCTTCCATCTGCCAACAAATGTGTTCAAAAGTCGATTTGCTAGACTGGATAAGACCGGATGTACAAAATATATTTTCTACTAATTAATATCTTGGGTCGGGGAAGGCGCGTTGTAAAAAGTCTTGTGTTTATGAGAGAAAAATCTATAAATTTTATCAAGACACAGAAGAGCCATTAGACCGCCTAGAGGGCTATGAGAAGAAGGGTTGCGTTAGATACAACAATATGAGGTCGAAGATTAACATTCCAGATATTTCAATAAACAAGTCACCTTCTAGATTTTAAGAATAAAGAGGCGCAAGAATAAAGCAGAGATTTAAGTGCCAAGTTACGGGGTTTGAATAAAGAAGGCACGCGTTATGTTTCTTAGAAAAAAATTAATTTCCCAGCTGAACTGAGTTTTTGTTACTCGGGTCTTGTAACGTTTGTCGTCTATGTTCCCAGCTTCACGTGGCTCAGCACACAGTTTTTTTTTTGCTGCATTTATGTCGGGCTGAAAACGACCAAAGTCTGAACTGCAGTAGTTGGTATGGCACTCGAAAGAGAAAACTGCTTATAGAATTGACATTGAGAGTTGGCATTACATGTATAATTAGGGTTTACACGATATTTTCAAGGAAAACCGAAACACTTTCAGAAATATCGTTTAAATTCTTGAATATCTGGGGAAAAGAGTCGCATTCTAAAAATATGATTTTCCACACAGGCGCTGCCGTTCGCATAGTCAAGTGCTGTAAGACCACAAATTAAGACCCTTTTGCAAATGCCCATTCATTACATTCGATCAACACTAGGTAGGTAGGTTTCACCCTTTTTATGGGCCACGAAGGCCCTTAGGGTGAGTAGCGGTATAGCTCTACTCTTCCTAGGACCTCGGCACTATATGGGGATTGGGGGGTCAGCCCTATGCTCCGGCCACCTTTACCCCCGGGAAAGACCCGGTACCCATTGTACAGGAGGATGGGTGGGCCCCAGGGCCGGTCTGGACAGGTGCCTAAAATGTGGCCCCCAACGGGATTCGATCACCGGACTGTCCAGCCAGTAGCCAGTCGCTATAATGACTGAGCTACCCGGCCCACTTCGATCAACACTAACCGGATCCAAAAATGAAGTTGTTCATTTGCAAAGCAATATTGAATATTATTAATCAGACTACATATAGCACACAATCAATAGCACACATTCTGTACAAGATTCACAAAGGTTGCTGTTTGTCGCCACTTACATGCTACAATTTCACAACACTGCCTACATTACCAATCATACGCCTGTCTGATTCCCACCAATACCCGTACGAAGCCAAACACAACAGAATCTGAACTCGCTCACCATCGGTGTAGGAGAGGGAGAAATTGTAATTATTGCAGCGATGGAAGTGAAAAGATTGGCCAAATAAAAATTTCAGAACATTTGGGCTTCCCTGAACAGTTCTCGGACCAGCAAGTATTTCTTTTAAAAACTTGACAGTTCCGGGAAAAACGGAACGAATGGGAACCCTAAATACCAGTATAATACTGTGAATAACAAGTGTTTGAAATGATCTCCTACAACTATCATGTTTTACACGTGATAAATATATTAACAGGGAGAAGTTTTAACGTTCGTGTTTCCGCGCGTTACTAGTACAATTCCAATTGATAACCAGCAAGATGCGACTATTTTGATTTATTTACTTTAATCAGCTCTACATGTTTCGGGCAATGTTTTCGCCCATCATCAGGAGTATATCACTGTAACTACAGCTTCTGGTAATGTCCACCGATTTTGCTGCTGGCTGATGTTGCGTATACGCAACACCAGACAGCAGCAACATCGGTGGACATTACCAGAAGCTGTAGTTACAGTGATATACTCCTGATGATGGGCGAAAACATTGCCCGAAACATGTAGAGCTGATTAAAGTAAATAAATCAAAATAGTTGCATCTTGTTAGTTATAAATTGTAATTGTATAATGGAAAGTGTTCGTATAACCTTATTGAGGCGCCCACAGATCGTTGCATCCTCGAAACTTCTGTTATGGCCATACGATTTAATCCATTGTAGTCCAACTTTGTATTGTTTTTCGCAAACCTACACATATAAGAAAAAGTGACTGACATGACTAGGGGTTGTTTTCATGACTTTTCTTTGAAAAACTTCTTATTTTACGTCTAGATTGAATTTGCCTACATTCAGTTTATCTCAGATCTATTACTTACTAACAACTCGAAACAATTTCTCGTAAACGATTATCAGATATAACCAAAGTGAAGCTACAAACGAACTGCATATTCGCAGACATATTAAACAAATATTAAATAAAATGACTGCAATTTGTTCTGCACAAATTAAATGTAGCCTGTTTTCATACCACCACAAGAAATTCTTATATGATTAACTGAAAATCTAGTCTTCAAGTACACTTTCATTGTTATAAATGCTCACCCTCCAAGAGGTTAACAAAGCAGGTTATAGTGGTAATACTCGAAACTTCTATTAAGGTTGTAACGTGTTCGAATGTGGCTCTAATATCCGCTAGGTTATCCAGCCTCCATCAGTTCCGGCAGGCGAATAAATGAGAGAGGCCAGGAATCTTAATTCCAAATCCTCACCTATTCACTACACGCGTTTTTCTTCTTATATAATTCCACACGATACAACCTTTGTAATAGAAACAGCGCAAAAATAACTCGCGAATCAATAAATCCTCACAAACCATTTCAGAATATCCATTTTAATATCATAATCTTACCATTCGGATTCCAAAGGCATCAGCATGCAAGAGAATTCCTAAGAAATTCATTACACAGTTACTTTCTCCTTATCTGAGATGTATTGCAGCCTCCCATATTTTACTATTAAAAATACTGAGTGGTATGCACAAAGAACAATTTTTCGCGTCATACACACTGTAAGAAGTAAGCTTTTAAGACAATCTGTCTCTTTAGGCGCTTAAACATATTCTACTTATGGAGTGCTTATTAAAACAGTTCCGTCTGTTCCATCGTCCACATGCAAACAAATAGACAACAGCGTAAAGTTCTTCATTGCCTGTGATATTGGAAAATTTATAAGAAATGTGTTGTCATTTCAATTTTCGTTGAGATCGGGCAATTTTAAAGCACATTTTACATGTAAATCTAAGTGCGTTTCTGCTCGCACAAGCCTTCGCTTCCGTGTTCTGTCCAATAGGCAGGGCCTCCGAGATTGGGTTCAAGCACCAGTAAAATTTTTTATTCCCCCCCCCCCCCCCTCCCAACAAGCACGGACCATCGGCAGTAGAAACAAAGGAGACAGCGTCGTATGGAAGATGGCGGCTGGCCGCAAGTGCCGCCATCACGAATGATTACCACCTAATTACACCTGATACTATCGAGAAAGACAATATCATATGCAAAAGATTTGGGCCCCGGTAATTTGAACCCGCTTAAGCTCTTTCTCGTCGACTCTGTTAACAGAAGAGAGCTGCCATACATACTCTGTACTTCCAGCCCTCATCCTTGTCTCCATCTTATTTTGGCGCCACATTCCTACCATGCACGTTACTAAGCTTCTGTAGACGAAATCAGTACAATTTGAATGATTATGTGATATAAAACACCCACTAAATCAGGAGTCCAATCCATCCCTTAGTTATGCACACAGCGCAGCACAACACAACGAATGAAAGTTACAACAGATCCAACTGTTAATTCATACTCACCCAGCTCTATTTTCCTTGTCAGATAATGGCGCAACAATCCGTACGGTGCAATAAACACATACGTAGCAACACAAGGCTTTTATGTCCGTTGATAAGACACATCACAGGATGAAAATTCGCACAAAGTCAATTTCAAGCACTAACCGTTTTACAAAACCGTACAATGACAAGTAAGTGAAAGACTACTGTTTACTGTATACGACGTTGCAGGTGAAGTACCGAAGCTCACCACACAGAGTCTCTGCCTGCCGTGTTTGCCGAATGACACTTCGGCTTTTTCCGTAGCACAAGGAGTGTAGCAAGAATAGTCGCCTTTTATGTGCCCTAATATTCTGATGTAGTCTATTATCTTTAGTAATCTACAAGACGGGGGGTTTTTTTTAAACTGTGTCACATTTGGCACTAGGCATATAGGCGTAATATATATATATATATATATATATATATATATATATATATGTGTGTG
>Ga0123353_10014069_pt1 | contig 11511 bp, 9 predicted proteins | sample TergutLab28metaG_3_FD_92763 | JGI IMG/M metagenome (GOLD analysis project Ga0123353, IMG submission 92763) | Labiotermes labralis P3 segment gut microbial communities from Petit-Saut dam, French Guiana - Lab288 P3 | ecosystem: Host-associated > Arthropoda: Insects > Digestive system > Gut ... | reverse complement strand
CCTTCGAAGGCTGCGGCGCGGATGGTACGGTTTCTTAGGGTTATGGGACCTAGGTTTGAGGGGGTGAATAAAATTGACATTGTTTAAGGTTTAATGTTTCTGGTTTAAAGTTTAAAGTTTCGGGTTTAAGGTTTTTTGTTCAATCAAATTTCAATCAGGCTGCGGTTATTCCGACCATCGGTTCTTCTTTCCATTCTTTACCTGACAAAAAACTGCCATTAGTTTTTTTGTTACGTTTTACTCCATCTTCTCCCCAGGTTCCCCATTGTTTGAAGAAAAACGCTACTTTTTGTTCGGAACATTGTTTTTGAATGTTAATAGCCCATTCCGGATTCATTGGTCGAGCGCTTACACCGCTCTCGCCGCCAACAATTACCCAGTGGATTCCATATAAATCAAGCGCTCCGACATCACCAATCAAAGGCTCTATGGAAATAAAACGAACGGATGCTTTAATGTTTCTCAAATCATCAATTCTATGCTTTGTTTGAACATTTTCAACAGTTACCCCCAACCAAACATTTGCAGGAACTGTTCTATCCATAAAATATCTTTGAAGTATGTGTTCCCTCTTTGTTAAAATCTGATAATGATGATGCGGAGTTGCAGAAATAACCTCAAATATTTTATCGAGAAATTCAAACGGCATTTTTTCGTGAAACAAATCACTCATTGAATTTACAAAGAATTTTGTAGGTTTTTTGATGCCTAAAGGTTGATATAATCTTTCCGGTAAAATTTTAAATTCAAAACCGTTTTCATAACCGGCAATTCCCATTGCCTGTAATCTTCTCGCCATAACTTCCGCATAGCAATTTTTGCATCCTGCAGTTACTTTGGAACAACCTACAGAAGGGTTCCATGTGGCTTCTGTCCATTCAATTTTTGTGGTTTTCATAATTAATCAGAATAAACTTCTTTTGTCCATCGTATCAATAACAAATAAAGATAACGTAAAATAAATTTCGTTATTACTAATGAATATTTTCTTTCACAAACTGAGCCACCGTAAGCCGATGAACACCCAAGATCCGCGCAATAGCCGATTTTGAAACTTTTTTATCCACTAACTTCTTTATCTCCGCCTCTTTTGATACTCGTTCTACATATGGAAAAAACTATCATTTAAACGTATGCAGCGGTAATGGTCGGCTTAATATTTTATTTCATCTTGATATTTACCAATAAATTTAATATTCGCTGCGAATTTGAATTGCTTCTTCAACCCAATCTTCTAAATTGTCTTCAATGTGACTATAAACACTTGTACTCTCTCTATATGGAGGATTATAACATTTAACGATAGAAGATAATGACTTACCTCCAACTTTAAAGACTTCAAATGGATTACGACCTTTGTTTGCTTGATTTCCGTTTTTATCTTTGAGATTATGGATATGAATTCCAACAAGACCTCGTTTTTCATTCCATGCTTTTTTAATTTCGTAATCAATCCATTTTCTACCCGCTGTTTTTTCACCAACCAAAACAATCACACAGGATTTTCCATACATATTTTCATCAATCCATTTTTCTATTGCTTTATTACCGCCATTTGTTACTTCTTCCCACTTGTTTGTGGAAACGATTGCGTTTCCTTCGATTTTTCCCATATTTCTGACTATATTGGCTCGCCAATTATCGGGAATATAATGGAAACTTGTAAAAACTTTTCTTGCCATATTATTTACAAATTATTATAATACAATCTTTAAATTTTAATATCAATCCGCCTACGAGTAACAAAAAAACTATTGTACCGTACAACCACGCAATGGTTTTTGAAAAGAAAACTTTGCAGAAACAGTATTGTCCGCCTTGGAATTTTTGTATTGGCATTTCATACGGTTTTACTTCCACATCGTTTTTTAGACCGCAAACATTGTTATACACACCTCTAAATTTTCGTTCCTGCTGCAAATAATAAGAATCCAAAAACCAAAACAGAATTGTTGGAGCAATACTTAAAAAGACAAACGCAAGATTTGCTGTACTTGCATATATTGCCAACAATGCCGAAACAATTGCTATTGTCATTCCTTTTATTTGGAATGAATTTGTGTTCATTCGTGTAATAACGTTCTGTATGAACATCAAATGTTGTCTTCTTAATTCGTCCATAATTTTATTGGTTTAACCAATCTTGCAAAGTTATTTCTCTTCCATCAGGAAAAACAACTTTGTAAGAATCAATATTGTAATCTGATTCTTTTATATAAGGATAAATTTGTAGGTACTCATTACCTTTCCATTCGGAATAATCGTATTCTGCCAAAGGAAATAGAACAATTTTGTTGATATACTTGTGAGCATCACCAAAACCAATTTCCCAGTTACACCATTTGGATTCTATTGATTTTTTGGTGGCTAAAAATACAAATTTATCATTTTCTTTTATTTTCTGTTTCAATAATGCCGCAGTTTTTCCGCTTGTTTCTTTTGGCATGTTGTCATCCATCCAATCAATATAAACACTTATGCCTAACATGCGTAAAAGGACAACAACTTTTTGTGCATAGTCACTATCGTGATGACTATGAGATAAAAATATTGAAGTTTTTGCAGATTTCTTATTACTTAACGATCTTGAATCATTCAAAATTACAGATTTTTGAATGAAATCTGCTTTACTGTCGACTATGTATGTAAGTCTACTTTTGGTAAGAATTGCCATATTTTGAAATTTTAATATTATATAATTCTTGTTTACAAGAACTTTGCCAAAGTCGAAAAATTACAGAATCATGTCAAAACGACACGTTTAGATGCCATCTTGTCATATCCGATTGTCGCTTTGTTCTAACCTAGCTACTTTGCAAAAATGTATATAATCCCCAGTAAATGGATGATTTACCACTACCGTTTTCACCGTATAAAAGTAAATTTTTACCCTCTAAACTCAATTTTTCCTTTCCAAAGAATGCTTTGAAGTTATTGAATGTTATTTGATTAATCTTTTTCATATCCAGATAAAATTTTTCCTGCTGTATCAGGACACATTAAACTTATTATTTTCATGCGATTGCGAATTTCGTTTTCAGGTTGCGACCAAGCATAGTGAACATTAAATATCTCTCTTGCTCGTTGAGTTTCGTATTCCAAATGTTCTATTGGTTTTATTTCTTTCCTAACGTATTTCAAAATATCTACATCACTCTGTTGCATATCCTTGCCATAAATCAACTCAACAACACAGGCGTCAGCAATTTCCTGAAAAAACTGAGCCAATGCTACATTACTAATTCTCATATTTACAGGCTGATTACTCTCGTCGTTCAAAAAAAACAAATAATCGCATAATGTTTCAAATACTTTTTGTTCTTCTACTGATATTTTTGGCAAGAAAAGTTTGCGAACATTTTGAGGTTTTACTTGAGCGAAAGTTCTTCCTTCTTCTTGTGTAATGTTCTTATAAACATAATTATTTAATTTGCTGTTCAATAAGACTAATGCATATCTATAACTTATAGATATTTTTGGTTTTATTTTAAAAACAAGTATGCTATCCAGTGTATAGAAACCATTTTTATCAAACGTTGCTCTAATACTATCGGAAGTCTGACGTATAATTATTTTTTTTTCTTCAAATAAATTTTTATATCTCTGTCTATTAAGACTAAACCAAGGCATTATTCCTGCTCTTGCTTCACTTCTCATTTCAAGTTTTTGTCTATAATTCGAAAGGTATTCTTTTATATTACTAATTTTTTCAATTTTGGTTTCTCTATCAGTATAAATTATTAGATGTTCTGTATTTATATTTTTATATTTATCTATTTCACCACCAACCAATACTGGTTTAAGTATTTCTTGTTCAAAATTGTTTTCAATAGCAAATTGTTTAGGTATTCTAAAGATTTTATCGCCTCCTGTACTTATTCCGCTTGCAACTTCCAATGCTACATCATCAATTTTCCAACTTACCATTTCAATGTCTTTTAATATTCTTACCCCTACACTACTTATACCAATTACTAAATCAGGTATTTTGTTTATATCATTTTTTGGTAAATATTTTTTAATATGATTGAAATCAATTGTTTTGAGAAGTTCTTTTCTTTCGTCGCTATACGCAATATCATAATTTTCTTTCTTTTCTTTCAATGCTATAAATATACAAGTGGGAACATCGGCATTCTCAAATGTATTGTCGCCTAAATTGATTACACGTAATAAATGGTTAGTATTTATCAAAAAATTTCTTGTTTTTGTATTCTCTCCTTGAAACAATAAGTTATTCGGAACAATATATGAAATTACTCCCTTTTCCTTTAATAAAGGTGAAATACTCTTTGAAATGAAATAATTAAATGTATCAGGCGTCCGCATATGGACATCATCAAACAATACTTTGAATAAGTCTTTTTCTTCTTTGGTTAGTTTTGCCCCATACGGCGGATTGCCAATTACAATATCAAAACCTGTTTTATTTGAGATTGTAGAATTCATCACTTCGGGAAAGTCCAATTTCCAATCAAAGAATTTGAGTTGTTTTTCGGGTTGATTTTTCAAGTTTTGAAGTTTTTGAATCTTATTGTTGAAACCTGCAATTGTTAAGTCAATTTCACAATTTCGTTTGTGCTCCTTTGGTGTTAGACTGTGTAAATTGTAGGTTTTTACATTTCTATTTGCGTAAAATAGTTTATTGTAGGTAATTTGACTTACTAAGATTTCAATTTTTAAAAGTCGGATTTCATTTTTGAGTTTATCTTTTTCAATATGGTTGCTTGTTTTGAAAAATTGTTGCTGCTTTTGAGTTAGTTTTTCCATACTTGTCTGTAGATTTCGTATATGTGTATCTGCTTCGCCTACGCTTCCTTTCTTTTCCCAGTCTATCATAACCACTTCGTCTTCAAACATGCTTAACAAACTATTTCCTTCCACAATTTTATAATCTAAATTTGGTAAAGGCTTTGGAAATTGTTCATCAATAATCAACGACAACCAAAAGCGCAAACGGGCTATATCTACAGCACCTTTTTCATTATCCACGCCGTAAATGTTATTCTGAATAATATTAAGTTTTTCAATAGAAGGGCGAAAATTTTCTAAAGAGCCGTATTCAAAAAGGTGAAGTATTTGTTTTGCCGAAAAAATTTCTTGCAACAATCCCATTGGAAAAGCTCCTGAACCAATTGCAGGGTCGCAGATTTTTATATTATCCAAAGCTATATGAAGTTCTTTTGATTGTTTCTTAATTAAATCAGTATCATCATCGTTAAACTGTTTTTTTAGTAGTTTCCCAATAATTTCTCTGATTTTAAGCCCTTTATTTTCAAACCATGTCGTCAAATATTCAATCAAACTTTCTTGGCACATGTAATACACAATTTCTTTCGGGGTGTAAAATGCTCCTTTTTCTTTATTATCTTCAAGCAGGTTCTCAAAAATATGTCCTAACATTTCGGGGTCAACTGCTACGGTGTGGTCGTTTGGTTCGTTCTCGTCAATGGTAAAATTATACTCATCTAAAAATTTAATGAAATCTTCTAAAAACTCATCAGGTACAGGAAGCAGACTTTCGTCTTTACCGTTTTTATATTCTTTCTCAAAAAGTCCGCCATTAAGGAAAGGTATTTTTACGATTTCATTATTTGGCATTTTAAAATCATCTTCAGTTTTGCTATTATTTATACCCCTTTTAGTATTTAATACTTCAAAGAAGAGTACGCATAATTCTGAATAAACACATTTTTGCTCTTTTTTTGCAATCGTGATAAAATCTTTTACAAATGTGAGATTACCATCTTTGTATTCGGTAGTTGTAGCGCCAAGCCAACCTTTTTTCTGAATGAAATAAAGAAAAACAATACGTCCCAACATTTTTTTACAAAAATCTCGTGCGTATTTTTTATGATTTTCTTGTGTACCACCAAAAAACCAAATTAATGATTTATGAGGTTCTTTTATTTTTATTGTTTTCAACTTACCGTCTTTTTTTACTATTCTTTCGCCAGTGAAAAATTCTACTATATCTTGGTAAGACTCTTTATATTTATCAAAAAACTCTTTTGTCAACATTTCCACCGAGAACGCTTCTTTCAATGTTTTGAACGAAATACCATCTGATTGCAGTTTCATAAATCGCTGTACTGCCGTATGATATTGTTGCGTTTCGTCGCCAAAGACAAAAGTAAACCGTTTGGCGGCAGTTGCCTCCTCTGTTATATCGCACACAAGGGATAATCGCCAGTTTTCTCCATCGTCGAACACTACCAGCGCGGCGTCAAAAATTCCCCAGCGGCGATTGATGAATTGTTTTACCAAATTGCGCAGTCCCACCCGACGATGCGCCACGCTACCTTCGTTGATTTGATAATAAAAAAATCCGATGAACGCATCTTTGGCTTGCAGTTTTCCAAGATAGTAGCCGAACTCCGTTTCTGATGAAGGTTCTATAGGCTCGCCCGGTTCTTCAATTCTGATCTCCGCCGCTCCAAAGAAAGATTTTAGAAACGTGTTTTTCCAAATGGTAACGTTAAATTTTTCTTTGAAAATTTCTTTGAATTGCTCTTTTGTGTACATGATGGTTATTTTTTATGGTTTTATTTCGTGGAATATATACCGATTATCATATTCTATACCGAAATTGTCTAATATTTTCCGAAATTCATCCGTAAAACTTCGTTTTACATGATGATTTTCCTGATTTTCAATATATTTTACTACATCCGATATTTGTGATTTGCTGTATGAAAAAGCCCCGTAACCTTCTTGCCATGAAAACTTGCCCATCACAAATCTGTTTTGGTTTATCCATGCGGAACTGTCCCGTTTAACCTCTTGCATAAGTGTCGATAAAGCTTGCGTTGGACGAAAACCGAACAATATATGCACATGGTCTTCCATTCCGCCTATAGACAGAACTTTATGTCCGTGTTTTTGTATAATGGCGATGATGTATTTGTACAATCTTTCCTGCCAACCTTTGTTTATCAAAGAAATTCTATTTTGTACTGCAAAAACGGCATGGATATGAATTTGTGTGAATGTGTTAGCCATAATCAATTTATTTTTGGGTAATAATATGGTTTTTTGAACCGTATTCCGTTAGGAATATATCGCTTGGTAGAAAAAATGATGGAACCGCTCTCTCGCATCCCGTTAGGGATGCATCCCTAACGGGATGCCAAGCGTAATTTACATGATACAACGCTACCAAGCGACGCATCCCTAACGGGATGAAAATACCGAATTTAGGGGTGTATTCTCTCAAAGTCAGGTCTTGTGAGCGCAAATATTCCGAAAGTTGCTTAACAGTTTTGCTACCCCATGCAGAATTTTTGAGACTCGCAGACATATACGCTCCAATTTTCCAAGCAGCCAATTTCACTGCTTGAAATGCGCGGGAACGACTTAAGTTGATTATATCGTGTATCTGTGCAAATTCCTGATTTACAATTGTATTTTTTTCTTCCATTTATTAATTGTCTATTTGTTACACAAACGTTTCCGAAATCACAATATTGGGTGCGCTGTTGTCAATATCGGAGGTCGTTTCACTGTCATTTTCGTATTTTTTGTATATTCCGGAAATCAGTATATCAATTTCATATTGTTTCTCAAAAAGTTCAGTAAATTGTTTTCGTGAAATATTTATTATTTTCTTTGGCAGTTGCGCATAAGTGCCTCTGTTTATCAGGTTTGTAATTGTGTTACAATATCTTTTCACATCGCTATCTTGAGTTATTTGTACATAACTGCGCAGAAACTTTTGCGCTTCCAAAGATTTTTTATCAGTTGTTGCCATGGTAACTATGCTATCGCTATCTTGCTGTATAATATTTTCTTTTTCAAATACTTTCAATGCGTTATTCACATGAATGAAGTGTGTTTCTGCAATTTTTGAAAAGTCGGCAGGCACTTCTTCTTTTTTTGCTTCTAATATTTCAACAGCATCAAGAAAATCAATGCTTTTCACCTCGTTATCATTCGTTATTATATAATATTCAGTTTTTCGTGGTGATTGAATGAATGCGATGGTCGTTTTTACTTCTGCCTTTGCATTTGCATTTCTTGTTGTGCGGCTTTTCATCGGTAATGCTTTTATTTTCTTGTATAAAGAGCGATCAGAATTATAAAGTTCGCGCACTTTTCTCAATAATACTAACATTTTATCTTCTCTATCTTCAATATCAGGATTGTATAATTGAAAATTCTTTACAATTTCTTCGCGGGAATAAATCTGAGCATCTTCGCCCAACGCCGAATGAAATCCTTGCAGTTTTATCAGTGCATTATCATAAAGTCCTATTTGCTCATCACCTTCTTGTGAGGGATAAAACATATAATTGTAAATCTCGCCCGCTACCGAACCGATACGATTCACACGCCCTATTCGCTGCATCAAACGGGTAGCATTCCATGGAGAATCATAATTGACAACAACATTTGCCCTGTGCAGATTTACACCTTCAGCCAATACTTCAGAGGATATAACAATGTTATAATCAGATATTTGCTTCTCCTTTTTGATGTTTGCATCAAAATTGTGCTTCACCGTATCAAAAATTCTGTTTCTATTTTCTGATGTTACTTTTAAAATGTCTTTTCGCTGTAATTTTTCTTTTAGATTTTTTTCCAAATAGTTCACCGTATCCACACTTTCGGAAAAGATTACCAATTTTCCAGTCGGATTTTTATCTTTGTTAAAGAGTTCATTTTTAAGTTTTTGAATAAATAAATCAAGTTTAGGGTCGTTTTCGATTTTATCCCATTTTGTTTTTAAAATTTGTAACTTTTGAACATCTTCATTCAATAATTCTAAAAGTTTTTTTCCTTCTTTTTCAATAAAATCATCAGTTGTAAAAAGAATATCTGATTTTTCAAAACCCTTATTTACAGCGTATTCAATAATTTCGTCAAGTTCCATTCCTTTTGCTTGCAAATTCTTGACGTTCAGTTCGGGAGCAACAATTATTTTATTTTGTTCAAACATTCCAATCATATCGTTTGTAATGCGAATAAATGTGTCCAATGATTTTTTAAAAGCAAAAAAACTGCTTTCCAAACGTTTAATCATATGAACACGGTATATTCCTGCAAGGTTAGCGCCAATGTTTTTTGGATTTACTTTTCCCTTGTATTTCCCTTCTGCAATGAACTCAACGGCACGATAACGGGCATAATGGATTTCATCAGTTAATATTTTTAATGTGCTGTAAAACAAATCACTAAGACCATCGCTAAGTTGATAGGTTAAATCGCAAGGTGGTAAAATTTCAGGAAAACTTATATTTTGTTGTAGCAAATCCTTTTTATAGTCATCATCATTCCAAATATTTTTTCTAGTTCGGCGAACTGTTATTTTATCTAAAATACGCGTTCGGATTATTTCATAAATATTGTCTATTTCTGTTGTATCTGCTGTAGTTTTTCTTTGTTTCATTGCTTCTTTGTAACGTGCAACAAGCGGTGCAAAAAACATTTGTAGATTAGTAACGCCATCAATTGTTGAGCAATTTTTATCCTGAAAAAGCAATAACAAATTCATTAAATCATCGGGACGATTGTTGAGTGGCGTTGCCGATAGCAGCATCACCTTTTTATTGCTTCCCGCTACCCGACCAAAATTTTGACGACGCGACTTGCAAATACGCTGTAAATCATCGTAACGATATGTGGAATCACTGCGAAAACCGTGTGCCTCATCTACAATTATCAAATCAAATTCTTCCTTATCTCTGTAATTGTGCTTGCTTTCTAAAATATGAAACAGGCTTCCATTGGTTACAAATTGCGTTTTTTTGGATAATCCGAACTGTTTGAAGGTATCTTTCCAGTTTGCTTCCAATGCTGGTGGAAAAATGACTAAAATATTGGTATTCTGACCGTTTTCTTCTACAAAACGCTTGGCAATTCTGGCAGCAACGACCGTTTTACCCAATCCAACCACATCGGCAAGAAAAAATCCGTTATGCTCTTTCAACATTTGATAACCCTGAGTTTCAGCATCTTTCTGATATTTAAAATCTGTAAAACCTTCGGGTAACGCAATCGAAAAATCATCTTCCACCTGACTGCCGAAAGTGTCAATTAAAACTTTGATATACAATTCATAAGGCGTTGGTTGATAACCAATATATGTTTGGTTTTTTGCCTTTTCTATATCTTTAAACGTGATGGGAACTGCATCGTTCCATAGTTTTTCAAATTCGACTTTGCAAAATGTTACTTCAGCAAAATCTTTCATTGCAACATTCAGTTCGTAACGGGGAGGTTCAGTTAAACCCAAGCCCGATTCCGAAATATTACTTGAACCCATAATCACCCATCCATCAGAATGTTGAGAATGATTTTCAGGAAGACACAAGTAAAACTTTGCGTGTAAATTTTTTGCGGAATGAATTTTCATTTCCACTTTTCCGTTTTGCAAGTCTTCCAAAAGTTGCAATATGCCATTTTCAATTTCTGGGGAATATCCCGCATTTTTAACGTCTTCTATAAAATCTTGATTGTAAATATTTTTTGCCTCTTCGCTATTACCGAACATTAACATTGCGCGATTATGCTTTTTGAAAATATTATCAATATTTATCCCGACGAGGATTTGAATTTTTGAAACATTTATCAACTCATCCCTCAGTTTAAAATAGCCTGAAGATCGAAAAAATCCTACCACAGCGTGGAAACTGTAAAAATTTGCCATTCCTTCGGCTATTCCTTTGAATTTGTCGAAAAGAGTATTATTGGTTTGGTTTGTAAAAAATTTTGATATCATTTCTCTTTATTTTTTTAATAAATATAAGGAAAAATCCTCTTCAACCCCTTTCCTTTAATAGTTTCTTCCCCAAATATTTTCTTGTATTTTTTGTAAATAGCATTGGCTCTGGGCACTAAATTGGCACAAGTCCAAATAGCAAATACTGCGCCTGAAATAGACCACGTTAATATGGCAAAACCTATCCATTCAATAACTTCGCCAAAATAATGAGCGCCGGTTACATATTTAAAAAACCCTTTTGATGGCAGATAGTGTTTTGTGTCGCCATCTTTACGAAGACTTAAAATTATTTTATCTGAATGAATATTTAGCGACATCCCTCCAAAAAAAAGAATTGAGCCGAGAATAAACTGTGGCGACCATAACCAATTGATAGAATACATACTTTCAGGAGATATGTAAAATAGCCATCCGCCTTGCATAAAAGCGTTACAAAGATTAAATAAAACTCCCATAAACATCACTGTAACAGGCATTTTACTTTTCCCTTTCAATAAAAACGGAAATACAAATGACCTTCTGATATAATGCGTTTGAAAAAAGAGGAAAATAATTACAGGTACCAATGAGGTTGAGATTTCAAACAGATATATTCGTGGCGAAAATAGAAATAATACGGTCATAAAAAGAAAAACAGGCATTTCCATACAGAACCATGCTATTTTATTGTTGATAGCAACCCCCCATTTTTTATCAATCAGAATTCCATAACCTGCGTCAACGAAATAAAGCGCTATAAATACAACTATTGCAAGCGCCGTCATTACTAATAAAAAGAGGTCAAATTG
>Ga0123353_10014067_pt1 | contig 11513 bp, 7 predicted proteins | sample TergutLab28metaG_3_FD_92763 | JGI IMG/M metagenome (GOLD analysis project Ga0123353, IMG submission 92763) | Labiotermes labralis P3 segment gut microbial communities from Petit-Saut dam, French Guiana - Lab288 P3 | ecosystem: Host-associated > Arthropoda: Insects > Digestive system > Gut ... | reverse complement strand
GACGGGTTCCTGAGCAATCTGGCGGAGTATCGCCAGTTTTTCCACGACACCGACGACGAGGAAGAACTGGACAAGCTCAACGGTCTGGAGTCAGCGTTTCTGGCGTACGGCGAGACTGGTCGGGAGATGGTGTTGGCGTATACCGAAAAGGGCACGGCGGCGGGTAACAGGCGGATGGGTCCGTTCGACGCGGCGGCGGAACGGTTGGCCGACATGATGGACCCGCTGATCCAGGCCCAGACGACCAAACTGGAGGCGGCCAATCATTCGGTGGTGATGGCCACGCGGATGTTGAACATCAGCGTGCTGATCGGCGGCGGATTGTTGGTGCTGCTGATGGCCGGGCTGTCGTGGCACATTAACCGGTCGATCACGGGACCGATCGGTCGGATCGTGTCGGAGTTGATCGAGGGGTCCAGTCATGTGACGGCGGCGGCGAACAACATCGCCTCGGCGAGCAGTTCGCTGGCGATGGGGACGTCGCGTCAGGCGGCGGCGATCGAGGAGACGTCGGCCCGCGTGCAGGAAATGGCCGCCCAGACGCGTCAAAACGTCACCAACGCCGGAAAGGCCCGCACGATGGCGGCCATCGGACGCTCCAACGCGGACAAGGGTCTCCAGGCCGTCGAACGGATGTCGCAGGCGATTACCGATATCAAAAAGTCGTCCGATCAGAGCGCGAAAATCGTGCGGACGATCGACGAGATCGCGTTCCAGACGAATCTGCTTGCCTTGAACGCGGCCGTGGAGGCCGCGCGAGCGGGAGACGCGGGCAAGGGGTTCGCGGTGGTGGCGGCCGAGGTGGGGCAGTTGGCGCACCGGGCGGCCGAGGCGGCCCGGAACAGCGGGGAGATGATTCGCCAGTCGGTGGATCAGGCCGGTCGGGGCGTGGAGTTGAGCGGAAGCGTGACGGCGCTGCTGGGGGAGATCGCCTCCTCGACGCGCGACGCGGACGGCGCGGTGGAAGAGATCGCGGCCGCCAATCAGGAACAGGCGCTGGGGACCGACCAGATCAACACGGCGATGGCGGAGATGGGGACGATCACGCAGCAGACGGCCGCGACGGCGGAGGAAACCGCGTGCGCCAGCGTGGAGTTGTCGGCCCAGGCGAAAGCGTTGGACGGCATGGTGCGCCAGTTGATGGCGCTGGTGGGTGGACGCGCGGGACGCGCGATGGCGTCGGGATTCCGCGCCGACTCGGTCGGTGAACCCGTTCACGAGACGGCGCACGGCGGCGAACCGTCGGGACTTCCGCACGCGGCGGCGAGCGAACCCCGACACTTTCGGCACCCCTCGCCGCAAACCTCCCGCCCCGAATGCAACCGCTGACGCGACAGGCCGGGCGGAACAGATCATATGAAAACGCAAGCCAACACGGGGGGGCTTGCGTTTTCGTTTATGCGAACATGTTGGCGGTGTCCTACAAATCCCGCACTTTTGTCATGCGGAAATCCCAGGACTCGCCCGTGGCGGTTCGGGTGCGGGTTCCGGTCAGTTCGCCGTCGGCGGTGAGTTTGAGTTCGACGTCGAATTCGAAATCCGGGTTGGTCCGCACATGGAATTTCAGCGTCGTGCCGTCGAAGGACGTCGCGGCGTATTTGTACTGCTGATACCGAGCCCCCGGCGCGGGCGACAGGGCGATGTCGCCCTTGGCGTCGGCGGTGATGGTCACCTGTTGCTTGTACTTCACGTTGGCCCAGAGGTCTTCTTCCCAGACTCCGGCGATTTTCACGCGGGCGGCATAGATGCGTTCGAGGACGGCAGCCGCCCGTTTTTCGAACGTTTCGTTCACCACGCCCTGGAGCGCGTCGCGAATGGCGGATTCGGCCTGCTGATCGTAGCGGGCCAACTCCATCGCCGCCCGCTCGGCCCGTTCCCAGTCGGCCCCGCCCAGGTCCGCCAGCAACCACACCAGTTCATCCGGTGACAACGACGCGGGTCGGCTGGTGGTCGAGGCGGTTTCGTCCGCCGGTTGACTGGTGGCCGAGACCGTCAAGTCCAGCAGGCCTCGCCCGCCGTTTTTGTTAATCAACACCACGCCGTCGCGAACCGCCACGCTTTCGAATCCATACTGTTCCGGTGAAAACTTCGGCGGTTCGGAGAGCATGACCCAGTGGTATTGCGTCATCTCGTCGGGCGTGGGCATGGCGGCGGGTCGGCTCGCGGGAAGGCTTGTCGGCGTGCGGGCCGGTTGCGAGGCCGCGGGTTTCGTCGCGGCCGGCGGTGTCGCGCGGGTCGGACGCGTGGTGGTCGGCTGCGTGGCGGGTTCGGCCATGACCGTCGCCGCGACGGTGACCAACACCGCCCAGGCCGTCACCCCCATCCACCATGCCGCGTTCCGAACCATCGCGTGTCCTCGAAAGACGCAGTATACCACGAAGGCCGCCCGTAAGAATAGTCCGTGAATTTGCCCCAAGCGCATGTATTTCTGGACATTCTCAACCCCGATGGTATGATACGGACCCGCGCGCCGAATTCGGTGGCGGTGTCGTTTGAACGGGCCAAACAAGGAATTTCCACGCGGGTTGGCGTCTGTCACGCCGACCCCACGCGGAAGCAATGGATGTTACACATGAACATGACGAAGCGGGTTGTGGCATTGGTCGCGGTGGTGTCGATGGTCTTTCTGGGCGGGTGCTTCGGGGATCCGGCCCCGATGCAGCCCAAGTCGGTGGTCGTGATCGTCAAGGGCGAGGACCCCGTCGAGATGATGGCCCGCGCGGTGGAACTGCTGGGCGGACTCGAGTCGATCGTCGGGGACGCCAAGACTGTCGTGCTCAAGCCCAACCTGACGGGCCTGATGGGCGGCGAGTACAAGGGCGTTTCCACCAGCGGCGAGGTGATGGGGGCGCTGCTGGGCGAAATCCGCAAGTGTTCCGACGCCAAGCTCACCATCGCCGAGGGCCCCGGCGGCGGAAACATCAACTGGATCATGCGCGCCACGAACATGGAACAGCCCGCCAAGGACTACGACGTCGAGGTGGTGAACGTCCTGACCGCGCCGCGCGTCAAGGTCGACCTGCCCAATGGACAGGCGTACAAAAGCTACGAGTACCCCCAGGTCGCCAAGGAGGCCGACGTCTTCATCAACGTGCCGGTGATGAAGACGCACCAGCTTTCGGGCATCACGGTGGGCTTCAAAAATCTTTTCGGCTATTTTCCGGGCGGGCCCAGCGGGCGGGACCGCGGGATCTATCACGACCGCTACGCGGACGCGCTGATCGACCTGGCCACGATCCGCAAACCGGACCTGGTCGTCGTGGACGCGCTGGTCGGCATGGAAGGGCGCGGGCCGCTGTGGGGGTCCCTGGTCAAGCACAACCTGATCATCGTCGGAACGGACATGGTGGCCGTCGACACCGTCTGCGGTGCGCTGATGGGCCAACCGATTGAATTGATCCCCTACACGAACAAGGCCGCCAAACTCGGTATGGGCGTGGCCGACCTGAAGAATATCGAAATCCGCGGTGAGAAAATCGAGGACGTGAAGAAGGACTACGAGCAGCCCCGCTGGTACGTGGGCGTCCAGATTCCGCGCACGCCGGAGCTGATCGAGATCATCGAAAAATTGGCCGACGGTAAGCAAGAGTATATCGACAACCGCGACAACACGGTGAGCAGCGTCGAGTACTATTTCGCGGACAAGCACCTCACGCCGGACACGAAAAAATATCCCCTGCGGAAAAACACCGGCTTCACGGTCACCCTGTACATGAAGTGGAACACCGACGTTATTGAGTTTCAGACGCGGTACAACCTGTACCACGACGACCTCCGCGAAGCCGCCGAAGTCGAAACCCGTGCCTGGATCAAAGAAAACCTCGGCGACATCAAGGCCGAAGACATCAAAACCCTCCCCCTGGGCGGCGACTGGAGAGGACGCAAGGAATAGGGCGGCTGTGGAAGTCACCGTCGCGTAAATAGGGCTCTGCCTTTTTGCGTTGTAGGACGTTGTGAAAAACAAAACGTTTTGTTTTTCACAACGTCCTACAACGCAAAAGGGCAGAGCCATATTTGCATTTCCCTTCACTCACCATCACGTCAGCGGTTTCAAACCATTGGCCTTTCGAATTCCCTGTGCGGCGGCCAGCAGGTGGCGGTCGCTGGTGAGGAGGTCGGAAAAATTTCCGGTGGTGATGCCCAGCAGCGCCGCCGCGTCTCCGACGCGGCCGTTGCAGGCGTGGAGGAGGTCCAGCACAAACGCGGCCACGTGCCAGAAGCGATGATCGCGGGGACCGATTTCCAGCCGTCGCGAGGCGGTTTCGCCGCGGCCTCGCGGAGTGAAGAGGCACTCGGTGACGTGGGGCGGAAGGGCGGATTCACCGTGGGTGGACAGGGCCTGGAGGTCGATCTCGCGGCGGGTCTGGCAGGCGAGGTTCATTCGCAGCCGCCGCAACGCCAGGCGCTTGTTGTCGTGCTGCGAGCGGCTGTCGTCGCCGTGGGCGCTTACACCGCTGTCCCGGTGACGCAGCCGCACGGCCGACGAAACCTTGTTGCGATGCTGTCCGCCCGGCCCGGAGGACCGGTAATAGTGCACGTCGCACTGCGCAAGCAGCGACGGATCGTCCAGCGCCAGCGGGTCCACGGGGATGGCCATACCTTTTATATAACACGGTTCCCTTCCCGCCGGGCGCTGTGATATGCTGAGCCCCGTGGAAAATTCCCCGAACATGGACGAGGGGCCAACCGGCGGCGCCGCGCCGGTGGAACGGCTTGCCGGTCCCGCGCTCGACGCGGATCGTCCCCCCGCGCCGGACGTTCCGCGGTGGTATTATGTCATCCATGGGCGGCGGATGGGTCCGATTTCCACCGTCGAGATGACGCAGTTGCTGCTGCGAGGTCCGTACGACCCGCTGATGCTCGTCTGGCGGCAGGGGATGCTCGCGTGGTCTCCGGCTTCGCAGATGGCCGAACTGCTGTTGCCGGGGTTGTCGGCGTTGGCGTCGCCCCCGCCCGTTCCGGTGGACATCCTCCGCGCCGAACGCCTCCGCCGCAACGCCCGAACCAACAGTGTGGCCTTCGCGATCGTGTTCGGTCTGGTGTGCGTGGGAATCCTGAGCGGCCTGTTCAGCGGGGCGCCCATGAGCGGACTGCTCGCGTTGGCCTTTCTGCCGGGGTTGTTCGTGACGATTTACTTTCCGTTGCGTTACCGCGTGATCCAGTCGCTCTCGCCGGGGTATCGCCTGGCCGGGCTGGTCGGAGGGATCGGTTTGCTGATCGCGTTCTGGGGTCTGCTGCTGGTGCTGGTGCTGAGAAATATTCTGTGACCGTCACAAAGAATTTGTTTCAAACCAAAATTTGACTTGCAAGGACCCGCGCGGTGACGGTAAATTCTCGCAGTTGAAATGACTCACTGACTCGAATGCATGCATGCGCCTTGGTGCGGCGCGTGGATGGGCGACGTGAACGACGATGGGTCCGGATGGGCGACGCGGTTGTCGCCCGCATCTCACCCCGCGGCGTCGCGACGCAGAAGATCGCTCGGACAATCTTCCGAAAGGAGTATGCAGTGCTTGCTCTTCGCCAGTATTTTACATGGGCCCTGGTGCTGACCGTCACGTTGTCCTTTGGAACCGCGTTCGCTCAGGACGCCGACGCCGACTCGGCCAAGGCGGACCTGGAAAAGGGGATCCAACTCTTCAAGGACCTGGACTTCAAAGAAGCCAAGGCCGCCTTCCTGAGCGTCGATCGCGACCTGCTCGATGAGGACGACCAGGACGTTCTGGACGATTACATCGTCCGGTCCGACGAGGCGCTGACGGCCCAGATGGCCGACATGGAGGCCTTCAACGACGCCGAGGAGGCCCGTGGCGAAGGACGCTGGGACGACGCGCGGAAGGGCTATGCCCAAGCCGCCGCCAGCGAATTCCTCCCCGAGCAGATGCGCACCACCGCCAAGGCCCAATTGGCCGTGGTGAACGACCGCGCCGCGGCCGCCGGTGACGACGAGGACGACGACTCGTTCCCCGGACCCGGCCCGACCGCCGATGACGAGGACAACGACGCGGAGGTCCCTGTCCAGCGAGTCGTCCCCGCGAACATCGTCGCGCAGGCCGACGACGCGGGCGATTTCGGCACCGAGGCCATCACCGCGCCGGATACCGACATGCTCAACGCCGCCGCCGTCAGGCGGGCTCTCCGGCAGCAGCAGATCGACGCGGAATTCAACAAGGCCATCGCGCAGGCCAAGGCGTTCCGCGCCACCGACGACAAGGCCGGGTTCGCGTCGGCCCGCGACGCGATTCGAGTGGCCCAGAATATCGTCGACAACAACCGCACCACCCTGACCGAAGACCAGTACAACAAGTACCGCATCGTGATCGAGGCCGAGAACGAGGCGATCAATGAACGCGAAACCTGGTTGAACGAGAAGGCCGTGGGCGATCAGGTGCGCGAAATCGAGAAGATGCGGGCTGATCGGGAACGGGCCCTCGAAGTGGCCAAGCAGGCGGATATCGCCAATCGCATCGAAGCCGCCAAGATCATGATCAAGCAGAACGACTTCGAAGGCGCCTTCAAGACCGTCGAAGGAATCCTGGCCATCGACCCCCGCAACTCGTGGGCGCTGAACAACTATCTCCTCCTCCAGCAGTATCGCACGATGCGGGCGGAAAAACGGTACAACGACCAGCGCATTGTGGAAGAACAGGCCGGATGGGTCGCCATTCGCGAAGCGGAAATTCCCTGGGATCAGGTGATCCGGTATCCGTCGAGCTGGATGGAACTGACCCGCAGCCGCGAACGGTTCCGTCCCGAGGCCGCCAACGACTCCCCGGAAAACGCGGCCATGCGGCTGATGCTTCTGCGTCCGCTGGTGGCGGTGGAATTTCAGGAGCAACCGCTGGAAAAAGTGATTCAATGGCTGCGCGACGTGACGGGCGCGAACCTGACGGTGGACCGCCCCGAACTGGAAGGCCAGGGCATTCAGCCCGACGTGCCCATCACGTTGCGGCTGCGGCAGGTGAAGTTCGAGACGGTGCTCAAACAGGTTCTGGAGCAGGCCGGCGGGTCGGTTCCGCTGGGGTACGTGGTGGACGACGGCGTGATTCGCATCTCCACGCGTGAGAAACTGGCCCGGAACACCATCATCCGCACGTACGACATCAGCGACCTTCTGGTCCGCGTGCCGAACTTCGCGGGTCCTGAACTGGACCTCACCAATGCCCAGGCCGACAACAACGGCAGCAGCTCCACGAACGTCGATCCCTGGGCGAACGCCGGGGAAGGAAACGGCGGCGAAGGTAACGTGCCCACCAAGGATGAGATGGTTCAGCAGATCATGGACATGATCTCCAACAGCGTGGAGCCCGAAAGCTGGCGTGACCGCGGCGGGACCACGGGAACGCTCCAGGCGCTCCAGTCGAAGGGCCAGTTGATTATCGGGCAGACGCAGGAAGCCCACGAACAGATCGCCGATCTGCTCAAGAGCCTCCGCGAGTCCAACGACATGCAGATCAACATCGAGGCGCGCTTCATCTCCGTCAACAGCGGGTTCCTGGAGTCCATCGGTCTGAACCTCGACCTGTACTTCAATCTGGGCGGGAACGGAACGATCACCGATCCGCAAACCGGCGCGATCATCAATGCGCCGTTCCCCGGTCCGGGCTGGACGGGCAGGCCAGGATCGAGCCGGTTCGCTCCGATGGGCGTTCTTTCGGGCGGAAACAGTTCAAACTTCACATCGATGCGCGGGGCGGGAACGGGCGTCAGCAGCAGCCTGTCGGGTCCGTCGATCAGTCTGGGCGGCGCGTTCCTGGACGACATCCAGGTGAACTTCCTGATCCAGGCGACGCAGGCCAGCGCGTACACCCGCACGCTGGTGGCCCCGCGGTTGACGTTGTTCAACGGTCAGCGGGCCTACTTGGCCTTGATGACGCAGCAGGCGTACATCGGCGGGTACGACGCGACGGTGAGCGACAACGCCTCCGTGGTGACGCCGACGATCAGCATCCTGTCGTCGGGAACCGTGCTGGACGTGGAAGGAACGATTTCCGCCGACCGGCGGTATGTCACGCTGACGGTCCGTCCGACGGTCACGACGCTGGACCAGTTGTTCGAAACGTCGGTCGCCTTCGAAGGAAACGGCGCGGTGTACAACCGGGTGATCCAGCTGCCGCTGGTCACGATCCAGACGCTGGAGACCACGGTGATTGTTCCCGACCGCGGCACGCTGCTTCTGGGCGGCCAGCGGGTGGCGATGCAGGTCGAGCGCGAACAGGGCGTTCCGCTGCTGAGCAAGATTCCGGTGGTGAACCGCCTCTTCACCAACCGCGGCATGGTCCGTGACGAATCGACGCTGCTGATCCTGATCAAGCCCACGATCATCATCAAGCAGGAGAGCGAGGAAGAGGCGTTCCCCGGCACGATGAATCTGTAGCCGGGACGCCGCGACAAACCACCGGGCCGCGAGGAGAACGTCCCCGCGGCCCGGTTTGTTTTTTCACCGGGTGTGTTTATACTGTTCGTGCACGGGCGATCCGGGCGTTGTCGCCCGCGCCACGGGCGAAGGAGCGTGGAGTGGTGAAGACGCAGTTGGAACAGGCCAGGGACGGGGTGATCACGCCGGAGATGCGTCGCGTGGCGGAGCGGGAGCGCGTCTCCGCGGAATGTATCCGCGCCGAGCTGGCGGCGGGTCGGCTGGTGATTCCCGCCAATCGGTTGCATCTGTCGGGCGTCGATGTCGCCGACGCGGAGACCTGTGGCGGCGTGCGGCTGGACCCGGTCGGGATCGGGCGGGCGGTGACGACGAAAATCAACGCCAACATCGGCGCGTCTCCGGTGTCGAGCTGCAAGGAGCACGAACTGCTGAAGCTGCGCTGGGCGGTGCAGTTCGGTGCCGACGCCGTGATGGACCTCTCGACCGGAGGGGACCTGGACCAGACGCGGCGGTTTTTGATCGCGAACTCGGCTGTGCCGATCGGGACGGTGCCGATGTATTCGATGATCGTCGCCAAGCCCGTGGAGGAATTGACGTACGCGGACATGCTGTCGGCGATCGAGAAGCAGGCGGCCCAGGGCGTGGATTTTTTCACCATCCACGCGGGGATTCTGCGGCGGCACCTCGAGCCGGCCATGCGGCGGAAACTGGGCATCGTCAGTCGTGGCGGCAGCCTGCTGGCCAAGTGGATGCTCCACACCGGGCGCGAGAATCCGATGTACGAGATGTTCGACGAGATTTCGGCGATCCTGCGTCAGTACGACGTGGCCTACTCGCTGGGGGACGGCCTTCGTCCTGGCTGCCTGGCGGACGCGTCGGACGAGGCGCAGTTCGGTGAGCTGGAGGTGCTCGGTGAGCTGGTGCACCGGGCGCGGGCCAGCGGCGTGCAGACGATGGTCGAGGGTCCCGGCCACGTGCCGTACGACCAGATCGAGATGAACATGAAGCGTCAGCAGGACGTGTGCGACGGCGCGCCGTTTTACGTGCTCGGTCCGATCGTCACGGACATGTTTCCGGGGTACGATCACATCACGTCGGCGATTGGCGCGACGGCGGCGGCCTATCATGGCGCGAGTTTTTTGTGTTACGTCACGCCGTCGGAGCACCTGGCGTTGCCGCGGCCCGAGGACGTGAAACAGGGGTGCATCGCGTACAAGATCGCCGCCCACGCGGCGGACGTGGCCAGGCGGTTGCCGGGGGCCCGCGAGCGGGACGACGCGATCTCCGAGGCCCGCGCCCGTTTCGACTGGCCCGCCCAGTTCGCGCTGGCGTTCGATGGCGAGTTGGCCCGCGAAATCCGCGGGCGCGACAAAGTGGGCGAGGACGACTACTGCTCCATGTGCGGCCGCTCATGGTGCGCGGTTCGGTTGTCCAACGAGATCAAGGCGGGGGTGCAGAAAGCCAGCAGCCAATAGCCAGTAGCCAACAGGTATGGCTCGCCCGTCCTAACCAAGGCAGACTGACGGAAGTGAATTGGATACCGACCGTCGAGTCAGCGAAACCGTGAAGCCACTCTCTCGAACGGGATGCTCGCTTTTACCCTTGCGCACCGAAACCCCTATTGGCTGCTGGCTATTGGCTTTTCCGTGCTTTTATTTCGGTCCGATCAGGCAGGAGTCCAGCGGGGAGAGGTGGGCGGCGAGCGTGGGGGAGCCGCCATACTGGCTGCCGCCGTCTTTGCTGCCCGAGGCGGTGTAGATGTAGTCGCCGCCCTCGCCGCAGTTGGGCGTGTTGGTTTTCTGGACGGACATATTGGCCCGTAGGTAATTGATGTAGTCGCCGCCGTGGTTGGGGCTCATGAAGGAGGCCGTTTTGCTGTTGGCGGCGTAGGCGCCGAGGTTGGTGGCCGGCGGTTTGTCGGCCATGATGACGACGTTGCCACCCCGCTTGGCGAGTTCGCGTTGCTCTGCCGTTGCGTTGAACGGCGTATCAGTCGGCGGTATGCCGTTCGAATTGTCGCTTAGCGGCAACTGAAAAGCATAGCTGCAATTGGCGGCCGAGCTGAAGTCCCAATAGAAATCGATTGGTCCTTGCCCGTTGATTGGCCCTTGGACGTTGAGATCTTCCGTCACGTCCTTGTCGTTGGGGCAGACGAACATTTTGGCGGATTGGCTGCCGTCGCGCATGAGCATGAACATCAAGGCCGTGGTGGCGCGGGCGTTAATGTTGTCCGGTTCCACGCCCCGATTGGTTCCCGTGGCCGTGACGTCCCAAGCGTTGCCCAACAGGTAGGGCATTTGATCGTTATAACTGGCGGCATAGATCGCCAGGGCCTTGCCCATATTGGACAGATTCATGGCACAACCGGCCCGGCCGGGTTTCGGCGTCCGGCACGAGGGGAGAAAGACCAGGACCAGCAGAATCGCGCACATCAATTCCGCTGACAGATCCATCAACGTAAAACCTCGTCGCGACGTCATGGGTGGCTCCTTTCATTGGAGATGCCGACGAAAAAAGTTAACCGCTCGAAAAAAGTTTCGCAACGGCTCTGTCGTCTCCGCGTTGTCGTTCTCACCCGATCGCCTTTCGGAGTTCGGTGACGGCGGCGGGGATGTTGGGGGCGGCAAAGAGGTCGGTTCCGCTGACGAACGTGTCCGCGCCGGCTTGGCGACAGAGCGAGGCCGTGTGCGGGACGATCCCACCGTCCACTTCGAGTCGCTGGTGCGGTTGCAGTCGCGAGCGAATGGCCTGGATTTTCGGTAGTTGGTCGTTCAGGAACGGTTGCCCGCCGTACCCCGGTTCGACCGTCATCACCAGCACCAGGTCCACATGGGGCATCCAGTCGAAGAGGGTCTCCGCCGGCGTGCCCGGCCGAAGCGTGATGCCAACGCCCAGCCCCAGCGTCCGCAGTCGCTCGATCAGGCGGTCGGGTTTCGGGGCGGCTTCGATGTGGAAGGTGATGCTGTCTCCGCCGGCCTCGGCGAAACGCTCGATGTAATAGGCCGGGTCTGTCACCATCAGGTGCACGTCCAGCGGGTGCGTGGTGAACGTGCGTGCGGACCGGCAGAAGGCGGGCCCCATGGACAGATTGGGCACGAAATGGCCGTCCATGACGTCGATATGGAGCAGGTCGGCG
>Ga0123353_10014063_pt1 | contig 11514 bp, 8 predicted proteins | sample TergutLab28metaG_3_FD_92763 | JGI IMG/M metagenome (GOLD analysis project Ga0123353, IMG submission 92763) | Labiotermes labralis P3 segment gut microbial communities from Petit-Saut dam, French Guiana - Lab288 P3 | ecosystem: Host-associated > Arthropoda: Insects > Digestive system > Gut ... | reverse complement strand
TTTGCGTGAATAACGCAGATTTATTTGGGGCACTAGCTCAATGGATAGAGTCGCAGACTTCGAATCTGTCGGTTGGGGGTTCGAGTCCCTCGTGCCTCACCAGTAACCAAAAACGTTGAAAAATAGCCGTTTGCGGGGGATTTCGCAGACGGCTGTTTTGAATTGCGAGGACTCTTTTCCCACATTTTTCCCACTTCAGTTTTATTTAACGGATGTATTTGTTGATAAAAACGTTATCGTACTTCCGAATCATCGGTCTTTTGCGGACGATCCCCGCCGTACACCGCCGGTCATAAGGATTGCTTCGCATATCTTAAAAAAATAGGGGCGCTCTGAACCGCACATCCTTATGCCGGCGAGTTATGAATCAGCGAGATACAATAAAATGCAAATGATAGCCCCGGCTGTGGTGGATACTGGCGTTGTACGCATCCGGCCGGGGGAATTTTGTGCATTTATAACGACAATTTCTAAGTATTTGGGATCAAGGTGCTCTGCATAACGACTTCACTACTAAACACTTTGCGCTCATAGTCCGGCATGAACTCCGCGCCTCCGCCATACTTTTCAGCGATGGCACGTACCGACGCCAGCCCAACGCCCTCCCGGTTATGTCTCTTGCGGGACAGAAAAACGCCGCCCCGCATCCGGAGCGTTCCGTCAAAACTGTTATCAACAAGAATGGTCAGATTGCTTTTGATTTGTTTTACCGTAACGCTTATTTCTTTATGATCAGCCACATACGCGCAGGCTTCCAAAGCGTTTTCCAAAAGGTTGCTGATAACGGTGCAAATGTCGGCGTTGTCTATGGGCAGCGTCTCAGGGATAACGGCGTCAACCTCGAATCGGATACCCTCGCGCTCGGCAATAGCGGCGAAGTGCCGGAGGATTACATCAACCACATAGTTTTCGCAGAAGGTGAAAGTTGACAATGAAGATGATGCGCACGCATATTTTTCCGTATACTCCATAAGTTCGTCATGTTTGCCCGATGATACCAGCCCCCGTATCACACCTACATGATGCCGCAGGTCATGGCTTGCGTGAAGGGCTTTATTCACGCTCTCTAAGATAGCGGGATAATAATTCCTCTGCATCTCCACAAGGTTTTCGATTCCCTCAATCTTGCCTTCAAGAGCCAGCTTGCCACGGTACTGCCGAAGCGCCTCCTGCCCCATGACGACGCCCAGCGCCAGCACAATGGCAAAAGCGCCGATTTCCGTAAACCAGCCGAAGCGGATAGGTTCAAACATCGGAGTCAGCCTGTCCATAATAATGGCGCAGTCATATACTAAAATACCGCTTAATATTGTAACGCCATACTGAATATTTTTGCCGACAGAGCGGAGCATACTGCCCGTCAGAAACATAGCAGCCACCCACATATATAAGTCAAGCAGCAGGGAGTAGCCGGCAAGCAGACTTGGTATGCCTACCGGCAGTAACCCGCGCAGCAGAGAACAGGTGCAAGCCAGTCCGCCGAAGCCGATGAACACTTTAGAAAACTTACTTTTATCGCCGGTGATTGTCCGCTGCAATAACATCGCAAGCAGAAGCATGGCGCAGAAGCAGAAGTTTTCAACCCCGTACCACCACAGGCCGCCGCGAAAAACGCTCTTGACGAGCGGGTAGCATACATATCCCATAAAGCAGAGGCAGACCGCGCCAAACAGAATCAAAGCGCGGTCTTTTCTCATAAAGAAGCCGACCGTTATAAAGAAAAGCACCAGCGCCAGAGCGACGGTGCAAACTGCCGCGCGGACAATAAGCCTCATTTGGATCATGCCGGATACCGTCTGCGGTACGCCAAAGGCGGGCGGGTAAACCATCCCGCTGTACATATGTGAAAAATCCGAAACAGCCAGGATGATCTCTATCCGGTTTTGGGCGAGGAATGACACGGAAGCGTTGCCCGTCTCCGCGTAATAGTCTGCCGTGTTTGGGTCGCCGAACTGTTCCGCTTTTACGCCATTTATGTAAAGCGTATAGGCTGAATAAATTTCCGGGAGTTCCAGTGTGTAGGCGGCAGGGGCGGGAGGTATGGCGATGTTTAGGCGGTATGTCGCGCTCCCGTGGGGGCTGCGTCTTATATCTCTCCCCTCAAAGCCGCCGTATTGCCCGATAAAAACATATTCATCGGGACTGGGGCCTGTGGCAAAGTCCTCCGGCGCAAGTAGCTTATCCCGGTATATCTCCCAACCGTGGGTCAGGAATACGACCGGGTATTCCCTCAGAGCGCTTTCATCGAGCGTCAACATGCCGTTTTCGGACTGAGGGCCGCTTGCCGTGTACTTGTTATCGAATGAATAGCAAAGCAGAAAAAGCGTGACCGCAAAGACGATCACGCCTGCCATAGATATAAGTGTTTTACTCCTGCCGACCGCTCGTATCATCTGCCCACCAACATCGCTCGGCGGCACAGAATAACAGTAAGCCAAAGTCCGAAGCCAAGAACACCGATCATGCCCATAATAAACGGGAAAATTGGGAAAGACCTTACGGTTTCTATTTGCTCTATAAGCGGTTCCGTCAAAATATTCGGCAATGGTATTTGCGGAATGGCGGGCGCTCTCGTTATGTGGGTCGCCGCAACAGGCGCGTAGGCGTTCAGGGTAAACACGATTTCCACCGGTTCACCCGCAAAGACGGCTGTGAGCGTGTGCGTTCCCGCCCCAAGCAACGTAAGCCGCGCCGCGCTGACGGTGATAACCGTACTTCCGGCGCGCGCTGAATAGTCTACGCCGGGAGTCCATAACTCACCGTTCATGTACAGGCCGTCAAAATCTTCAAACGGAAAGTCAAACCTTATTTCTATAGGTTTATCGCTGCCGTCGAGGTCGAAATAGAAGCCTTCGATGCCGGTACTTAGGCCGCTGACCATCATGCTTCCATACGGTAAAGCGTCGCTGCCAGATTCCGTACCCATATCAGCGGTCATTACCGGGTTTGTGGGTTCCAGTATAAGGTTTCCGGCTTGTGGCGCGGACCCTGATTCGTTGCCGCCTGGTACTAATGTGGTCGTTTCCTGCTTTGTGTCAGGCGTCGCGGGTAGCTCTTTGTTAGAACCATTGCTGCCCGGTGATTGCAAGCCGTTTTGAGTATATCCGCCCGGATTATCCCCTGCCAGTGGGTTATTCTCGTTACCATTCCCGTTTCCGTTATTCCCTCCGGTGATAACGTCCCACGGGTTCTTATAGCGGTCGCCGCCTGTGCGGTCGCCTTCATATACTCCTAACTCAGGGAGGTCGCCGGTCAGGTCTATCACTAAACGGTTTACCGACACGCCGCCATCTTCGTACCGCACCTCGAAATCATAGATACGTCCTGATTCAAGATCAGTGAAATAAATATGTAGTTCGGTATAAGGAGAGCTGCCGGGGAAGTCAAAAACAAAATCGTTGCTTGGAGACGTAACCCAATCTCCGCCATCCCGGACGTTCTGCCATTCCCCGCCGTCCACAGAAACCCAAAGCTCCGGCGCAGTGACTTCTTTCAGCCAACTTACGTTGACGCCAAGCGCGATTTCGTGCACAGCCCGCAAGTCCACCGCTTCCGGGTCGAGGACATACACCGCCGTTTCCATACGCAGATATTCGTCTGAGCTGAACCCAATGCCGGGCGGCAAAAGCAGCGTTACGGGGTAATAAACGCCGACAGCGGATGTGTCCACTTTTGATACGTCAACAGTAACGCCAGCCCAAAATTCGTAGCCGTCCGCTGTTTCCATCAGGATGGTATCGGCGATTGCCGATAAGAACCGCGCTTCCACATCCTCCGAGGCCATGCCGAGCGGTAATATTCTCTCTTGATCGGAAAGAAAAATATACTGCAAAATACCGGAAACCATTTCCACTGGCCCGCAGTCCGGGTCGTAGACCAGAACCGGGCTTTCTACAGTGAGTTCGCCACCCTCATAGGTGTAATCGTCCGGCAAAATTACATCGCCAATAATCATACCAATTCCCGGCGCGCCGCTGTCGAAATCGTCATACCGCCACTCGATGGGGGCAAGGATGTATTCGCCGAGCCGCATCATACCGTAAGCAGCGCTTGCCGCCTGCTCCAACTTCGCTTCAAGTGCGCTGGGGGCGCTGTTTATCTCCAAAAAATACAAGTCGTAGGGATATTGGAGCGCCGCGTATTGGATGACGGTCCCATGTGTTTCATCAGCTTCGGAAACGGTAATCGTGATTTCAAAACTGCCGGTATCACCGGGATCAAAATCGGTTAATTGTGTGACTACAATAAAATATTTCCCGGTATATGGCAGCCTATCAACGATTGACGCGATGTTGCTATCGGATATGGAATCACTGGCAAATTGGATTCCTTCTTCGGTCAGCATATACAGCGACGGGATAAAATCATCGGAAGTCATTGTAATCGTGACCTCCATCCCGGCGTCGGCGTAAAAACTGTAGCCTTTGGCGTATGCCCCGTTTCCATGCCAGGATCGGTTATCCTCGTCAGAAAGCGTCGCGGATTCGGAATAAGGAAGCGTCACAGGGATATAGCTTAGTTCGGCGCTTGTGAGCGTAAGCGCCGCCGCAGACGTTATGAACGACGCAAGCGGTGCTGTCTCCATAACCGTGTTTTCTGCCGGTTCGTTCTGTTCATCATCCATCGCGTTGTTTTTATCCCGCGCGCCCGCTTCATCGCTGTTCGCGGTATACGGCGATTCCGCAAGGCTTTCATCAACCGCCTCCGCGTGTACGGCAAGGGCAAATGCGGGACTATGCCCCGCATAGGAAAAAAGCATCATCAGACAGATTAAGACGGCTATAAATCGTTTCATGCCTTCTCCCCCCTCGCAAGGCGCGCGATGTGTTCCCGGTGCGCCTTTTTGACTTTATTCAAGATGTTCTGGCCGATATATACCCTGTCGCCGTTTTGCATGATAAAATCCCGCTCCTCTTTGTCGGTGCCGTCGATGTAATCCATATTGACGATATAACAGCGGTGACAGCGCAGGAAAGACGGCAGGGTAAGCAGTTCTTCCATTTCCGTGATATTTATGTAAGTTGTGATCGTTTCATCTGCCAAATGGATGACACTTTTTTTATTAAGGATTTCCACATACCGGATATCCCTCTGTCTGATGACATGTTTTTTGTAATCTACCGTCACGGTGATTTCCGCGCTTGTTTCGCCCCAATGCCCGGCAGCCCTTTCAAGAAGCGACAAGACTTCCTGCTCGTCCAGAGGCTTGTCAATATACCTGTCCGCTTTGACCTTGTAACCGAACTTGGCGTGAACAAGGCTGGAAGTGGTGAACGCAATCCAAATATCCGGGTCGGCTTCACGGACTTTCACCGCCGCTTCCAACCCGTCCGGCTTGCCGGTTTCCGGTGAGCCGCCAAAGTAAATGTCTAGTAGCGCAAGCTGGAACAAGCCGGGCTGAAAGGCCGACAGGAAATCCTCTGTATTTTCATATACGAAAACGCTGGCGGCGATGCCGCTCTTGGTTATCATTTCGCGCAGTGCCAGCGTATCGTTCGGGTCGTCCTCGCATATAGCGATATTTAGCGGCAGCAATATAGTTACCTCTTTTGGCGAACAGTTTTTTACAGTATATCACACATGGAAACGAACCACAATCACAGGTTTTTCGATTTGTCAAGCGCATTTCACACCCGAAATTGTTGCCGGGCAAAAATGGCGCTTTTTGGGTCTTCACTCTTTATAATTATATGTAAGAAGGAAGCCGCTTGGAGGTGGAAAAACTGGCGAAACAGGATGTCGATATACGGACTTATTTTGTGGAACGCTTGCCCGGATCGAGGAAAATCGTAGATTTTCTTTTGCTAAACGGCGTTAATACAATGGAAGAACTGTGCGAGAAGGGCAGCGATGGGCTCATGACGGCCCTTGACACGGCTTTAAGCGTTAGATGGAAATACAGTTATGAAAAGAGCGAAGAGAAACTGTTGGCGGTGGGAGAAATGCCGTTGTACACATTTTTTTTTCAAAAACGCCCCTGAACATTTCCGGCAAAAAAGCATTTTACACGCTGCCGTAGACAGTCTCCAGCGGGCTGAGTTCGATACCATGAACGCGCTTGATGCCATAACCGATGAAAGAATCGAGCGAATACGCTATATCGTAGAGAAACGTCGCGAACAGGGTATTGGCACTCATGCTGATGTTCTGCATGGTACTGACTCTACTGCCGCTGACGTCGGTAGCGGCGGAGACGTAGGACAGCGGCCTGTCAATGGGGCAGTCGAGCGGAGAACCCGCCACATCCACGGTGATTTGGGAAGCGTCGCTGACCACCACAGGCTCAGGCGCAACCACAAACTCCGTGACCCTCACGGGGAGCGGTGCTTTCATCGTAGAAGGCAAAATTATCTCGACTGGCAGCGGCAATGTCATCTATCTGCAAAGCCAAGACGTGTTCTCCGGCGTGAGCGGCGATGGCGCGGTCATCGCATGGGATCGCCAAGCGTCAACGGCATGGCAAGTCTGGGAATCGCTTTGATCCGAAAGGTAACGCCACACGAGCGGAGTTCGCTACCATGCTGATGAAGTTCCTGGAAGTAGCGGACGATGAATAAACAAAACTAAAACAAAAAGGAGAATAAAGACAATGAAAAACAAAACATCAAAGTTCATAACAATCGCACTTAGCGTACTTATGCTCATATCACTCCTGCCGGTTATTGCGATGGCAGATAATGAGGGTAATACCTACTATCTATCCGATCACGACTCCTACAACGCATTTCTGATTGCCGTGCGCAACAGCATGACGGACACGTTCATCATCGACACCGACCTGACCATCGCAGGGCAGTCCTTGGGCATCTACACGGGAGTAACGGTTATTATCAACGCCGGAGTAACTTTTGAGATGCTGGAATACGTTTACAACGACGGTACGTTCATCAACAACGGCACGATCAGAGGCGATAACGAACTAATCGGATCTGGCACATTCGTCAACAACGGCGAGATTTGCTTAGAGGATGGAAGACTTAGAATTTTTCGAGAGAGTACATTTACCAACAACGGAACGATCGACGTTTATACGATTTATGGCGGGGTAACGATAGACAACCACGGAGGAAGCGTTAAATGCTCATATTTTTATGAAGACAGCAGTGCGAACATTGGCGGGATCAATAATTATGGCGGTTTCGTTGATGTATTTTATTTTGAAGGCACGGTCAATAACTATGGCGGTACGTTAAAACTCTATGCCGGACCAAGAACAATAATAGAATGGAAATCAGCAGACTATACCGCCCTCGACAAGGCCCTCGCGGCGGCGGGTAAACTTGACGAATCGTTATACGCTCCCGGACGCTGGGCGGCGCTTTCGACGGCCGTTGAAACGGCGGAAGCCATTGAGCGGGTTGAAGGATGGATACTCGAAGCCGCGCAAAACAGTATCGACGAAGCGGCGGCGGCTGTCAGCGCGGCGATTGACGCGCTGGTTGTTATAAATTTTCATCGTAACGATTTCAGCTCCGACGCGGATTTCTTTAACGCCGTCGCCAACGGCAAGCCGGGGGAAACATATATTTTCAGCACTTACGGAAGCACGACCCTTGAAGTTAACGTCCCCTCCGAAGTGACATTGGTGTTCCCTACAACTTTGCAAAGTTCTTTCACATTTTACGGGGCGGTAATCAATAACGGCGTTATCGAAATCTATACTCATGGAGCTATTAGGTCAAACGGAATTTTATACAATTACGGGACTATAACCGTCGGAAATTGGTTTGTAAACACCGGAACTATAAACAACTACGGCAGCATAGTCATTGACGCGGAATTTCAAAATGCCGGAACGGTTAACAATTATGGCGGCACGATAAAAGCCGGAGTCAACATGGTACTGCCCGACTTTACCGTCCTCAACGCTGCCCTCGCGGCGGCAGCTATGCTTGACGAGACTGACTACACCGCCGAAAGCTGGGATGTCCTCGCGGCGGCGGTCGCGGCCGGCGAAGCGGTCGAGCCTGTCTACGGATGGATCGTCGGGGGTACGATCGAAAACGCGGCTGGAGCTATCCTCGCAGCGATTAGCACGCTGATTGAAAAGCCTTGTGTCAACGGCCACGACTACAAAGATAACGTCATAACCGCTCCCACTTGCGAAAGCGAGGGCTTGACTGTTATCACATGCCCGTTGTGCGATTATAGGGATGAAATAGTCCTTGAAAAACTTGAACACGTTTATGGCGATGGCGACGTGACCGCTCCCACCTGCACTGACGGCGGCTATACGACCTTCACTTGTAAATTATGCAGCTACAGCTACATCGAAGACGAAGCAGCGGCGCAGCCCTGCGGCGACTGCGATCTTTGCATCACGGATGTGACGATCACCGGGGTGGCGGGCGCAAAGTTCGTCGAGATAACCGAAACGTCCAAAAACAGCAGGGAATGGAGGCTCACTTTCAACGTTGCGGTAATCAAATCCGACGGTTTCGGAGAGGAAGTACAATATTCCATAATCCTCAAAGGCAACAACGCCAACCTTGACGGCGTACATGTCTTTGAAACCGGTCACGACCTCGCAGGTTACACTCTCACCTATGACATCAAGGGCAATGGCTCCAACATCAAGGCGTTCAGTATAATGTAACGCGTAACCACAAGGCAATCATATTCAAATGCGCCCCGGCCGCAGGAAGAGATTGAGCGCGCTTGAGGTGCCGTTCCGCTACAAAAACTTCCTCGGCCACCGCAAAGGCGCTGATGGCGAGCCCGAAATCGTACCGGAGGAAGCCGCTATCGTTAAACGAATATTCCATCACTACCTTGCCGGTGATAGCACTTCTCAGATCGCCGGGGATTTGGAAACAGACGGTATTCCAACAGCAAGGGGCGCAGCGAAATGGAATGCCAGCACAGTGTGGTATATGTTGCAAAATGAAAAATATATCGGTGACGCCGAACTGCAAAAAACATATGTCGATAACGTACTGCCAAAATACTATATCACCAACAATCACTCCGCCATTATTGAGCGGGATATTTTTCAGAAAGTGCAGGAAGAAATCGCCCGGCGCGGCATATATGCTTATGTTCAAATCAGTAAATAAAGTCAAAATAATAATCTATACGATAGCCGCCAATACCACAACATTGATCATGGGATTGATAATGAATGGTTTTCATATATAAGCCGAAAACTATAGACTTTATTGATTGCACCATTTATAATGTAGGGGAAGGAGTTTTTAGCATATTGTGAATATACAAATAGTGAACTTATACGAGGAGATATGGGATGAGTGAAGTCGCATTGAACATGAAAAAACTATACGGGCCGCCAAAATTTTCAAATTTCAGGGAGTTGTTGTTTTACAGTGAGAGCCGATATAAAAACCGGCCGGCATTTCAAATAAAAAAAGATAACGGTGTTCACTATTTTGTCAAATATAAGGACATGAAAAGGCAGTTTTACAGCTTGTGCGGCGATTTTTTAAGAAGAGGCCTCTTAGGGAAACGTATTGCCATAATCGGCGAGAACAGTTACGGATGGATATTAAGCTATCTGTGTGCCGCCACTGTGGGCGTGGCCGTTCCCATAGACAAGGAATTATTCGCGGAAGATGTGCAGGAATTCATAACCGCGGCGGAATGCGGCGCAGTCTGCGCCGACGACAAAGCTTTTGAAAAATTGCCGCCTGATTTCATCAAAAACAAGGTTCAGTATTCCTTAACAGACATTGAAAACATTGAGCATGCCGCAACAGAAGCCGATAAACGGCAGGTAGATACCCTGCAGATCCCCACAGACGAAATGCGCATCCTGATTTTCACATCAGGTACAACGGGCCATTCCAAAGGCGTATGTCTGTCTCAAAATAATATCTGCGCAAACATTCATTCAACCACTCAAATTGTGAAGGTCAAGCCGTCCGATAAGACCATGTCAATCCTCCCGCTGCACCACACTTACGAGTCCACAATAAACTTTCTCGTGCCGCTTTCACGGGGGGCATGCATATCGTTCAGCGAAAGCTTAACAAAAATCAAACAAAGCGCGATCGAGTTTAAACCCACAATTCTGGTCGTGGTTCCGGCGTTGCTGAGTATTCTCCGTAAAAGGATCCGGGTGGCGGTAGCGAAGGACTGCCCCGAGAAATACCGCAGCACATTCGAGGAAAAACCGCTCGCGGAAGCGCTGTCTGCTGTCCCGTTTGTAATAAAGAAGATTATCTGCGCAAAAATAAAGAAGTCGCTTGGCGGGAAGCTGCGTATGTGTATCGTCGGTGCGGCGGACCTGGATACTTCGTTGGTTGATGATTTTTCCGCTCTCGGTATACGCACGCTGCAGGGATATGGTTTGACGGAATGCTCACCGCTGCTTGCGGGTAACAACGACTTCTTCATGGATCCAAGGTCTACGGGATGCGCTATCCCCGGAGTGACACTCAAAATCGTCGACCCCAATGAATCCGGAGTGGGGGAGATCGCGGCCAAGGGCGAGAATATAATGATTGGCTATTACAAAGATGAAAGCGCGACGCAAAACGTTATGAAGGACGGGTTCTTTCATACCGGCGACCTTGGCTATATCGATGAACATGGCGCCTTGTTTATCAAGGGGCGTATAAAGAATGTGATCGTGACAACCAACGGGAAAAACATCTACCCGGAAGAGCTTGAAACGCGCCTGGCGGAAATGGAAGTCATCAGTGAATCGCTGGTACTTGCCGCAAATGATAAAAACGGAGACGTGTGCGTAAAAGCAAAAATTCTTCCGAATATTGATTTCCTGAAAGAAAAATTAGGATACTTGCCGAGTATTGAGGATATTCATTCGTCTGTTAAAACGGCAATAGACGAAATCAACAGTAAAATGCCCAGTTATAAACAAATACGAATTCTGGAAATACTTGAAAAAGAGTTGGAGCGTACAACGACGAAAAAGATCAAGCGGTACGGTACAAACCTGGTTTGATACGCAGGTAAGCTCAGGCTTGCCCGAGTGAATTCAACAATTGAAGGGCGCCTTCGAAGTCGTATTCATCGATCAGTTCCGTCAGCTCTTCCATTCCAGCCACACCCTGTAATTCTTTTGCATAGCTGACTGCGCCATAATCACCTTTTTTCAGCAGGGGCCCGAGCGCCGCTAAAATGGCGGATAGTTTTTCCGCGTCGAGCCGCACAGCTTCCGGTTTTTTATCCTCCGCTTCCCTGACAAGGGGTGCATACTCCGCAAGGGCTGCCGACAATTCCTGTTCAAGGTCGTTGAGCTGCCCGGGAGTGTAGCCGGCTGTTCCGTCCTGAAGGGATTCCTCCAATGAAAACGCTGCCGCCGAAAGCCTCTTCCTTCCAAGATATCCGGCAATGCCCTTTAGGGTATGCGCGATCCTGTGCGCGGTCTTTATGTCGCCGTTTGACAGGGCGTCGGTGAGCCTCCCAAAAGTGCCGCTGTTTTCTCTGGCGAAGGTGAGAATGGACGTCTTTCGCAGGTCTTCTTCCATGTCACAGAGGATTTGCACATCCCTGCATTTTGCCTTCATCCGCACTTTATCCTGCGGCAAGTAT
>Ga0123353_10014059_pt1 | contig 11515 bp, 7 predicted proteins | sample TergutLab28metaG_3_FD_92763 | JGI IMG/M metagenome (GOLD analysis project Ga0123353, IMG submission 92763) | Labiotermes labralis P3 segment gut microbial communities from Petit-Saut dam, French Guiana - Lab288 P3 | ecosystem: Host-associated > Arthropoda: Insects > Digestive system > Gut ... | reverse complement strand
TACTATCCAGTGTCCTTGCAGATTCTCACCCAAGAAAGCCCACACGTCTCAGTGGTAGTGTGGGGGTGCCCCGTCTTGTTGGTAGAAGACCTCACTGTTTTCATAAAGTGCACATATAGCTGGTAAAATTGATGAGCGTAGCATTTCCAGATACGCTTCACCAGTAACAGTACCTTCAAAGAAGTGCAGTCCTATTAAACCTCTAGTTTACGTCCACACCAGACATTCACCCCCTGTAGATTGACAGCCTTGCCAACATGAACGTGTAGATTTTCTGGTGCCCGGTAAACACAATTATGATGATTCACTGTTCCATTAAGCTTGAATTGGGCCTCATCAGACCACACAATCTTCATCACAAACTCTTCATCCTCATTTACCATTTGCTGAAACCACTCACAAAACTGCATTTGGCGATCTGGATCGTCATCATTTATTTTCAAATTGAATTGAATTATCATTACAATACAGTATGTCATAGTATGGTGTTTTCTCAACAGATGTCGTTACACGCATGACTGTAAGATCATGTGATGTATGACATATGATAGTGAAAGAAGATGGCCAGAGCACGGTTGATGTTCAAAGAATGAAAGTCCATTTTAACGTGGTATATCAAGTTTGAAAATGTCGCTGAAGTTCAACATCAGTGGAAGTGTGAGTTTCAAACACAACCTCCAACACGCTTGACAATTACACGGCTTTGTGACAAGTTTGATACACATGGTACCATTTGTGATGTGCATAAGAGAAGATCCGGAAGACCTCTTACAGCCACAAGTCCTGCTTCTTCGGCTATGGTTTTAGAAAGGTTTACAACATCGCCATGGAAGACTGCTACACATTGTGCATGTGAGACAGGGGTTAGCAGTACAAGTGTACAACGCACTCTGAAAGCCTTTAAGTGGAAAGTGTACATCCCCAGATTATTGCATGCAATAAATGATGATGATCCGTGTTGTTGAATATAGTTTTGTGAGTGGTTTCAGCAAATGGTAAATGAGGATGAAGAGTTTGTGACGAAGATTGTGTGGTCTGATGAGGCCTAATTCAAGCTTACTGGAACAGTGAATCATCATAATTGTGTTTACCGGGCACCAGAAAATCTACACGTTCATGTTGGCAAGGCTGTCAATCTACCGGAGGTGAATGTCTGGTGTGGATGTAAACTAGAGGTTTAATAAGACTGCACTTCTTTGAATGTACTGTTACTGGTGAAGCGTATCTGGAAATGCTACACTCATCCGTTTTACCAGCTATATGTGCACTTTATGAAAACAGTGAGGTCTTCTACCAAAAAGACGGGGCACCCCCACACTACCACTGAGACGTGTGGGCTTTCTTGGGTGAGAATCTGCAAGGACACTGGATAGTACGAAGAGGTACATTTGAATTCCCACCACGTTCACCAGATTTAACACCTCTGGACTTTTACCTTTGGGGGACCTTGAAGGATGTCATGTATCACAAGAAACTGGCTATGCTGGGGGACCTTCATGCAGAAATTAGAGCGGCATGTGCAGCAATCCCCATAAACACTTTGACTGAGGTTGCTAAATCAACTGCTCGCCATTGTAAAAGGTGTCTAGCTGCTAACAGCAGCCACTTTGAGTACCTCCATTAACTGTACAGGTACAGGAAACTTGTATTGTGTTCTAATGTAACATGTATTCAACTTGTAATGTATAATTAAAGTTAGTACTAGCATACAGCATAGAGTTTTCTTTCGTTAAAGTGTGTATACATTTTTTTGGCGGACCCTGCAGATGTTGGCTACTATTGGAGTTAGCGGTGATTCCATAGCTACGCCATCAGTCTGTTCATACAGTTTTCCATCAAATAGGTGGTATATAGCATGAGGACATGTCTTATTAGATCCTCGATCCCCACCGGAATGTGTTGGACATTATCTACTGCGTGTCCTCTGGTGGTACTCTGGTGAATAATGAAGTCACATTGAAGCTCACTAACAGGGCTTTTTCTTGTAGTTGTAACTAACTGTAGTCAGTCTGCTAACTGTATTTGGTCTTTTGTGTATTGTGTTATTATCTTGTGTGTATTTTTGTTACCTCATGTGTATTGTTTTACTATGTGTGTATTGCTGTTTTGAATAGTATGGTTGACGGATTACTGGCTAGAAGTCAGTATCTGGAAGGTCCTGCAACCAGCCACCTTGGCACTGGTTTTTCTTGGTTTCCGTGTCTAAAAGCAAATGCTGGGATGGTTCCCAAGATTCCAAGTTGCTACTGCATGCTTCTTGTGTAGCCCTCCTGACTTAAATCTCTTAGATCCTTATTTCATAACTATGTACACACATAATAACCCCTGCCACCAGGCAACAGTCCATTTGCAGTTAAATATGTTATTATTATAATATTATTATTTCCTTTAGTTTTTGGATGAACATCTCTGAGTTCCTAATGTAGTGGATGGAATTTCAAACTAATGGTTTCAGAAGTCCCGCCAGATGCTTTGCCAGACACTGTGTTGGAGATAAGATACAATTTACAATGGGCGTCAGTGGCATCTCCCTTTGTGGGTCTTCGGTACGTCATATATTCTGGGCAGCATCATGCCATGTGGTGATAGCTTCTTCGCAGTGTCATTTGGAATCCTCGACTTCTTTACGAGGCAGAAGGTATTCCTCTCTATTTTGTTGGATGAATCTGTGGGTAATTTTCTTTATACCAGGTCATTATACCAAGTCATTTAATACTGATCTCATTTTGTTGTGATAATCCTGATCGAGCATTAACACTGTGGCATTTTCTTTGTCTGCCAGGAGTATTGTGATGTTTGTATCATTCTGCAAGGCCATGAGTGCATGTTTTTCCCCTTTTATTATAATTTCCTTCTTTGTTTGGCATGTTTTAAAATGCAGCTGGCTTCCTGTCATATTTCTTCATCAGTGTCTTTTGGGATGTGTAGTATTGCCCGTTCTGTACTGCTGATGGTTTGCTTCAGGTTGGCTCTGGAGTCTGTTGTTTGAGCAAAGTCTAATCCTTTACTTAGGACAGATACTGCAGCTGGTTCTAGTTCTCTATCCATGAGATTTATTGCAACTTTTTTAGCATCTATTTTATCTGTCAGTGGTTTCTTGATATACCAGTGTTTGAATTTTTTTTTTCTTTCTTTCTTTTTTTAGTCGGGGAGGAAAATGTCAGACATACTGTGCCGTGGTAGAGATGTCTACCACATCCCAAGTCACATTGTGTTAACTTTGCTGATACTGAAAAGTATGTCTGTAGGAGTTCCTGGGAAACCCTGTCTAGCTCCCATATAGTGTGGTGGATCCTTGCCCTAAGTAGTGCAGAGCTGGTATGCTCTAGGATTCTGCGTGCAGGCACGAAGTTAATGTGATGTTTTCCTTTACTCCTCCTGCTAACTAGAGGGGTCACATTCCATACCGCAACCAGCCAAACAGAAATATACACAGCGCAGATTTGGACACCTAGTCATCAGTTTTGGTGCCACCAAACCACCAGCACACCGTGAAGACGGGAAAGGAGTTAGTTCCCGCAAAGTCAGAAAAACTTCACACCCTGAAATAGCTGTCTGCATGTGAAAATTTCAATGAATTCTGTTGTCATATAAGCTTCAAGACTTATGCTATCAAAGTGGACAGTGTTCAAAAAGATCAGTGAGACTGTGACTGGATACATTAACCACATGAATAAGTGCATGAATTCATGTAGTAAGTTTTAAGGGTTATCACCATATGCTCACTGTTAATATGTATGCATATGTTTTTAGAATGCATTATTCAATTACTGACCTCTTTGTAATGCAATGACAACCTGCTTTAACCTTCACTATCTTGACAATACACCCAAAGTGTATATCTGTTTTAATTAGTTCTGTGAATAAACAGCAATTATTTTTCCACACGTCATAAACAGACTGGTCTCTGCATCAAAATGTTGTGCGTTTTCTGGGAGGGAAAACCCACTTTCTAAATAGCAAAGAGATATGCTTTGCCCATTTAAGGATTATGCATGCTGGTCTTTAACAAAGCACAGATGTTCATGCCACCCAAGAACACCATTCTGATCAGAGCATGCATAATTTAAATGAATGAAGAAAAATGAAACACATTGCGAATTTCAAAGATAGAATATTGACTTTAAGAGATGTGGCAGCTCATGATATGAAGTACACATAATGATTCTTGTCCAAGATATCTAGTGATTAGCAGAGAAGTTTAACATTCAAAACAATCTGGATTTAGTTACGATCACTGCTGCTAATACTCAGAAAGGTGGGGAAGGAAGAGAGATGATGATGATGATGATGATGATGATAAAATGGATGAAGTGAAAGAGTAAGAAGACAGCCATACAAAGAATCCTGTCAATATGATGAAAAATAACAGCTTGAAGATGGCAATTTTGCTAGCTCAACAAAATGGTATATATGTATTTCACACATACTTCTGATCAGGGCTGGCCAACTTCAAACACAGGAGGGCTGCATAATTCATTAAAAATATGCACAAGGGTTGCACTTGTGTATACATGAATAGTAAAGGGTAAAAAGCCATTATTTACAAGCAGTAAATTATGCTAAAAAATGGTTAAATGAAAAGGCATCAGGTCTTATTTAACTCAACCAAGCATAAAGAAATATTGGTTTACTGTGTGCTGTCTTAAAAGTGATAGGTTATAATTTCTAAACATTTTCTCTGTAAATAAAGTTGCCATATTATGTTCTGTAAACTTAATGTAAAGTTGTCATATTATGTTCTGTAAACTTAATGTATTATTCTTGTTAAATTGCATTACTAAAACTATTCAGGTGACCAAGAGCCGCCAATACTTTCCGCAAGGGCCACACGTTGGCCAGCCGTATTCAGATAATGGTCTATATCCAACATAACTGAAGTGTGCCTCCCTACAATGATCTAGAAAATTTATTTCTATAAGAACGACAAATTCATGTGAACCATCAACCCTCCCTCTCACTGTTCATATAGAAGATTTTCTCTATTCCAGTTAGATATCTTTTCTTGAAAACCCATGTTCTCTCTTTTACAAGTATTGAAACTAGACCCTTTGTTGTGAATCTTCGCTAAGCAGCAACATGTACAATTATGTAATGCTGAAGCAACTAATGCAGTAGAATGTGGTAAATTTAAATGTTCCCAGGTACATCTAACTGTATCAAAGCACAAAATATCAAGACCTATTAAATGAATCAAGCATAAAGGAGAGAAAGAAAGAACAAAATAAAGGAAAGAAAGAAAGAAAGAAAGAAAAAGAAACAAAAGAGAAAGAAAGAAAAGAGAAAGAAAGAAAAGAGAAAGAAAGAAAGAAAGGAAGAAAGAAAGAGAAAGAAAGAAAGAAAGAAAGAAAGCGAGAAAGAAAGAAAGAAAGAAAGAAAGGAAGAGAGAACTAAATAATTAACACACACACACACATATTATATATATATATATATATATATATATATATACACACACACATAATATATACATATATCAGTCTTTAGGCTTTTGCAGTGGTGCAACTTAGATTTCCACTCTTCTGGAATGTGACTGGTGTCACTGGTTGGGTGGTGCCTGATGTTCTGAGACATCATACTGTTCTCTTCTTCAAGGGTAAAACATGTTCATAAAGAAATTTTTCATGGACATTCTGACCTTTGAAGTTAAGACCATTACAGAGATCTCAAATATCTGTTTAACGAACACAATAAGTTCAGATGGAACAACAAGGAGTTCTGGTTTAAGATCAGTGTTATCTATAACCTGTTCCTTAACTTACCGAAACAGGAAAGATGCGGGCAAAGTACATGGGCCAGTCCTTTGCCATGTCAACAATATTCTTCTTGATAGTGATTTTCTGGTGTGATGAGTGAAGATTGCTTAGTGTCACTCCATAGCTGTCCAGCAGCTGCAACACAATATTATGGTTTGAATAGCAGAAATACCTCACTTTCCAGGAAGCATTTTGCATCATATGTAACAAACTGCAAAACAATTTTTTACCTTTTTCATTTTGGCACGTTGTTCTCTGGTCACTCTGATGCAGTTGGCTGGACCAAGACAGTCCTGCACTACTTGGCAGAACACCAGATGGAGAGCTAATGGACTACTCAGTGTCTCCCCTGGTGCAAATACCTGCAAATATAAAAAAACAAATATTCCTAATTGTACTTACCCATACTGTTCAGAAGATTAAGACTTTACTTTAGCCCTTGACAATGAAAGACTGGAAACAGCACAAATGAGTTATCTACAATATTTACTAGAAACCACTGAACATGTCATTTCAGTAGGTAGTATTCCTGCCTTACAACTGGGATGTCCCAGGTTCAAATCTCAGCCCAGAGATAAGATAGTGTGACAGATTTTCAATGATTTTACTCGGTTAGTCCACATAAATGCCCCTTCACTACCTCAAAACACCATTAAACAAAGACTAAAGAAAGAAATAATTTTTTTTTATATTATACAGCTTGATTATCAACAATATACAAACATTAGAAAAAATTATGTTTCATACTGTACCTTTGAAATGAAAGACAATCACAAGAACCAACCACAAGGCATACAGAATCACAATAAGAACAATTATGCAGTAACTCACAAAATGAATATACCCTTTTAGAAGAATATCCATTCATGTATTCATGGCAGAACCCAAATAAATGTCACCTGAAGTGGTAACGTTGTTGGCATGCAATTAACAAATGCCATTACTTGCATAACCATGCACTAAGCCACCCTACCTCCTTCTGAGTGGCTTAACACCCAAATCTGTCCTGTACCAGCTGGTTATAAGCTACCAACCTGCAGTCCCAGCTGCTGGCAAGGCTATCAGAAACCAGCCCTCCCTCCCTCCCTGCTATTCACCACCTTAAGATCCAGACCACTTCCTGCCAGCAATCCATTTTATCAGTCTGCCCAAAACCCCAACCCTCACTCTGTCACACTGACTGACTGAAAATTAGAAACCTATCCAATAAGTCAAGTGTCTAGATAACAGTGGTCAAACTGACATATGTAATAATTTGACCTGTAACAAATCAAATCTTATCTTTCCCCCATTTATGTATCATGTACCTTCTGTTATTAAAATGAGCATATCACTCTTTAAAACACCATTATGTTTATCATCCATCACTGTTATCTACATCCCTAATTAGTGCCTTTAAATTAATTTGAAGTTAATTTATGTTTAATAAATTACCCTCAAGAAAGCCCTTGTTTTCAAAAAACGACAAATCAGTGGGCCACACGATGGCTCAGGTAGCTAAATCCTGGCCTGTCAGCACAAAGGCCTAGGTTGGATCCCATGTGAGCACATGGGACATTTGTTGGATGAAGTGGAACTCAGAAAGGTTTCCTCTGAGTACTTCAGTTTTCACCTTTCAGAATCATTCAAAAAATGTTCCGCATACATATCTTCATCTATAATAAACGTTATACAATCTTAACAATTGACAATATGGTTAAACACACTTAAGAAAGACAAATCAATGTATACAAAATTATGAATATTCCATAAAAACAAAGTGAATTAAATTCAAATGTACACATGTTATCACATTGTGCATCTACCTCTTTCCTGACACTCAGTCTCCAGGTTACTCTATTATAAGTGAAGTATGCTGCACTACTTGGGCCAAACAGCTTTGTCTTCACCATCTCCAGGTTCTTGCCATGGTCACGCCGCTCCATAATGAAAGGAGGTGCTGTGTCCACAGGCTGTAGAAATTCTGGAGACTCTTCAACTGTAAGATATTAAGAAAGCCAGTCTACATATAACTTTTCATAAACAACCCACAAACAAAAAAAACTTATCACAGATGATGGTTGTTCTTATGTCATCTATCAATGTAGCAGTTATGTTCACATTATTATTATTATTATTATTATTATTATTATTATTGTTGTTGTTGTTGTTGTTGTAGTAGTAGTAGTAGTAGTTGTTGTTGTTGTTGTTATGCGTTAAAAGGCAGTGAAAGCCAACTAGATACACAGGAGAGAAAGTTCACATTATTTATGTCTGGCATCTATTTTTAGTATTAAACATTATTCGAGGGGACCCGAACTAAAACTGCCTTTGATGGCTACTGCCTTCTGGGCTATACAGCTATGTAGACTGATGGAAATTTATGTTTAACAGGAGTGTACTGCATCTGTTTATTTCACTCTGAATAGGGGGGCAATACACTGCGCCACAATGTTGGTACATTTCTAATAGATGACATTGCATTACATCAATGTTTCAATATAGTCACCGCAATGAGAAATCAAATGAAACTGTCCCTTCTGTCTGAATTCTGGCCATACTATAGCCACAGTCACCTAAGACATGCAAATTGAAGCCCACTGGCTAGATTCAGCTGCCCAGCTTGATTTTATGGGCTTGGAAAGAATTCTAAGTATCAACAGCAACATATTCCAAGCAGCTCTCATGTTTCTGTTATACTGAGGATGATGGTTTTTCTGGTGCCAGCCGGTTAGTCTACAAGTCAAATATTGTGATCGTGTTCCTTGTTACATAAAAACAAAATGCTCCACAGAAGTGACACCCTCATGGACAAAGATGTTGATACTGACAGGGTTAGATGCAATACTCACTTTCTATCCTTTCCATTCTATCAGTCAGATGTGTTGAGACAGAGGATCGGCGGTCTCTATCTTCTTGTGACACACCTCCGGACTGTTCGAAAATGTCCCTGCCTCTGTAGGCATTATTTCCATGCTGTGCCAGCTGATGATACTGACTACTGTTGTATGCATTGGTGAAAACATCATGGTTGTTGGAATGTTGCTTATTGTTATGTTGGTACATTGCTAACTCCCGATTTGTCTTCACAGGCTGTATAGGAGGTGGGGGAGATCTGGGCTGTGGTAATGCTGCATTATGACTGTAAAATATAAACATGCATGAACAAATTACTTATAATAAAAAGACAGGGCTACAATGCATTTAATCATTGATAATATTATTTAACCATATTTTATGAAATTCTTATGTCCAATTTTCTCCATTTCTCTGCCTCTGGTTTGTTTGATAGTGACCATACTCACTTGCCAACAGTTTAATGCAGCGTCACAGTGATGAAAATAACATATCAATGGTAAGAGGAAGATAAGTTGATAAGAATGTCATAATGAAATAAGGAATTACTTATTCAAGGAAGAACCTGGGCAAATAATGGGCACTTCTATTGCTCTCAAATAAGTGCTTTTAGTTATTATAAAACAGAAAATAATTTTTCACTGAGTTCTAAATTACAATCTTTCAAGAGACTTTCCATGATGAATATACACTCAAACACATTTACTGATGAAGGGTGATGCTCCAGAACATATTGTACTGTAATTGTGGTGTTCAAAAGTGTTCTAACTAGTTCAAGATGTCATTATTGAAATGGTATAAAAACTCTACAAAAACTGTGATCATATAATCAAAATAACATAAGTTCCACTGAATGAAAAATAATTACATGAACATAACTATCAAGACAGTCCATTCAAAACTTACAGTATAAGAATTTAGAATAAAAATATTTTCTTCTCATTTTGTTTGCAAAAATTATAGAAAATTAACATGAGCATGAAAGATCATCCTCCCACTCCCATTGCCTTTAAGCCTTAGCTACTCAAAGAAACTTAACATACTCACCTTTGGGAATAGAAGCTACTGGTCCTGGAAGCAGCTGGTGGTGCTGTCTCTAGGAAATGTGGGGTGACAGGGGGTGGGGGTGGCGCTGGTCTCCAGTTACTGCTGCTGTTATTGTTGGTAACCTTCTCACCCCAGCCACTGCCAATAGGCATAGGGGATTTATCCCATCCACTGCTGGACAGTCCTGGCTTGTCCCAGCCACTACCAATTATTCCTGACTTTTCCCATGCATTGCCAGGAACACCTGTTTTGTCCCATGGGCTCCCTAACATTCCAACTTTGTCCCAGCCACTACTGGATACACCAGTCTTATCCCAAGCAACATTACTGCTTAACAAATTTGGCTTTTCTTCAAACCGTGGAGTGGTTTTCTCCATTCTTTCCACCTGTTCATAAACAAATTAAATCATAAATATGTATAAATAAATATATATATATATATATATATATTTACCAGTAACATGAGAATTTATGTACAAACTGAATGAACTATTATTATATACATTAGGGAGACACTGTAAGGTACAATGGTTTACACTTATAAACTCGTCAGATCTCAATAACTCCATGAAGCAAAGTGCTTTTTGAGAGGCTAACAGGTCCTCAGCCAGTAAGGAAATTCCTCACCTTTTATGGAATCCAGCAGTTCATTAACCCAATGAAAAGAGTTCACCACCTGTCCCTGTCCTGAGCCAAATCAACCCAGTCCATGCCCCCTCTCCATCCCACATCACAAAGATCCAATTTAATATAATCCTCTAACTTACTCCTAGGTCTTCCAAGTGATCCCTTTCCCTCAGGTTTCCCCAACAAAACCCTGTATCCACCTCCTATCTCCCTCACCATACCACTTGCTCTGATCATCTCATTCTTACCGATTTGATCACTTGAATAATATTTAGCAGGAAATGCAGATCAATAGCCTCCTCATTTAGCAGCCTTCTCCACTCTCCTGTTACCTTGTCCCTCTTAGGTCCAAACATCTTCCTCAGTACTGTATTCTCTAATAACCTCAGCTTCTGTACCTCCTTCAGTGTGAGAGGCCAAATTTCACATCCAGACAAAACAACAGGCAAAATTAGAGTCCTGCAACTTTTAATCTTTATATTTTTAGACAGCAAATTGGAAGACAAAAAATTCTGCATGAATTTCTGAGAAGCAGTATGTAAATATGACTTCAACTGCAGACTATGAACATCTTGTCCTGACAGCAATTCACCTACTAAATAACTGTTTTAGAAAATTAACCCCGCCAAACAGTCGGTAAGAGAAAGTGAATCCCATACTCGGAGTGTAAAGACTGTACCATCTACGAGGCTGGTTAAATGTTGTCCCATACATCTACACAGAACGCAAGGAGACATTCAAGCAGCAACTTTTATGACAATAATAGATTCACTAACCTGGCTGCGAACAATGTTTGTCTGTTGCACCTCACAACGGTCTTCCTTGCTCACTCCTCTCAGTGGGGTTGACATCACAGCTTCCACAGAATCCACTGAATCCCAGCGTCCAGCTGCAGAAAATTATATATCTTGTTCTCATTATATGTTGGTCACTATTGTAATCATACAGAAACATGTAACCAAAGTAAAGAAGAGTAACAACAGTAAACATCACGACCATCACAAAAAATCGCACAAAAGATTGTTCACAAGTCTGTATGTAAGCCATGTTATAAGTAGAAACTGTAAAAAATTAAAAATTTTGAAGCTGTGATGATCTGTAAGAGCACGGTGTTATGCCCCAAACCGAATTGGGGGGGGGGGGGAACACCCCCCCCCCCCACCCAACCCACACCCGGGCGCCCCCCCCCCCCCAGAGGGGGGGGGAGGAAGAGCGCCAGGGGGTCTCCCCAGACTCCCAAATCTTTGGGG
>Ga0123353_10014058_pt1 | contig 11516 bp, 6 predicted proteins | sample TergutLab28metaG_3_FD_92763 | JGI IMG/M metagenome (GOLD analysis project Ga0123353, IMG submission 92763) | Labiotermes labralis P3 segment gut microbial communities from Petit-Saut dam, French Guiana - Lab288 P3 | ecosystem: Host-associated > Arthropoda: Insects > Digestive system > Gut ... | reverse complement strand
TTAATATTATCATAGGCAACATTTTACGTCTTTATCTTTTCATTTTCATTTCTTTTCTTTTTTGTTTATTACGTACTCTTGTCTGCTCTTTATAGGCTACAAAGCTGATGGCAAGAATTCTGACAAAGCTTATTCACTGAGTTATTAAAGTGATTCTTACGTTATTTCACGACGCCATAAAATAATGTAGCTTTTACAAAGCGTCGGACAAAATGGAAAAATAAGTGGTTGCGGATTTGGAAGCAAGTGGTACTAATATACTTTAAATTTCTAAACTTGCAACCACCGGATGAGACTAGGAAAGACCAAGGAAGTTTTCAGTGATGGTAGCTGCTCTTCGATGCACATGCGACTGTCGCTACAACAACATGACCTTTGCAATACCTTAGAAACTACATTGATACCTTTGAAGTTGATTAATCATTTACAGAGATTGATGTATTATGGGGGTAATTCATACTTCCTTAATCAAACATATCAATTCATTATGTCCGTTATTTACCACAGTTTATTGTTTTGCCTCATATAAATATTAATTTCAAAAACACAAATACGAACAGTCAACGTATTTACTTCATTTCCTACAGCGCTTGTCTACAACATTTCTTCTAAGACGTTATTAATACTCTCTTGCAAAAGCGAGACACAATGGACAATATTCATATTTAACTTAACAAATTAACAAAAACCGAAAATTATTGCACCCATTTTTCTTTTGTACTAGAGCGAGGCTGTGTTCAATGCGGTATACGACAGTGACTGGTACAACCAGTCGCAACAGTATAAATACTACACCAGGATGATGATCATGAGAGGACAGAAGCCGGTGAAAATCACCGCCGGCAGGTTCGGAACTTTGTCCCTGCCCCTCTTCGCTTCGGTGAGTGTACAGTGGAAAAATGGTCAGAAAAGTATATTACGCTATCTGTAGGTCAATACAAGCGACTATGATTTGTCATACATACTTTAATAATCAATAAGCCCCTCTCCATTTTGCATATCGTAAACTTGGCTATTCGGAATAATTCTCGGAATAATTTTCTAACAGTCATTCGTTAGCAGGTCTTAGTTAACGAAGAGGCAACGTGATGTCTTTGCGGCACAAACTGAATTTTTCAACAACACTTGCAAGAACAACTGACTTCTTACCACGTAAATTACCTCGGTGCAATCTTTGACAGAAATGTTAAATACAGAATTCATGCAGAAGCGATTTAAACCCAGGTACTCAAAATAGCTTCTTGATACAGTCCGGCGTTTGATGTTGAAATGCCTTTTTATCTTGGCAACTAACATCTCAAGATACGTGTTGTGTAACATTTTTGGACTAACATTTTAACGGTAATAACATTTTGGTTGCTTGTTCTAGAATTTATTTCGCCATGCAAGGTGACTGCTGCTGTTTCCACGTACTTAAATTCTGCACTGCTAGCTAGAATTCGGAATGCATCAGGGCAGTCCCCGACGGGCCAAATCAGTCAAATTTATCCGTGGCTTTCGTCGATACCCCAGCAAATATTAAGTTGGGATTTAAATTAAAAATTTCACTGTACGCTTCCCGTGCGGCCCTCTCAGTATTAAGTACAAAATTCCTACCCCAGTGTCGTTCTCTCCAACGTTAACAAAATTTCGTCTCCCAATGGAAAATACTGAGCATATGCAGTAATATCTCAACATTTCTTACGTCTTGCATATTTCAACCAGCCACTTTTTTCAACTTATCGTCTACACCTCCAAACGCACTAGAAGTCCTCCAAACTAACTTCTACAAATGGAATTAGAAGGAAATGCCTAGAAATATCGAACTGTAAAATTTGTCTAATTTTCCTTGTTTCTTTTACTTCATTATTTTCCCCTTCTTGCTTTCTTCTTCTTTTACTTTTTTCGCTTCTCAATACATCATTCAAAGTGTTATGAACCTGCACCACCAACAGAAAAATAGCAAATAACATATTTTCTTTTGCAACGCCACAAATAACGGCACATAAAATAACGTGGCATGGTACACTTCACGTGGCGAACCGAATATAGAGTGTGCCCTGCTTATCGTCTTCCTTAACAAAGCACATAGATAGCACAGAAAGGCTGCATCAGCCGATACACCTCTTGTCAGCTGCTGTGCTCAGAGACGCCATTAAAGAGATATGCTCTAAAACGATCCTGCACAATCTTGTGTTCCAGATGCTGCGTTCGTCATATTCCTACTTGGCTCTTCTGCGTCAGATGCATGAGGAGTAGAATTTCCGGCTGTTCAGCAGGATCGACTCAAGTGAATGTAGGATAATAACCACGAATACAGTTTTACAGCATCAGACACAACAATCTTACTTAGTGCATAATATTTCAGTTTCATAGAGCATATTTTTGGTATTCTGTGTTTCTTAAACAATAACCTGAATGTAACTAGTCTTAGATTTTTTCTTCAAATATTAGGTATTTTGTGAGGCACTAAACCAAGAATCCTGAATTACTGTATTATGGTGAGGACGAAAATCACGTGGTTTAGAATATGATTGTGTGGACTGGAGTTAGCTAGCTTAAAGCACGATCCAGGTGCGGATTCTTGTAAACATGTTACTGCTCCCCTGTTGCATAAAACACACTGAATGTTTTGACGCTGAGTGAAGGATTATTAGACATCAAGGCTCTGTTAAATTCAGATAACGACTCTCTGTGTTTTTTTATCTAAATCTCTTTTTATAAAAAACAAAATACCTCAGTACCTCCAGATAAATATACGATTAGTACCTCAAATGACGCTACTATCGCTTACTCCAAGATAATTTACAATTCATCATTCACTAAGAGTCGCCCTAACAATCGACGCCACATAATATGAGCTACAGACAGCGTTGTTAATTATATCACAGACAAACAAAAAGTAATTAAACAAACCGGATCATTTTAATTGGTGACTTGAAATTGTAAATATTCATAAACGAAGAAAAGATAGAATGGGAATAAAACATTTATGACTTACGTTTCAAACACAACTACAACACATAAAACACAAGCTTAAAATACATGTGATTATACATCACTCTGTGGTTTACATTGCTGTGCCAATTAAACACTCTTCACGTTCTCCTCAATTCTAATTGAATCTCTTCCCGTGTCTTCCCTGTGGTTTCAGGAACTATGCACGCAATAATTACAGTTCCCAAAATACACATTCCACCAAATATTCCAAACGTTATCATTGGCCCTACGCCCTCAATCATCATCCCGTATAAATTCGTAACCGCAAACACCAGAATCCAATTCAAAGACGCCGCAAGTCCACTCGCCCAGCTCTTCGGTTCATTAGGCAAAAGCTCCGCCATCATAACCCACGGGAGAGGTCCAAACCCAATGTTAAAACTTGCGATAAAAGTGGCAACACAAAGAAGCGGTAACCAACCGAAAGTTCTCAGATCGCCACCAGTTTGTTTCAAATAAAAATGCAATACAAATAACAAATGACACACTGCCATCGTTACGTTTGAGAATAACAGCAACACACGACGACCTGTTCGTTCCACAAGCAAAGACGATATATAGGTGGCTACAACTTGGACAATTCCAACAATAATCGTAGCCACAAATGGCGACAATATGCCCCCTGCCTCCTGGAATATGTCAACAGTATAGAAAATCACAGCATTTATACCATTAAGTTGTCTGAAAATCATTAACCAACAAACTATATTTAAGGCTCTTTTAGTTGGTGAAGGAGATAATGTGCAAAAACTTTTCGGAATTTCTTTCATAAGAAATACAATGTGCGCTGGTATGTTACTTGAAGATGCCTCTTGAGATGGCGATTCTCTCTTACTCTGCGAAACAAAATTCTGAATACGTTCCAATTCGGGTTTCAAGTCGTAGTCTGCCACGTACCGTGCACCTCGCAGCCAACGCAGTGACTTTTCCGTTTCTATTTTTTTGCCTTTTGAGGCAAGATACATTGGGGATTCTGGCATCCAAATAAAGGTCAGGAACGAGACGGCGGGAATGAAGGCACACGCAATGCAGAGCCATGTGTAAGATACGTAAGCACCGACAACATAAACAAAAAGAATACCATTTCCAACTTGCAGGTCATATAACACACCAAGAGCTCCCCGTACCCTCACTTCAGCAATCTCTTCGCAGTAAATTGGTGTGACCACAGAGCCAGTGCCTAGTGCAATACCAGATATGAAGCGTGCAATGTATATCAGTGGCGCCTGAAATAAAGGAATGATTATTCTATAGAATCCCCATATACAAAATATGTTCTAGTTAGGCTACCTATATTAACCTAAACGAGATAAGGAGGTTCATGTCCGTAGGTTACAATAAATTGGGAGGGTTTACATTTAGATCACACGTGACACACACACTTCAGCAGCCGGTCACTCTGGACAACACCTTAGAAATTGACAGCATCAATAATTAATACACTTACAAAAACAACACACCCAAATATCCTACTAAGGAATTCCAGCATTAAACAAGAACCTGAACCAGTTCAATCAATCTTATATTATATAATAAAATTTCCGTAACGAAACATAATATCCAGAACTTGCTCTACATATGATGAGTTTTCTACAACACATTATAAAATGTATATCAGGGTGTAAAATTATTTAATGCGTACAGGGGAGAAGACACAGCGATCTTCAACGAAAGTCATTTGATCTTCACCCTAATAACGAATGGGTGAAGGTAAATTGGCCTGTACACGCCATAAAGGCGTAAGAGGAGTGAAGGTATAGAGAAACTCATTCTTAAAGTTCGGCGCAACGGGGAGGTGATGAGTCAGCTTCACCCTTAGGTCGCTTTAGCCCAGAGCAGTAGTCCCTGTACACACCGATTGGGAGGCTTGCTGGCTTCCAGAGCTGGCCTGGTAAATGAGAAAATGACGAAAAAAAATCCCTTGTCACTGAATGGAATCGAAAAAATAACAATCGTGCAGCCCGTGCCCAGTCACTTTACCCACTGCCTTACAGTAGTTAAGTGAAGCCACTCTTAAGATAAGATTCTCTGCCTGCACATATACTTAGTATTTACCTGTTACAGTAAGACCCAATTACTGTTCAGTCCGCTAACTGGGATAATGTAAATAATTTATTATGAATCTGAATCCCAGTTAAATAATCGCAATCCACGACAGTTTCTGTCATTAAATAAAGGGCTTTTCTTATACGAGATATGTTTCAAAGCGACTTACCGACTTCGCAGCCCCGATAATCAGAAACCAGCCAAGTAGATACGGTATAGTAAGAAATAGCAGCAGTCTTTTGCGTCCTATCAAATTCGACACGTAACCAGCCGGCAGGGCGCCTACCAGAGCACCCAGTGGCGCCAGGGAGCTGATCCAGGACTCCTCCGTTGTAGTCATTCCCTCAGTTTCTGTCACATTCCCACCAAGAAACACAGCAACGTCACTCAGTTCCGGCAGAGAAGAAGATGGACTTCCGATTGCAGTGTAATTGTAATAATCACTTGCGTTAGAAATAACGGGTGTCTTATGTAGGTAAGGTAACGCCGGAGAAGTCCATCCCATGACAGAGCCTGCGCAGACGGTGCCCAACGTCGCTGCAAAGAAAGAAGACTTCATTGTTCCTACAGCTCAGAGTACTAAGAAATTCGACGTCTTATTCCAACAACCAAGGGTCCACGACAGCGTCGAGAGAACGGAACCGAACTGAGAGTAGTCAGAGTTAATATAAGCCTTGAAGCTTTCGCGGCGACAGAATTCAATGAAATTTTCTTGGGTAGGCAGACGCGTAAAGAAGTGAAGTTTTTTCCAACGTTTCGGGAACTATCTCCATACCCATCTTCACGTTGCAATGGGGGCGAATTTATTTCCCGAAACGTCGGAAAAACTTCACGCCTTGACGCCTCTAACTTCCCGAGAAAATTTCATTGAGTTACAGTTAAGTCTACTTAACAGGATAAGTGAGATGTGTTGGAATTCTGCTGTCAGTTTATAGAGTAATTCGCGGACACCCCTTGCAATGATCATAACATTAAAGTTCACCACTGTCTACTGCTGTCAGTCGTTATCTCAGTAAGATAATAGGTGGTGTGGGCCAGAAATCTCCAACCACAATATTCCTTCAAATTTAAGCCTTCCGGAGGACATGAGCTTTACCAGACTTTTATTTTAATCGTGAACTCTGGTAAAAAGGTAAAGGTAAAGCAGTCCCATTACAGGCCTGGACAGGCCCAGAGGGTTCTTAGGAATTTAAGGTTCCCAGATTTCGTAACAACGGCGCAGGATCATGGTAGGTTGTCAGCCTTACGCACCGGCCGCCTTTACCCCTAGGAAACACTCCTGGTACTCATTTCTGTTAGAGGCTGAGTCGACCACAGGGCCATAGTGCGATCGGAAGGATTTTATGTCAATGAAAAATCCATTGACACAATCTGGGATCGAACCAGCGACCTTCCGATTTGTAACACAGCACCTTAGCCTCTGTGCTACCGCGGTCCCCGAACTCTGGTAAGTCTACGTAAAAACTCATGAAATTCCACTGATAGCACCACTGTTACATAGACATACTAGTCATATGCGACCTTGTTGTTTATCACTGTATTCACGCCGACTATCTAATGCCATACACGTCCCCAAAAGTGTTATAAGCTTGTTCCCGAGGTTGTGTGGCGCCGCGTTTGGTGTCGTGTTGATCACGTGCAGCGAAGTGAAAATTAAGTGTATTTAAACAATCCCACGTTACCGAGTGCAAATTTTATTTTGCCTCGCAATTTACTGCGCTGTATTATATTAGTAACGTTTGCAGTAGAATTAAGATAAAAATAGTTTCTTAAAAAAGATACATTTCTTTCACATGTGATGAATTTTCTTACTGTGGTCTTCAGAGGTTGCAGAAGAGTAGGTGTGTAACTGTGTTTTGGAGCTATACAAAAATGTAAAGCAAAGCCTGAAATTGCCCTGAGAATTCCTGAAGTTTGAGGCTACCAGATTTCAAGACAAACGGCATATGTAAGTGGTAAGGTTGTCAGCCTTACGCACCGACCGTCCTTATCGCGAAGATGCTGGGTCCACCGCAGGGCCATGAAATGGCCGGAAGGATTATGTGAATAAAAAATTCCAGTCACACCATCTGTAATCGAGCCCGCGCTTGTAGCGCAGTGTCTGAACCAACAGCACTACTGTCTACCCCCTGAGATACACGCAGTCACAATTTTCAAAGTAAAAGTTGGTAATTATTGAACTTTTTTGATGAAAAATTAATGTATGCCTACTTCTCGTGACACATACTTCACGTGATAAAATTCAGGATATGGTCTGGAACATTAACACACGTATTACAGATAAAAAGTCTTGTACCTAGATTAGCTGCCAAGTACTGCGGCCATTTCCTTCCCGGCCGAAGTCCTCCATTCTTTTCCATTTTCTTCTGCTCTCTTTCATCACTGCAGCGGCCGTCCTGGTCTGTTTGTTCCAGCGGTTGGTCCATGTCAGGATACGACAGCGCCTCCTTTACTGCCCCAACTCCGGCCACCTCACGGGATGATCCCGCCATTACTGACTCTGCTCCGGTCACCTCACGGGATGATTCCGTCATTACTGACGGTGCTTCACTGACATGAGCAGATGACTCCCCCGTCACTAAAACACAAAAATAAACTCTACATGTCCCTATATTAAATACTTTCTTATCGTCCTATAGTTACGCATATAAGCGAGGTGACTTACAACTTTAAGTCTAATTTTGACCTAAAAGTTGTTCATAAATTCAATTCATGCCTCGTACAGAACAGGTTGTGTCTACATCACGAACACAGAGATGTTCCAGATGTTGTTTATGAACGTAACGTAATTTTCTTTCTAAAAATCACTCAAGACCACACAAGAATTGTGGGATTTAAAGTCAGTGCAACAAGGAAGCAGACTGTAGCGGTAATACTCGGAATTCAAGATATATCCGGCTGCGGAGATTCTCAACTCACCTGTTTCAAAACAGCAGTGCTGACAGCCGGTACCGGCCGATTTCAGAAATTCCGCCATACTGCGTCAAGCCAGCTGCTACGTGTACATAGGTCACGGAAAAAAAGTCCCGCGATTCGAACCCCTCCACCTTTTCCACGATATTCCCCTCCTGCCTGTTTTAGCCACGTAGACCTGTCGTATGTTCTCGGCCAGGGACGTCCAACCGTTCTTGCAAAATTTCCACGACAGTTATTGTGGGCTGGTTCGCCGGCTACACGTGTAAAATCACAATAAGTGTTATACCTAACAGTCTAAATTATTGTGTAATTTGTATAGTATACATACGCATTTTAGGCCGCATAACACAACCTGGCGGGCAGTGTGTTGGAAATCCCGAAGCACCTCTTTGCACATCATACCAAAAACTTCTTGCTGCAACTCTGTTATATGGGATTATCATTTTGTATCGCTGCGACACATGCTCGTCAAGGCGAACGGGCCTAGTCTACCTAAATCTTATGCTAGAATAATGGGGCGTCACAAAATAAAATGTCATGTAGTATGGCACTAATATCCTTCGGTAGAGACCAGTTACAATATTTACCATGAATTCTGTGGTTTGATATTGAATTTCGTATTGATGTGTACAGCAACGATCTGAATCCTCGTGAGCTAACCTTTAGTATTTCCACGTGTCTTATACTGAACTTCTTGCTAATAGTCCAGACGAGCTGTTGGAGACATTGAAACAGTTGTGTTGTCCCGGACTTAGTGAACGCATTTGGTATTCATTTAAGAGTACTATAGATCACCTCAGGATGCTGAAGGAAATCGCGCTGGTTTTGCTTCGCCCTCACAAGTCTGCACGTTACATATATTCAGTTTTTACTAATTTAAGGCATTAAAAACTGCGGTAAAAGTGCGGCCATTCAAGGCACAACGTGCACATTTTTCGTAAAAGACGGTTAAGTGCTTCAAACAGCGAAATTTCACGAGCTAGCTTACATATAACAAGATGATCTGTAGGTGATTAAACCCCTTATTTTGCCTCAGCTAAAACACTGCCAGGAAACAGTAAAGTAACAGGGCATGTTTGCAGTGGTGCAATGTACTATTCATACAGCTACAATCGTTTATGTTAACGGTGAAGTGAATGCATGAATTCTTACTTTCCCGGTCATAACTTCCCCCTTGCATCGATATATGTCTAGACTATTCGTGCTGGTGTTCATAATGTTCGCAGTAATTGTTGCTCGCACAATCGCCTGAAATATCCTTAAACTAAATGTGACTTTGCCAGTGTCTCCGTACAGTAGTTACCACGTCTTTGCCGAGCTGCTCATGTTTAGGTCTCCCGTGAATCACGTTGCTTGTAATCGGGCTCTCGTATCTCTCCACATGAACGGAAACACACAAGTCGGAGAATGGCCCAAACACTTTCAGACACACAAATCTTCCATGCAGGTAGCAAAATTTCAAACAGTCCATTGCAGATTAACATAATTTATTAATTTAAAACACAATAGAAATATGGAACAAAATGAACAGACATTTTAATGTGCTTGTATCACTTGGTGTGTTGCAAGGAATTTAGAGTTGGGTGGGGCTCTCTGAGGACGGTATCAATTGGCACCGAAACGCATCGGAACAGTAACTAATACGTGACTTAATATACATAGTGTGGTGTATAAAGGTTTGCTTGATAAATGGTGAAACTGAACAATTATTCTGCATTCATTTAGTTGAATGGTGTTGTTAAAAGGGTTAGTTCTCCTGCCGCCATTAGGAAAATAAAAAATGATTAGTTTTGTGTCTTTAAGAACGTAACAGTTCCTTTTCACAATATATCGGCTCATTGTAAATTAATTGTCGCGCACAATACCTACTCCGCAGACTTCCTGAAAGAAGAAGACCCGAGGAGGATGTTTTGCTCGGTACAGCCTGCGCTTACCTCCAGCCAGTCGGCGTATCACATGTTGCGAAACATTGTAATTGTACATGTACTGTACACACACGTGCCAAGTTCGTGAGGGAAGAACAAATGACGGAGAACATTGTTCCTTATGTCAGTAATATATGTGTGCTGCACACCTTCCTCGTACTCAGCACGAAACAGGGAAAACATTGACTAATCACGCCTGTCCCTGGCCTTGTGATTGAGCAGTTCAAACACACGTCACAGGTATTCTGGAACAGTCATGTTTTAGGTAATCCACGTCACGACGGCGAAATTCCCGAGATTTTAAATTTTTATAGGCGTACATTATTGGATTTGTGCACATTTTAATTTATTGTCCACTTCTTTGAACATTTACAGCATGCACATTGCCTAATAGAGTGAGCTACTGCCTCGAAGAAAACAAAGTGCTGTCTTCATTACGGGACCAGTCGACGGACTAGTGCACGTTAAAGAACTAAAATAGTGGTTTAGAAATTTCTTTAGAATGTTAGTAATAGTATGTACTACAAATTCTCCGAATTTTATGGAAACTCAGAAAGGTATAACGGTGAATACGAAAGCCGCCAATGGTCTCTATCTTGTGATAGATTAATCCGGTCCAAACATCGTCCACTTTGCTTAATGAACATATTAATACTATCCCCCTTATACTCCTCGGCCCCCAAATGCTACCTTCAGCTTCCTTAACTGAAATTGGTCTGCATTTTTTTGCCTCCCATTTTTACTATATGAAAAGCCAGCCTCCTTTTCTTCTATTTTCACGCACTAACAAGTCAAATTGGTTTTCGTCACCAGCTGTCCTACTAATACATAAGTTGGTCTCAACGGCTGCAGTCCCAGTAGCTAACAATAATGTATTCAGTTCTGTTTGAGGAGACTAACCTCTCTTAAGTTTCTAAAATTTCAGCTGCCGTGAAAGAAAAAGATATTATTTGTCAGATCTGGTTAAAAATTTATTACTTAGAAACAAATGGACCAAAACTAAGATCTAAGGCAATAACTTATTGTACATCAACACCACGCATCAATAGAAACACCTAACAACATAACATATAGGTGTGGGTTAACTCGATACAATCCAGACAGTTCTACTGAAACACCACACTGCGCTGAGACGAAACAACCACATAAGGACACAAACCTACCATTAGGAACAACGTGACACGTCTTTGGATGTTCGTACCAATTGGCCCATGTTTATAGTTATAGAATTAGTTTTAATTATTTCAAGACCATAAAATAGTTTTAGTGCATTGTCAACAGCCCGTAAGCATGCCATTTGACAATGACGCAATCGTGTCGCACCGCGGAGCACATTGGTCATGTAACTGTATATTAGAATGTGTTGTGTTGGGAACTGCATCATGCAGTTTAACTGCAGTCGCTGTTTGTTTTCGTATGAGATAGGGACGATTTTATGACGGCTGGCTCGTTAAGTTATTCAAAACCGGTCTCATGACTACCTACATGCCATTGCTCCTAGAGCACGTTATCTGTTGCGTGGTGGCTTGTCAATGCCTCAGATTTTATGACGTCGAAGTCAAGATTACTGATGTGTGACGCAATGTAATGGACGTTGAAGGAACTTGTCGTGGCCTATGCGGTGTACCCACAGCTGCCTGGCGGGATTGC
>Ga0123353_10014057_pt1 | contig 11516 bp, 13 predicted proteins | sample TergutLab28metaG_3_FD_92763 | JGI IMG/M metagenome (GOLD analysis project Ga0123353, IMG submission 92763) | Labiotermes labralis P3 segment gut microbial communities from Petit-Saut dam, French Guiana - Lab288 P3 | ecosystem: Host-associated > Arthropoda: Insects > Digestive system > Gut ... | reverse complement strand
GATGAGTTTATAAATAGCGAGTTAGATTTGATTATTCCTATCGGAAGCCCAAAATTTGTTGATTTGATTCGGGAGAATTCTAAGAATATTTGCCTAGAAACTGCTGTAGCGATGCCTTATCTATTTATTGATAAGTCTGCTGGTCTTGTTGAAGTTGCGAATAAGATCATTCTTGATGATATCAAAAAAGTTATAATTCACGAAAAAGTTTATGATGAAGTTTTGTCTGAACTTAAAGGCAAAATTGGTTTAATAACAGAGCCAAAACAGTACGACCTTAACCCTTATCATTCTCTTCACAAAACTGTTGTAGTAAAAACTGAAAATCTTGAAACTGCAATCGAACATATTAATACATATTCCAATGGACATACTGATATAATTTTCTCAAACGATATCGAAAATGTTCAGCACTTTATTAAAAATGTAAATAGTGTTATCCCTCTTGTTAATTCTCTTCCGACTAATGAACCGCTAGAGGTTTTTGCAACTATTGTTAGTCATGGCTATTTTGCTGGAAGCTTCACTATTGATAAATTAGTGAGCTTTAAGCATATAGTTTAGTATAAGATTATTTAGGAGCTAGTTAATGAATGTAGTTGTTTTAGCAGGTGGGTATAGCGGAGAGCGTGACGTTTCACTTTCTTCAGGAGCGCAAGTTGCAAATGCGCTGACTACGAACGGCCATAAAATTTTATTAGTTGACTCATATTTGGGTATTGATAAAATTGATACGTTTGAAAATTTATATGAACAAAATAAACAGGACGTTTATTCATATAAAATTCCAGCGACTGAGCCAGATTTAGAGAAGCTTAAAAAAGAACGCGGTAATGGCAATGATTTGATTGGAAAAAATGTTATTGAAGTTTGCAAAATGGCAGACATTGTTTTCATTGCACTACACGGCGGTATTGGCGAAGATGGCAGGATACAAGCTCTTTTTGATATATTTGATATCAAATATACTGGCAGTAGCTACGCTGGCTGTCTGCTTTCAATGGATAAGGAAATAGCAAAAGATTTAATGATAATAAATAGAATTCCGACACCTCCTTCTACAACAATAGACCTTGAGGCGACTTCAAAAGAAAATGCTATCAAAGGACTTCAAGAGTTTGTCTTTCCTTGTGTTGTTAAACCTTGTAATGGCGGTTCAAGCGGTGGGACGACGATTGTTAAAAGCAAAGAAGGAATTGAAAAAGCTATTGATGATGCACTTGTATATGAGGATAAAATTCTAGTTGAAAAGTTTATAGAGGGAAGAGAGTTTGCCGTTGGTGTTTTGGACGGTGTGGCTTTGCCTGCTATTGAAATTATTCCTCCAGAGACGGCCGAATTCTTTGATTTCGAAAGCAAATACCAAGGAACGACATCGGAAGTTTGCCCTGCAGACATTCCAGAAGAGATAGAGCAGAAACTTCGGGAGCTTTCATTAAAAGTTCATAATGCGTTAAAGCTTGGTTTTTATTCCCGCTCAGACTTTATCGTGGATGCTGAGGGCGAAATCTATTGCCTAGAAGCGAACTCTCTCCCTGGAATGACAAACCAGAGTCTACTGCCACAAGAAGCTCGCGAGTCTGGAATTAGTTATAACGATTTATGCGAGAAAATTATAGCGTTAGCTTAACATGAATGCTGATACAAAAGATTTAATACTAAATGCGTTTTATCCAGCAAAATGTTTATTTTGCGATGATAGTCTATCACCCGATTCTCTTTTTTGGTTGTGTGATGATTGCCGGAATAATATGCCAAAGCTTGTTGATCCGACTTGTCCGAACTGTAGCGGAGTTATGAAACAAAATGGGTTATATAGAAGGTGTGAAACTTGTGGAGAAAGTAAAAAAACTTATTTATTAAATATTGATTATTTTAAATATGCGAATAACGCTCATGATGCTGTATTACGTTTAAAATATAGCAATGCCGTTGACCATGCAAAACCTATGGCTGAGCTTATGTTAGCTAATATGAAAAACGCGAAAATTAAGACGAAATTTGATATTGTTGTACCTATGCCTATATCAAAAAATCGTTTAAAACAACGTGGTTATAATCAATCAGAATTTTTGGCCAAACAAATCGCGAAGAACCTAGACTTGCCTGTTGATACAAAAAGTTTATTAAAAATAAAAGAAACTCCTCCGCAAACGACATTGACAGAACGAGAACGTGAGAAAAACTTAAAAGAGGCTTTTGGAGTTTTCGAAAATAATTTAGAAAATAAAAAAGTCCTGTTAGTTGATGATGTTTCAACGACAGGAACTAGTATAAACGAAGCCTCCGATTGTATTTTAAAGCAGGGGAAGGCAAAAAGCGTTAATGCTATTGTTTTTGCTTTAACAGACAATGAATAACAAAAAGTTGCCTTATGGCAACTTTTATTATATTTCAAATGTTTTAAGTTTCTCTAGTTTATTGTATTTCGCTTTTGTAAATATTCCATTTATTGTCTTCCACTCCACATCAGTGTTATCAGCTATATAATGGAACCCAAAAATTTCGGAAAAAGATTTCATGAGGGCATCTTCGAAAGCTTTATTCATTTGAAACGCATTGTCCATTGTGTTTTGATCTGGGAGCTTCGCCATTGCCATTGTTGCGTCTCCCCGTTTGAAAGACATATCATATAAAACACTATCCGTCATTTCTTGTCCATGACGCATCAATTCAGATATTTTTCTATATGATTCAAGAGGACATTGTAGGAGTGTATCTGCGTAAAGCTCTTGTTCCTCTGTGTTTGCATACCTTTTTCCACGACTGCTATATTGGATATCGCAAACACATAATTCGCCACTACATTCATATAAAAGTACATAATGAATCTCGGACCCGAAACGACATTTCATAAGATTGCATTTTATTCCGAGCTCTCTCGCTATTTTGCTCATATATGTTGCTGAGGCTATGCAATTGGTGCTACAATGTTCTTTTTGCTTTTCAACAGATTCTACTATGTCATTATAATACTTAAGCTCTCCATATGATAATGAACTATGCATATTATCCCAAGCTTCTTCATTATGAATATATCTATCTCTTAAATCCTTTGCGATATTTAAAAATTTAGCAATTCTTTCTTTCTCATTATTACGTTCCAAAGGAATTGTGTACATATAAGGTTCTCCCTGTTTGCTTACAATTTATTATCTAAAAATTTCTCGAGTTTCAGGCGCAGGAGCATTTGGGTCCTTTCGAGCCAATGACAAATATTTTCTAATGTTATAAATAGTTATCAAGTTTTCTTTTTCACTTGGATCTATAGCTAGAGTTGCTCCCATATTCTCTTTGAATTCAAACCGTCTGCCTTCGGAACAAGTATAATTATTACCGAAATTTGCAAGAATTTGAACTATGGCGTATCTTTGCTGATTCGTTAGTTCGCGTCCATCAAATTTATTATTGCTTATGATATGAAACAACCCCTCTGGACATGTTCTTACTATTTCAAATTTTTGCTGTGTTGAACGTTTCCCCTCTGGAATCCATTCTCTTTGATATACTAAAGCCTGCGGAACAAAATTCTTTACAACATCAAGCATATCTTGCGAAATGACGTAATCCTCTGCATTTTTGCTGTATATAAATTCCATACCATAATGACCTAGTTTGTTTTCTCCAACCATTTTAACCTTAATATTATCATATTTTTTGTTTTGTGCTTCAAGATCTTGCCAAATTTTAAAGTTTTCATCGGATAATAGCGGACCATCAAAAACAATTAACCCCAACATTCTTTCTGAATGAGGTCTATCAAGCTGTCCTGATTGAATTGTTTTGATGTTGCAATCATATAAATACTCAATTGCAGGAAGAAACATTGGCTCAATAAAAAGCGCTAAGTCTTTTTTGTTTTTTGGCTGAATATTAACTGGACCTTTTGTGTGGGTTATATATTTTACTTGCATAAACTCCCCCAATCATCCGTCTATTATAGCATATTTTATGTAATTTGTCAAATTTTGTAAAACGCTTTTTACTATTGACATTTCCTAACATTTCTGATATAATGTATCGGTTAGTTATGAAGAGATAGGAGTTTTGATTTGATATTTGAAGGATTAAGCGAAAAGCTAGCAAATGCTTTCAAAAAGATTAAGTCAAAAGGCAAGCTATCAAAGGCTGATGTTGAAGCGGTTATGCGCGAGGTTAAACTCGCTTTATTAGCTGCCGATGTCAACTTTAACGTTGTACGCACGTTCGTGGCTACCGTCACAGAAAAAGCCGTGGGCGAAGCAGTTATGGAGAGCCTTAATCCTGCTCAGATGACTATTAAGATAATTTGTGATGAACTCACCGTCCTACTCGGCGGTGAAACCTCTAGCATCATTGATTTATCAAACAAACCGAGCGTTGTTATGTTACTTGGCCTACAGGGTGTTGGTAAAACGACGACCACTGGGAAGTTAGCGAAGCTTTGGAAGAAACAAAACAAAAAGGTTTTATTAGTTGCATGCGATATTTATCGTCCAGCGGCGATAAAACAACTTGAAATCTTAGCCGAACAAGTAGGCGTTGATTTCTTTAGCCTTCCAAATGAGCGTAACGTTTCGAAAATTGCAAAACTGGCTTTAGACTCGGCTATCAAAAACAATATTGACATCATGATTCTCGATACAGCTGGACGTTTAGATATAGACGAAGAGTTGATAGAAGAATTACAAGACGTAAAAAGCGTTGTAGGCGTAAACGAAAGTTTATTAGTTGTGGATAGCTTGTCTGGACAAACCGCAGTTGATACTGCTAAGAACTTTAATGAAAAGGTTGGCGTATCTGGTGTCATTCTCACAAAGCTTGATAGTGATAGCCGTGGCGGTGTAGCATTATCTGTTAAAACCGTAACAGGTGTGCCTATCAAATTCGCTGGAGTTGGTGAAAAGCTCGATGATTTTGAGGCTTTCCATCCTGACAGAATAGCAAAGCGAATACTCGGCATGGGCGACATGATGACGCTAATCGAACGAGCGGAAGAAGAATTCGACGAAAAAGAAGCTCGTGAGTTACAAAAGAAAATTGAGAGTCAAACATTTGATTTCAATGATTACTTAGCACAGATTAAACAAGTTTCAAAAATGGGTGGCATACAAAGCATTATGCAGATGATGCCAGGCAATAATAAAGCCCTAAAGAATGCTAAGCCCGATGAGCATAGACTGGTTAAAATTGAAGCGATTATTAATTCAATGACGCCGTATGAGCGAACTCATCCAGACAGCCTGAAAGATAGCAGAAAAAAGCGCATTGCGGCAGGCTCAGGAACTAGCATTCAAGACATTAATAGTTTGCTCAAACAACATAAACTAAGCAAGCAGATGATGAAACAGTTTAGTAACAACAAAAATAAATTTAAAAATAGTCCTTTCGGATAAAACAAATTAGGAGAGAAAAAAGAATGGTAAAAATTAGATTAACTCGTATGGGTAAAAAGAAAAGCCCATTTTATCGCATCGTTGTTGCAGATGTTCGTGCGCCACGTGATGGGCGCTTCATCGAACAGCTAGGAACTTACGACACACGCACGAACCCTCCAACAATCATATTTGACGTGGAAAAAGCAAAAGAGTGGATTAGCAAAGGTGCTCAACCAACAGACGTTGTTGCAGCTATCCTTGGCAAAGCCGAAAATCCAAAAACAAACAAAGCAACAGATTACAGTAATAAAATCTCTAAAAAAGCGCAAGCTAAGGAAGACTTAGCAAACGCGCCAGCAGAGGAAGCTCCTGCTGAAGAAGCTCCAGTCGCTGAAGATGCACCGGTTGAAGTTCCAACAGAAGAAGTTGTTGCTGAAGTTCCTGTTGAAGAGGCTCCTATAGAGGAAGCTCCTGTGGAAGAAACAGTTGCTGAAGAAGTTCCTGCCGAAGAGCCAGTAAACGAAGAGATTCCTGCGGAGAAACCTGCTAAAAAAGCAAAAAAGGAAACACCAGCGGAGGAAACTGCTGAATAATCACTGTCAACAATTCTATTTATACAATTCTATGAGAGGAGAACAAAATGACTGATTTACTACACTTTATCGTGACTAGCATCGTAACGAACAAAGAAGACGTTGCAATCCGAGAAGAAGAAACAGAAACTTCAATCATCCTGCATCTAACAGTTAACGCTGAAGACATGGGCCAAGTTATTGGTAAGCAAGGACGCGTTGTTAACGCTATTCGCGAAATTATCAAAACTGCTGCTCGTGGCGGAGAAAAACGTTACTTCGTTGAAGTGGACGACGAAAAATAAAATGAAAAGTATAAGCGAAGATACTGTCGAAATTGGAAAAGTCATTAAGACGAAAGGGCTACGCGGAGAATTAATCTTTGATGCCTTTGTTGATGATTTATCTGATTTTGATAATGTAACTTCGCTTTTCTTTTTTCAAGACAAAAAATACAAGATAGAATACATACAAGATTATAAAAACCGCACTATCTTAAAACTAGAAAGCATTGATACAATTGAACAAGCTGAGGAGTTTCGAGGTCAAACGGCCTTTGTTTTGAAAAAAGAATTGCCTGAGGAAAAAGAAGATGAGGTTTATCTTCGTGATTTAATTGGCAAGAAGATTTATGAAGATGAGAGATACATTGGCGAGGTTGTAGATTATTTTGAAACTTCGGGAACAGTCTTGGAAATTAAGCTTGAAAACGGAAAAGCCGTCCTTATTCCTTATGCATTTGCAGAAAAAATTGATGATGATAAGATATATGTTAAGCTAGTTGAGGGGATATTAGATTTATGAATAGTATAGTTGAAGTTCCATTTGTTTCAAAGCAAGATGTCATGAGGAATCTTTCCACTGTTTCTGAGATTTTTGATGCCACAAAAGCTGGCGAATTACAACCAATAGATCCTTCTCCCACAATACAAATGGTTCATTCATATACGGCAGAATATTTTGGAGATGAAAGAGCAAATAAAATTATTACGAAGGCAAAAGACACGCCTTGCTTTCTAGGATTTCTTGATAATGGAAATGATGCTCAAATGAGCCTGCGTTTAACTGCTACAGATGGAAAAATACAAGCCTATAATTGCATAATTATTGATAAACGTCGGGTAACGGCAGCAGAACCACCATGTTTTGTATCAGGTTTTGCCCATGAAGCTGGGCATAATGCCAATGCTAAAATTTTTGCAAGTGAAGATAATCTAGAAATTATGTTTATTAAAGCGGGATGTAGTTTGACAAAGGTGGCAAGCGGTATTCCAGTCTATGAGCTTGGCAGAGGTCCTGAAGAAGGGATTTTAACAGATTTTCAGATTTATGTTTTTGATAGGTTTTGCCAAGATATGAAGATTCCTGCTTTTGGTTTAACTTTGTCGAATCAAGCTGATGTAATGGAAAACATACGATTAATGAAAAAACATAATCGAAAGCTTTTTGATGAACTTGTGGATATGCAATTCGAAGATGACTTTGCTAAATTCATAGAGAAAAGAATGGCATTAGGAGCAGAGGCTTGCGTTAATGGCAAATATGAAAGAAATGGCGCTATTAGAGATTTCTTTCAAGCATGCAAATCATCTTTGCAACTACCGCCAGGCGACAAGCGAAATAAAGAGCTTTTTAAAAACTTCGATTATAAAAATATGTAGTATAGGAGGTTATTATGAAACCAAAAATAAACGATAGCAAATGCGGGAATATGAGTAATTGCAAACTTATCGGGATGTGCCCAGCAGGTGCAATTAGTTACATAAACTCCATGCTAGTTTTCGATGATGATAAGTGTATTGAATGTGGCCTATGTGCAAAAGAATGCTGCGTGAAAGCGATTGAAATGATATGAAAGTAGATATTCTAACTTTATTTCCTGAAATGATTAAGCCGTTTTTAGAAAACAGCATAATCCAGCGTGCAACCGAAAAGAATATCGCTGAAATCAACTACATAAACATCCGAGAATTTTCTAAAGATAAGCATAAAAAAGTTGATGATTATCCTTTTGGCGGTAGTGAGGGCTTGTTGATGGCTTGCCAGCCGATTGATGATGCTTTTAAGTCTATAAAAGGCGAACCGCTAAAAATATATCTGTCTCCTAAGGGAAGAAAAGTTAATCAGAATATTATTGAGTTTTTGTCAGCTCAACCACATGTTGCTTATTTATGCGGACATTATGAGGGAGTTGACCAGAGAATTATTGATAAGCATATTGACTTAGAATTATCTCTTGGTGACTTCGTTTTAACCGGCGGAGAGATTGCTTGCTCGGCTTTAGTTGATGCGAGTTTGCGCCTTGTCGACGGAACACTATCAAGCGATGAGGCATATCAAAACGAAAGCTTTTATAAAAATTTACTTGAAGCTCCTTCTTATACTCGACCAAGAGAATATGAAGGACAAGAGGTCCCAGAAGTTTTGTTGTCTGGCAATCATGCAGAAATAAAAAAATGGCAAGATGAGCAGGCCATTATAGAAACTAAAAAACATCGTCCAGACTTGTTAGCTTCGCAAAGGGTTGGAATATTGGGCGGAAGTTTTGACCCGATTCATGAGAGTCATATTAAAATTGCTAGCCTCGCATTAGAGCAAAATAACCTCGATAAAGTTTTGTTTATACCAACGAACAAATCGGCTGATAAAACGCCACATTTGCCAGCTCATGCTAGAGCTACAAAAGTTATGCAGGCTATAAAAGATTATGATAAATTTGATATTGACATGTGTGAAATTCGTCGTGGCGATGTTACTTATGCGATTGATACAATAAAATATCTTCAGCAGAAATATCCGGCTGCAAAGTTTTATTACATAATTGGCTCTGATACAAAAAAAACCCTGCATAACTGGAAAGATTATGACAAGGTTTTAGATTTAATAGAATTTATCGTATTTGAGCGAGATGAAATTTCTTCGACTAAGATACGCGAGAGTTGGGAACTTACTTAATTCGCTCAAGAAAAATCACTATGAAAAGATAAGGGTTGACAAAAAAACGATTTGGGTGTATAATATTAATATAAATCAATTCACAAGGCGGTAAGAATGAAACTATCTTTGGCGAAGGGAATAGCAAGTGCGACTATTAATTGGTGGCCTACTTGGAATTCTATTTTGCCAAGTGTGGTCTTATAATTTTGTGAACTTCAAATAATAACGACCTGCAAGGCAAGATGCTATTACTGCCTTGTTTTTTGTTTAAATTTTATTTAAGGAGATAGAAATGTCAGAATTTTATGGAGAATTTGGAGGAGCTTTTGTTCCTGAAATGTTAGAACCTAAGTTAAAAAAATTAGAAGAGGCTTATGAGCTTTATAAAAATGATGCAGAGTTTCAAGCTGAGCTTAAAGATTTACTAGATAATTATGCTAACCGTCCATCGCTATTATATTTTGCAAAAAATATGACGAAGGATTTAGGCGGAGCGAAGATTTATCTGAAGCGAGAAGATTTGAATCATACAGGTGCGCACAAAGTTAATAACGTTATGGGGCAAGCACTTCTTGCCAAAAAGATGGGGATGAAAAAACTAATTGCCGAAACAGGTGCGGGACAACACGGCGTGGCGACAGCGACGGCGGCAGCGTATTTCGGTATGGAATGCGACGTTTATATGGGCGAGGAAGATATGAAACGTCAATCACTGAACGTTTATCGTATGAGGCTTTTGGGAGCGACGGTATATGCAGCGACGACAGGAACAAGGACTTTAAAAGAAGCGGTTGATGAAGCCATTATGGCTTATGCGAAAGGTCCTGATGATTTGTTTTATCTATTGGGTTCGGCTGTTGGTCCGCATCCATATCCAACAATCGTTGCGGATTTCCAAAGTGTTATAAGCAAGGAAATCAAAGAGCAGCTTTTAGAAAAAGAAGGAAAGTTACCGACGGCAGTTGTTGCTTGTTGTGGCGGTGGAAGTAACGCTATTGGCGCATTTTTAAATTTTATTGATGATAAAAATGTTAGACTAATTGGCGTTGAAGGTGCGGGAAAGGGCATAGATACGCCAGATAACGCAGCGACGATAACTCTTGGCACAATTGGCGCACACCATGGATACAGGTCATTATTTAATCAAGATGAAAACGGTGAGTTATTGCCAGTTTATTCGATTTCAGCAGGACTTGACTATCCTGGAGTTGGTCCACAGCACGCTTATTTGAACGAAACAGGTCGCGGTGAATATGTCTCAGCGACCGATGATGAAGCTGTTGCGGCTTTTGAGTATTTATCAAAAGTGGAGGGTATTATCCCAGCTATTGAAAGCTCTCATGCTATCGCACACGCAATAAAAATCGCCCCAACCATGGCGAAAGACGATATTTTAGTTATTAATTTATCAGGACGTGGTGATAAAGATGTTGCGGCGATTGCGAGATACCGTGGCGAAGATTTAGTGGAGTAAGGAAAGCACTTTATTGAAATCATCAGGAAGAGGAGCGGTAAATTTTACTGGCTCCTTTTTTGTTGGGTGAATAAATTCTAGCTCTTTAGCATGCAATAATTGGCCTTCTAGTTTCCATTTTTCTTTTCTCGTGGAATATGTTTTGTCGCCTACTATTGGATGGTTTATGTACGCCATATGCACTCTGATTTGATGAGTTCGGCCTGTTTCCAAATTGCATTTTAAAAGCGTGTACCCCTCAAACTGTTCTAACACTTCATAATGGGTGACAGCCCTTTTTGAATTCTTTTCGGTAACTGCCATTTTTTTGCGATCGATTTGGCTTCTTCCAATTGGTATATCAACTGTGCCGTTTTCTTTTACTTCGCCGTGAACTAAGGCGTAATATGTTCTGTGCATTTGCCTGTTTTGTATTTGCTCAGCAAGTGATAGATGCGCTTTATCATTTTTTGCTATAACTAAAAGTCCTGTTGTATCTTTATCTATTCTGTGTACTATTCCAGGGCGGACATCTTCAGTGTTGGCTTCCCTTCCCAAATGAAATAGCACAGCATTAACTAGCGTTCCGCACGCCTGCCCCACTGCTGGGTGAACAACCATTCCGCGCGCTTTATTTACAACTAAAATATCGTCATCTTCATAGACGATATCTATTGGGATATCTTCTGGCTTTGCATTGATTGGCTCTTTTGAAATGTAATCAAATTCTATTTTTGATCCTTTAGAAACAAGGAAGCTTGCCTTTTGCGGTTTCTCATCAACAAAAACAGTTCCACTATCGATAATATCTTTCGCCTGTGAGCGAGAAATATCTGGAAACTGTTTTGAAATCGCTATATCAAGCCTTATTGGCTCTCCGTTATAAATAAATTCCATTATTTTTTCTTTTTAAAGAGGTCCAGCACGAGAAGCCCTGCGCCTGTACAAATCGCTATATCTGATATATTGAAAACTGGAAAATTGATAATTGGTATGTAAATATAATCGATAACCGCACCATAGAAAATTCTATCAACAATATTGCTTATTGCACCAACCAAAATCAGTCCATATGCAAGACGAGAAAGAGAAGAAATATCTTTTTTGATATACAGGAAAATGAATAGGCAAGTCGCAATTAAAAGCGAGACAACCGCCATAATATCATTGGTATTAGAAAAAAAACCAAAAAGCATG
>Ga0123353_10014056_pt1 | contig 11516 bp, 11 predicted proteins | sample TergutLab28metaG_3_FD_92763 | JGI IMG/M metagenome (GOLD analysis project Ga0123353, IMG submission 92763) | Labiotermes labralis P3 segment gut microbial communities from Petit-Saut dam, French Guiana - Lab288 P3 | ecosystem: Host-associated > Arthropoda: Insects > Digestive system > Gut ... | reverse complement strand
TTTTTTTTAAACAAATACATCATCCATTTAAATTTAGTACTGTTTGTTTTAGATGTGTAAACATCATAATTCTGTTGCTTTAAGCAAATAATTTTAATACTGATTGTCTAAGAGTATGTAATGTCCTGCAGTTTCATTTATTGTACCTAATTTTCATGGCAGGGAGAATTTTTAATCTTTTTTCATGTTTTAGTCTTCACTATAACCGTGACACTGGAATAAGAATGTGTGTTATAACAGAAATTAGAATCAGGGTACCTGTATTGCTTCAGTGCCTGTGTGACATAGAAGTGTCATCATGTATGATCTGCCAGTTTACCCTTTAACATGAAATACTTTGGTGGAGAATGATGAGGATACACATAGTTCATGTCATTGTGTTTACTGTTGTGTCAACTGTAGTAGTATCTTTGTCATAGATCTCTGCTGTGGGTGGTTGGTTGGTTGGTTCATTGGTTCATTGGTTCTTCAAAGAATATGTTACACCTGTATTATTGCTTCAGTATAGGTGTCAAACAAAACAAGGTATAGGACAGGCTTTCATCATATATTTGCCAGAGTGACTGCAGTATTATTTCCTTTGGTACACAACCAATTTTATTATACCAAAGAAGAAATTGGTGCCTAGTATGTGCATCCATATGCAGTGTGCTGGTGGTGCACCATGAACTCACTGTTGCTCTGGGGTCTACAAACTGAAGAAAGAGAATGCAGAACACCATGTGCATCTCAAGATGTCATAAACAGCAACTTGTATGAATGTTGTACTCATTTACCAGTTGACTTGGACATTGCTCCTCACAGTTTTCACTTCTGTGAGTTGTGAAGAAGGACATTGAAGGAAAACACTTCTGAAAAATCAGGGACTTGAAGGCTGTGGACCGGTTGTTGCAAATACTGAGCCCTTATTTATCGGCAGGGATCATTCGTGAAAGACAGATATCAGATTGGTTTGCTGATTGTATGGAAAAATGGTGGGACTGTCCATTATTCCTTGTTGTGGACATGTGTTGAAGTAATGAATATATTGTAACCTTCACATTATGTACACATGACCAAGCTGACTGTACTGGTGAGGGGAAGGCTAATACAAGTAGTAGGCTGCAAAGGCAGGAATTGTCATTGAGGGAATCACCCACAGACCACAGATAAGAATTCAAATATATAAGGAAGTTTACTTCTTTCTTACCGTGCACATTTAAAGTGGGCTTTTTTTTTTTTTAAAGAAAGTATCTTAATTGGTTTGAGTGGTTAAAGCTGAAATTCTGTTGCCAATTTGACATATTTTGCTTCACCACAACATTATGAGTACCTGCAGGCCATCCTGTCCTCCTGCCATTTTGGTACTTGACACCATTTTTCTGGGGAAAGTATGGTTACTTTGCATGTAGTTGTGAGGTCTAGAATGTGTGGATCATTACCTCCATGCAGTGGTGTAGCTAGGATTTTCAGTGCCTGGGGCAAGTATTCACAATGACTACCTCTAGGAGAAATTATGAATCTCAGCAATAAAAAAGTATTGGTTGAATTTTCTTCTATTTTTATCAGTAATTAAAAATGTGTTGAGTGCAGAAAATCAGATTGTTTTCACTTAAAATACCCATTTTGCTGCCTTTCTGCCTCCATGCTCCCTTTTTGCTTCATGGCATAGTGCTGAACTGAAAGGGCAGCTTTACCTTAAAGAGTTTATGATCATTACTATGTGTTCATGCAATGATATGTATTTTTTGAAAGTGATGCAAAAATTAGCATATATTTCAGGTGGAGCCAGAGAAGTTGCCAACAATAAATGGTGTGAAACCAGTGAGTCCAGAACAGGAAGAACTGATACATAGGCTCGTCTACTTTCAAAATGAGTATGAGCAGCCCTCAGAAGAGGACCTGAAGAGGATTACAGTAAGAAGTGTTTACTTTACTGAGAGTTTTGAATCAGATAAATAGACTATGGCACTTGAGACAAAATTATAACATCATAGTATATGCAATTGGTGTGTGATATTTATTTACATTATAATTTTTTCCAAATTATTTTGGGACTTTTGTTTAATGATAATGGAATTATGTTTTGCATACATAACGACTTGGATTGTCTGATCGGAGAGGTAACTGTAAATGTAAGAGGGAGAATATGTACTACGCAGTGAACAAATTTTGTCTTTTATCTACTGGCTGGACCTTCATAGTTTCAGCTGTGTGCTAACAGAGCTTGAGAATACTGGTAGTTATTTTATACATGTGATCAGTGAAATTTTTTCTGGTGGTACACAACAAACAGTATACATTACTGACATCTTCTAATTTAAGGGTAGAATATAAAAAATGGGCTTAAAGTTGTCTGTTTCACCTTGTGTATACTACCACCTGTTCAGAAACATATGACTTTATAAAATCTTCGTGAAAAATTTGCAGAACCAGCCAATTGATGGAGAAGACCAGAGTGACCTCAGGTTCCGTCACATCACAGAGATCACAATCCTCACAGTGCAGCTGATTGTGGAATTTGCCAAGCGACTACCAGGCTTTGACAAACTGCTCCGTGAGGATCAAATAGCATTACTGAAGGTACTGTCCAGACTAAGGACTGTAAAGTGGAAAAGAATATGAATTGTACAATTCCAGGACAATTTTATCCACCAGACTAATTTATTATTATTAAATTACATAACACATTCACACAGAAGTGCTTTTGGTACACTGATTACTGGTATTTATTTTTCTTGTCAAACTATCCCCAAGAATTTGCCTAGTATGCAGTGTGCCAAGAGCCACATTGGTTCCATAACCAGGCTCTGGTTCCTGCCGGACCGGCCTCTAGGGGTAAATACTAATGAATGAATGATATGTTTGGTACAGGGATCGAATGCTTTGGAAGTTGTCTGATCCACTTTTCTGATCATGAAGGTCACAACTTGGAAGACCATAAACTTCCTTATGACTTAAGTATTACAAAGTTCTACTACTACTACTACTACCACCACCACCACCACCACCACCACCACCACCACCACTACTATTACCACCATTACTAGTACTACTGCTGCTACTACTGTTAATACCACTACTACCACCAGCACTACCACTACTACTAGTACTACTACCACAACTACTAGTACTACTACCATAACTACTAGTATTACTACCAGTACTACAACTACCACCACCACCACCACTACTACTACCCCCACTGCAGCTACTACCATGACCACTAATACTACTGCTGCTACAACTACCACTACTACTACCATTACTACTACCACTAACTACTACTAATATGACTACTACCACTAACTACTACTAATATGACTACTACCACTACCAGTATGACTACTACCACCACTACTACTCTGTACTACTACCACTACAATTATGACTATTACTAGTACCACTACGATTACTACCACTACTACCAGTATGACTACTACCACTAATACTACTCCTACCACCACTACTACTAGTACCTCTACTACTACCACCACTATAACTACATCTATGACTGCTGCTACTACTGTGACTACTACCACCAGCACTATGACTACTACCAGTATGACTACTGTGAGTACTACTACTACTACTACTACTACTACTACTACAACTTACTACCTCTATGACTACTACCACTACTACTAGTCCTATAACTACTACTCCTACCACTACTACTCCTACTGCTACTAATACTACTACCACCACTACTAGTACTCCTACAACTACTAGTACTCTACCACTATAACTACTATTGTGAGTACTTCCACTATCACTATACTACTACTGATATTACTACTACTACTAGTACCACCATTATGACTACTACCACTAATACTAGCAGTATGAGTACAACTGTGACTACTATCACTACCACTGTCACCACTATGACTACTACTCTGACTACTACCACTACTACTACCATCACTGCTGCTATTGCTCCTTAGCGGACATTTTTTCCAAGTCGTGAAAGTTGCCCTACCTCACCATATTGAGTTTGAGATTTGTACTAGCATGTAATCAACCTGCTGACTTTGAAAATGAGACATCACATTCTTCAGAAAGGGGGTTTACTTAAGTACTAAAGTAATGGTGTCACTTCCTAGAAGACTATACTTACTTACTTACTTACTTACATCATTACTTACTTATTTACTTATGTAGTATCCTATTTACTTACGTATGTAGTTACTGATCTACTTACATATGTATTTACTTACTTACTCCATAGAGCAGATTCTTTCTGGAGAAGCTAACAAGTTTTCAGCCAGCCAAGAAATTTCCCGCATTTTATGGGACTTGAATGTTTGTTACTGCTGTCTGAAATGCTCGCCACCTGTTCCGTTCCTGATCCAACTCGATCCAGTCACTTCCTGAAGATCCATCTTAATATTATTCTTCTATCTGTGCCTGGGTCTCCCAAGTAGTCTCTCACCTTCAGGTTTCCCCACCAAAACCCTGTGTATGCCTCTGTTCTCCCCTATATGCACCACATGCCCTGCCCATCTCATTCTTCTTGATTTTATCACCCAAACAATATTGGGAGAGGAGTACAGATCACTTAGCTCCTTGTTTCATAGTTTTCTCCACCACTGTCTACCTTGTCCCTGTTAGGACCAAATATTCTCCTCAGCACCCTATTTGCAAACACACTCGGCCTACGTTCCTCCCCATTGGGAGTGACAACATTTCACACCCATTCAATACAACACGCAATATTATAGTTCTATATATGTATCTTAATCTTTAAATTTTTGCATAGCAAACTGTAAGACAAAAATATTCTGCACCGAATATTAGTAAGCATTCCCTTTCTTCATTGTGCTCTTAATTTCTCCCTGAATAGAGTTTTCATTTCTTAAGGTTGCTCCCAAATATTTGAACTGTACCACCCTTGCAAAAGAACTGTTATTAATCTTTATATTGTGACTTTGTCATGCAATCTGTTCTCGATACATGACCATGTACTTAGTTTCAACAGCTTTTACTTCTAGTCCTATTTCCTTACTAGTCACTACTAAAGCTTTTGCATTTTGCATTGTAGATTCTACTCTTCCTCCCTACATATTAACATCATCAGCATATACCAGAAGCTGATGTGTACCATTTAATTTTACCTAGAAGACTGTAACTGCACATATTTCGCAAACTCAAGAACTATATAATTCTTGAGTTTGTGAAGTAGGAAGAATGTGTTTAAGATTGTGGAGATAAATGTGGGAGGTTCATTGATCCAGTATAGTTCCTGCAAATGTTGATCAGTGTTGAACTTCCTGACCGGTAAACACTTAGGAAAGGGAATAGTTTGGATTTTTTTTATTCCCGGTATTAGGTTGATCTTGGAAGTAATGTTGGTGGAGGGGGACCTGCTATGGAGGGGCTGGCATTCTTCACATTTGTGACATTTTGTCTTCTTTAGAAATTAATGTTTCAGTCTGTGAGCAGAAAAAGTCACATACATAGGTGACTATGGATTAAACTTAAAACCTTGTGAATGATAGCCCAGAATTCCTACTTGATAACTATGTCTGCTCTTAAATATACTAAGCTTCACATTACTGTAGAACTGAGATTCACACTTTTATTTTCTAGGCCTGCTCAAGTGAAGTTATGATGTTCCGAATGGCACGGAGATATGATGTACAGTCAGACTCCATTCTTTTTGCCAACAATCAGCCATATACTCGAGACAGCTACAGCCTTGCAGGAATGGGAGAGACTATTGAGGACATGCTACGCTTCTGCAGGCAGATGTATGCCATGAAAGTGGATAATGCAGAATATGCACTGCTCACTGCCATTGTAATTTTCTCAGGTGAGTGATGGAATGCATGCTGTTAGTACTGTTGCTATTTGTATTTTAATTTTAAAATCCTAATTGCGAAGCTGTTTTTCAACCTATTCACACACAAATATTCATGTGCTGTAAGTATGTGTCAAATCAGGTTTTTTCACAATTCAAGAACATATGTATTGTATTGTTCTGTGAATGGATGTGGTGGAGCCACGTTACAAAGAATTTACATTGCCTAGGAAATACACATGATGTATCACATGTCAGAAACACCTAATGAAGGTGCAGATGTTTGCATGATTTATCTAAAAGGGTTAAAAATAACTTATTACACCCAAATTTCCCCTTCCCTCTTGTGGCTGTCATTTACCGTATTTGCTCCCAGTATGGATGGTCCTGCACGATGACTCCCTTTCTGATTTTTAGTTTTTAGGAAAATGCTTATATCCACATTACCCTTAGTGTTTCCACATTTAATACTCTGGAATTGATTTTGAGGTTTTTTTTGTAATATAGAATTGCAAACACATCACTAGTTAGCTGATCAGTACCCATGCTTAATCACTAGAAGTTTTCTTCTTGAGCCTACTTCCACAGTGTGTGATCATATGTTCCATGTATGTCTTTCAAAATACACCACTTTTGAAACTCAGACAATGGAGTCTGATGAAGTGTCATTCCAAGTGGTGCTTCAGATGGTCTTCCTATGTTTCTTGCTGGTGTTAGTGGGCATTTGCCAGATAGCAGCCATTCCTGAAAACAGGTGACATATTCACTCTTCTATCACATCAAAAACATATAACTTGAGGTCATGCCTTCTGGTATGATCACTAGATAAGTGTTTTGATTAGGAATTGCAGTTTCTGCTTTCTCTGTTACATGATCCTTACAAAGCATCTGAAATCAGCACCCTTCATTCCTTTAGAAGTGCTCCTGCCTTAAGTCCCAAATTTCTCTCAGCCATTTGACCATGAGTTCTCCTGTCACACATCTTTTCTTATTACATTGAAATGTAATTATGTGAGGAAGTTTTCATTCAGAATAATAAATGGTGGAAGTGCCCTCTCATCAGCAAGACCTGAAAGCATTAGTTACTCTGTTTTTCATGCCCTGCTCTTTTGACAAGTATTGATATTGAACCATTTGCATTAACCATATTGTTGACATTTGAAAGAAGTCTGGGTTTTCTTCTGTATAACCATTTGTCTGAAGATGTAATAATGTTTCAGGTGCTGATTATGTGGTACTGTTATGCTTCTAATTTTTAAAGGCAGTACGTGGGAAGCCTTTGGACTAATGTAGATCTGATCATACTGCCAGAATGATACTGGCTTTGTCTTCTTCTGATATAGTCTTCACATGTGTAGCAACTTCCATTGCCATTATTCATTTCGTCTGTTTTAGCACAAACTCCAGAATTGTGTCATTCATGTCAATGAAATTACCTTTTTGGACCCACAAAATGCTTTTTGGGTTGAATTTATGTCATTCATTAGTAGTTCTGGTTCCATCAGCATTGTACGTTGTATTATGCAACGCAGAGCTTCCATGCCTATCACAGTTACTGGTTCCTTCTGCATGTTTAATTGTCGTTAATTTAAAGTTAGCATTGTAACTGCCAAGCATTGAGTCTGGTATTTTAGATCCTGTGGTATCATTCCTTTCAACACAATCACCTATGATGTTTACAGAATTCTGTAACAACTTGTTGCTCCAATAATGTAACTTAATGTAATGTAATATAATGTAATGTAACGTAACTCACTTTGAGTTTCCATCAAATCAGTTATGAAATCACTATTATATAATGACATGTATAATTATTGTAGCATCTACACTTTTTTCTTCACCTACCATAGTCACAACAGGTACAAAAACATGTGTGTAGTCAAAGAAAGTGCTCACCTTTATTTGTGATTATAAGATCACACACACACATTTTTCAGGTGATGAAGTAGGAAGATCTTCTTATCTTTTGTTTGAATATGGTAAATGATCTGCTTCTGCTGCATGTGGAGTGGTCATCTAAATCTGTGTTATGTACATGCGCCACATTAAGCAGAATATACTTAATGTATTATGGTGGCTGCAGCATACAAGTATCTCAGCGTCACCAACACAAAACAGAACACTGGCATAAAAGTAATCTAAACTAGTGTTTCCTGAACTGTTTTCCATGGAATGCTGTTGTTCTGCACAGAGTGAATAGGGGTGCAGGAGAAAATTTTGATGATAGCAAAATTTTCACCTTTCATATTCACAAAGTACTAGGTGTTTTACTTGGATGCAGCCTGTCACTTCTCAAGTGTGTGTGTTGCAACACCCAATCACAGACTTTCCACAAAGATGTAGAATGAGGTGTTGGTGGAAATATGGAGCAAGGAATGCTCCCTACCGCTCAACTTGATACTACACAGAAAGGAGGGCAGTAAACTAAAAAAATCATATGTATGCTTGAGCTAGAGAGATTTCTTTGGAATGAAAATAAGTTTAATTTGCTTTATTTTGCTATGTTATTTTTACGACCCGCTTAGGGTTTTGTCTGCATATTTCAAGCCCAAAGGGGTTCTGTGACCAAATAAGTTTCGGAAATGCTGTTTGGGAAGTTTAAAGAAAAAAATTATTGTAAATGTTGTGAATAATAAAATAGAAGTATTTTCTGTGTAAGCAAGTGCTGTCCATTTGTATTACAGAGAGACCATCACTCATTGAAGGCTGGAAGGTGGAGAAGATACAGGAAATCTATTTGGAGGCTTTGAAAGCTTATGTAGACAACCGGCGGCGTCCTCGTTCAGGCACAATCTTTGCCAAGCTGTTGTCGGTGTTGACAGAGCTACGAACCCTTGGCAATCAGAATTCAGAAATGTGTTTTTCACTGAAACTGAAGAACAAGAAACTACCACCATTCCTTGCCGAGATATGGGATGTCATCCCGTAGTGTTGTTGCCACTACAGATGAGAGCGTTGTTATAGTTAGTACAGCGATCATAAAGCACATTTATTTATGGGTTTGGTATAAGGGAAAGACAAAACGGTAGGGGAATGTATGCTACATCTTCACCCAGATTGACTCCTATGCTAATCTGTAATCAGAATGAAAATATTTTTCCTTGAAGGACACTGAATGTTGACAGATTCTTCGAAATTTTATTTGAATGGAATCTAAAAACTAAAATGATCTATAGTTTCTGAATCTCTGTTCATGTTTGATTCTACAGATGATTTTGAATCTTAATATTCTAACTAAATTTTAAAATTAGCGTTTCCCATTTCTTTCATTTTCAGTTTTTAATTTTTCACACTCTGTAACTGAGGGTGTAAATGAAGATCAGAATGACACAGCAGAGTCATAAAGTATGATCATTCACAGTGTTTGTGGATAATACAGAAGAAACTGGTAGTTAAATTTTAAGTTTCGTGAAAGTGATTCCAATCTTGGGATATCTTCTTTATTTAGAATGTAATTTATTTTACATCTTGCGTGAAATGTGTCTCCTGTGTTATTCATGTATAGGTCACACTTCATCTGATGCATTTTTAATACTGAGAAAAGTGTGTGACCATTGTGTGAATAATTCCTGATTGTGAGATTTAATACCTTTCTACCCCATTGTTCTGGCATTTTGCATGTTTAGCACACAACTTTTCATTCATTCTCTAACATCCTACCTGCTGTGCCACGTGCAGACAACTATCTGTCCTGTTTTGTTTCTGTATGTTTCCACTTCATTTCTACAGATGTGCTGATTGCTTGCAGTCTTTAAAATAGTATGTACTACCGTGTATGATACTACTCAATTCTCGGTCACTGTGCTAATTCACACATGAGAAAAAAAGATGTTTAAAACAATGTTTGGAGACTAAACATACAAAAAATTAGGATTGTCATCATGTTAAGGCTAGACTTCTTCAGTCAGCCAATAGATGGCAAAAAAATGTCAGTACAAATATTTGAGATTACTGTCTTTTGCAGTGTGATGCTGTGTAATCTATTCAGAGTTTCTACAAGGCTGCATTGTGTTAAATGCCAGAAGACAGATATGTTTATAATTATCCCTGTGAATGCAAATCTCGTAGTCTAAAAATTATTCATGGGAGGCCAACTGCCTTGTTGCCAACAAAACTTATGCATGTGTTATTGTCAGTTTAAAGGAGAAATGTGTTACGCAATTTACCATGGTTATATTTGTTTAAAATCTTATACTTCCCACAGCTGTTGGATTTTTACACCTTCACTTCAGATGAATAACATACAGAAACAGACGGGTCTGTGCTTTATTCAGTGTGGCAGACCAAGGACTGTTGTAATGTCCATGGATCTCATAGGTATCACCTGCATTGATGGTAGGCAATATCTTATAATATGCCACTGTGTTAACAGGAAGGCTTATAATATCCCTGTCACTGATGGTAGTACTTCGTGTCTTCATATACCTGATCTGCAGTAGGAGCTACATATTTTGCTACCATAGCCTCATTACAGTTATCATTGTACTCTTTCAGAACCCTTTTGACACAACAGTGTTTTATTTGATACTGATGGGCTTTTAATCTCTTTGAATCCTGCCACGACTTGCTTTGAATTGGGTACATGCCAAAGCATGTTAACATGCAGTTTCCATCACTTTAAGATAGGAAGCATTTACATCAACTGAAAATGGTAACATCTTGGGTGGCCAACCACAATGTTGCAGAGTTGTTGTCCAGTATTTGGGATACCTGCTCTGTCAACTTCATCAAGATATGGTAAATGTAGAGCAATCCCATTACAGGCCTGGACAGGCCATGAGGGTTCCAGGAGGCTGAGGGTCCCCAGATTTTAAGACATTTGGCACGTGAATGTGGTAAGATTGTCAGCTTCTCACACTGGCTGCCTCTACCTCCAGGAAATATTTCTGGTACTCATTTCCGTCAGAGGCTGAGTCGACCCCAGGGCCATAGTGCGATCGGAAGGATTATGTCAATGAAAACTTTGAATGACACCATCGGGAATTGAACGCGCAATGTTCCGGCTTGTAGCGTAGTGCCTCAACCAACTGTGTCACCGCATACCCTCCAATCAGGGAATGTTGTACTGAATAAACACTTACTTCCTCCTCTTTCTTCCCCCTCCACACATGCATGTATGTCCATGTCTGCACATGTATTGCACTGAGGACCCATGTTTAACCCTTTGTTGCCAGAATTAAGTCCCTCCAAGCAACGCTGCCTGCTGGGATTTTTTTTACTGGGGATTTTAAATTTTATTGCTTACTCTTAAGAAAAAGCATATCTCGTAGACTTTTCCCTCAGATTTAATGAAATAAAATACACTGTGCTTATGAATTGGTTAATCCGGAAAAAAATATGCACCTATTTTTATAATAAATTTAGGCCTATTCATCGCATGCATTATATGAAATTATGTGTAAATAGTTCATTACTCAAATAATTCTGGCTGCTGTAGGTCTGTGGCACCTTGGATCACTGTGTTATCAAGACACAGTATTCACAAAGAGGGTGATATATTACAAATTTACTTTTGTGTGATAGTCCGTGAAACAAGGCACCATGTCGCTTTTAGTGTACTTATACGTTGTGCCTTTTCTTTGGTCACGAGAAGAACACAGATGGCAGTGCAGTTGGGTTGATGATTTCGCTGGGCAGTGTTTGTTATGGTGACTTCTGCTGAGGCTTGCTGCTGCTGCTGCTGCTGCTGCTGTTGTTGTTGTTGTTGTTGTTGTTGTTCTTCTTCTTCTTCTTC
>Ga0123353_10014054_pt1 | contig 11517 bp, 12 predicted proteins | sample TergutLab28metaG_3_FD_92763 | JGI IMG/M metagenome (GOLD analysis project Ga0123353, IMG submission 92763) | Labiotermes labralis P3 segment gut microbial communities from Petit-Saut dam, French Guiana - Lab288 P3 | ecosystem: Host-associated > Arthropoda: Insects > Digestive system > Gut ... | reverse complement strand
CCCCCTATGGACCATACGGCCTGTACAGAGCCTCAGTGCCTGTACAGTAGAGCTACACCTCTACTCCCTGTATGGACTGTACGGCCTGTACAGAGCCTCAGTGCCTGTACAGTAGAGCTACACCTCTACTCCCCCTATGGACCATATGGCCTGTACAGAGCCTCAGTGCCTGTACAGTAGAGCTACACCTCTACTCCCCGTATGGACCGTACGGCCTGTACAGAGCCTCAGTGCCTGTACAGTAGAGCTACACCTCTACTCCCCCTTTGGACCATACGGCCTGTACAGAGCCTCAGTGCCTGTACAAGGGTGCACTTTACATTTTTTTTATCTCTATGTATACTTTTGTCATCTTATAATTATAATCTTGTAAAAATATTCTCTAATAGTCTTGTAAATAGGTTTGTGTATCTTACTTACTTGGCTGGTGCATAAGGCTGACAACCTTACCACCATCCTGGGCCATTGTCACGTAATCTGGGTACCTTAACTTCCTGGAACCCTATGGGCACATCGGGCCTATAATGGGACTGATCTTACTTACTTACTATCTAAAATGTTTACTTTGTGATGTCATGTTATGGTAACCTTGAGGGTTGTGAATATGGGACTATAAAGCCAATGTGTAATTCATGTTTATAGAATATGTTAATCAAATCAAGAAGATAACAGTGCATGCTGAAATGTGTCAGGACTAATACAAATGAAGCACAAATCATGACTACACAATTAAGGCCATAATAAATCTGGTGGTATTTCACTGTTGGGGGCTCTTGGGAACACAGTAGTGAATGTTCAGGTTCCATAGACTTTCTTGACTACCTGAGCAGCTATTGTCTACTGAGGGTTGTCTCATCCATGCAGTTAGTTGACTAAGATTTTATTGTTATTTTGGTTTTTTGTAGATATTTTGCTGTACTGACCCCCTGTTCTCTGTCAGCTGACAAGTAGATTTTCATTGCTTATAGGCTCTGTGAATCAGTTGGCCCGTGAACCTGCAGTCCCCAAGATTATCACAGAGTCGAAAACTGCAGAAGTGGGTATAGGGGGATCTGCCATGTTGGAGTTGAAAGTGGAGGGTTACCCAAAACCTGATGTCAAATGGTGAGTAACTGCAAGGGTTTTGTGATGTTGGGCAAATCAGAGTGCGCTGCAAAATGATCTAAATGCAAAATTAGGCTATTTGGTTTTGCTGTGCATTTTATCATGATTTTTCCTTATAGGTGTTGTATAAAAAAAATACATATAAAAAGGTAAATTTGTCTTTCAACAGAGATTTGTACAGAAGACCTGACCAATGTCCCAGAGCACTTAATATGTCATAAAATGAACTGCCTCATTTTGTTAGTGTACTCAACAGAAACATTTTGAACATGACTGAGGCTGTAATATATAGTGCGCATGAGGAACATGAAAAGTTTTAGTTCAAAAACATGAACAAAAGGTACCATGTGGAAGACATAGACATAGATGAAAGATAATATTATAGTTAATCTTACAGGTGAGTGTATGATTTTTGAACTAGATCAATCAGAATGAGCACAGGATCTGGTGGCAAGTTCTTGTGAATACTGTAATCAACAGTCAGGTCATGGGATTTGGGGTTGTTACAATAGTGCTGCTGAAGATTCAATTTGTCTGGGATTTTACATCATGTTGGTTGGTAAAAAGAATTTGACATGGTGTCATATCACAGAAAAGTTTAACCTTCCACATTCAGGCAACTGTTTGACCATCAGAGCTGCTTCCAGATTAAGAAGGACACTGTTGCAAGGAGCAATGAATGCAAGTTCAAATGAATGTGTCCTATGCAAGGTACAAACACTTGTCCAGTTGGCCATTTGTAATCCACTAACTTAACTGCATAGGAGCTGAAAAAAAATCACTATTCTGTGCAGGACTAAAGATGGAAAACCAGTAGAAGCAGGAGGCAGATTTCGCTTCTTGTATGAAGATGAGGAGTCAATATCACTTGTCGTTAAGGGTGTGACGGCAGATGATGCTGGCAAATATAATGTCATGGCCAAAAATGAACTTGGTCAAGATTCTGTTGAAATGGAACTGCTAGTCCAAGGTTAGTAAATTAAAAACAAAAGTTTATGAGTTAGTGAGCTTGATAAGTGGGCAGAAAGCAAATGCCCCACATATATAAAAATGATGCTTTCAAGAAACTGAATATGATACATGCCCAGGTGATTACTATGAGAGTAGTTCAAGTGACTCACTAATTCATTTCTGTTCCTTCAGCTCCTCCCAAAATTAAGACTGAACTACAGAATGCATCATGCATGACAGATCAGAAGATGACGTTCACTGTTGAGGTGGAAGGAATGCCCATTCCTGAGGTAAAATGGTATGTATTCAATAAAGTTTGGTGATCTGCTAATTCAGACATCATTGCGATCACCATCAACATAACAATCCCTGTATTACTATACAAGCTTCATTTATGGTTAGTAAGGTTAAAAGTATGGATTTTGTGACATGAAACAAAGAAACACCAAGCAACCTGTTACATTAGTAACACTGTAGACTTATATTCCGGAGATATCCAGTTTGAATCTTATCTGAAACACTGGCTATCATGACAGGTTTTTAGTTTTTCTCCTCAATGAAAAGAACTATTTCTTAGAGGCCATTACCTCTATGCTTATTTCCTCACCACCAAATGCTTGTTTCCCAGTGGCATTTACAAATGAAGTCTATTTTATTCTCTTTCTCTAATACAAGCTAATTCTGTATTTCTGAGAATGTGAGTGGGGGTGTTCACCCCCCCTCTCCTTCCCTAGCATGGCCCTGTATCATCCTTCATCAGACGTTAGCCTACTTGCCATTTTTTCACTCCCACTGCAGCTATTGTACAAACACATGTATATATTATGTTTATTGGACCGTGCATCATCTTGATAGTTGAATAAAGAGAGACCAACTTGATGTCACTTGCTTTATTATTTCATTATTTACTGCTCAACATGTTTCGGATGTTAATGCATCCATCCTCAGGAGCTTGCGACTTATTTGATGAGTTATTTCATGGGTTGTATTGTTCTGGTTCGAACAATACAACCCATGAAATAACTCATCAAATAAGTTGCAAACTCCTGAGGATGGATGCATTAACATCCGAAACATGCTGAGCAGTGAATAATGCAATAATAAAGCAAGTGACATCAAGTTGGTCTTTCTTTATTCAACATGTGTATATTTTGCACTTAGTTGCCCCTTTACTTTTTACACAACTGATGATGAATATATCCTAACTGCCCAGGCTGAAGGAAGGTCAGCAGATTTCCCAGTCAGACCGCATCAAAATCGTGAAGGAGAAAGAGACACACACTCTCACTATTGAGAAGGCTCACTTGGAGGATACTGGTTCATATTCAGTAAGCATTAATCTTTGTGACTGTTCAACATGTCTGTAATATTATGCTACTCTTGTACACAGTCAGCAGGTGACTGTCCAGGTCATTAGTATATATTTGTGCTACAAACTTGATATATGGCCAAGTCAGTTATTTCTCTCCCAGAATGAAAGATGTTTCAATTTTTACTTTACATACAGAAGGTCAAAAATCATGTGAATGGTGTATTTCATTCTTGTGCATGCAGATCAGCATACAGTTATGGTACGATTTTACAGTACTGTGTTATACTTCCAGCATAGCATATTAAGACCAGTGTTTGGCGTATAGTACTCATACATTGTTGTTTTCTTTGGCATTGTCTTGAATGTTCAGCACATAAGACTTTGTACAAATCACATGATTCCTATTATGAAATTTCCTCCTTTGTTTAGCATAAAGACACTGCCAGGCTGAATTACTAAGGTATTGTTATTTGTGTCATATTCTGTATATATTACAGGATTTTCTTCCGTAGTTGTAGTGAAATTTGAATAAAGTAACCTGACTGATTCGTTTATTAAAGTTACAATCAGTCTGGTGCAGACCTTCATCTCCAAGTATCTCATGATTTGGTCTTTCCCTTACTCTTCTTTGTTCATCAATGATGAGATAGATGAGAGTGAAATGTCAGTGGGTTTTGCTGGAATATTTCAGATTGTAGCTGTCAATGAGATCAGTCAGACATCATCCTTTTGGCAGTTTGTTGTGCATTCTCCACCTGTCATCTTGAAGAATTTGAACAAGAAAATTGAGGCAAAAGAAGATGATACAATCACTTTTGATATAAAAGTGCAAGGAGATCCCAAGCCAGAGGTCAAGTGGTGAGTGGAATGAGAAAGCTGGTTTTAACTCTTTGAATCTTAAGGAGTGACACATCAGTCTTCTGTGTTTCTTGATTGTCTTTTTCACGTTGAAGATCTGTTTGTATTACATTTCTTAATTTTTTTACAATCTGTGATTTTCTGTATAATTTCTTGAAGAAAAGTTTGCGTTAAACATTCTGTGTTTTTGTCAAAACATATCTATCCTTACTAAGTAGCTGCTGGATGTTCTTTGCACATGGGTAAAGTGGCCTCCATCTCATGTTGAGTTTAAGAATGAGTGGAAGATTACCTCTTCACCCCCATATATCTTTGTGTTGAGCACAGGGACAGGTTTACCTACTGCCTTTACTAGATCTGTCTGCAGCATCACAACATTTAAAAACGATGGTTAACGAAACTTTATGTGGCAGTATAGAAAACATGATGATGTTTGTAAGGTACTTGCCACACACTTAGTTACATATATTTTGTAATTACAACCAAAGTGATATGTGGAATTAACACAGGTTTATAATTGGTTTTATTAAATGTGCAGTGTAGGTAAAGTAATATCCATTATATACATATTTCCAGGGACTGTCCAAAGAAACTTGATGCACCATTTCGTACTTATAATATGAGAAATGTAGATCATCATGAAATGCAAGTTTAAAAGGGATGTAATCCCCCCTCTCCCCCTCTGAAGAACATCTAAGTACTGTGTGTGTACTTGTTGCTGTCTGTCTGTTGTTTATAAAGACTGACATTTACTTTATTCTTATTATTACATTTTATGAATATAAATGCTGAATTTAAGAGTCTCATATGGTCCTCTGTGGGTTGTTTTTTGGAGTAATTCACTTTGGCCAGAGTATTAATAATTAAGAGCACTGTAAACTTCCTGAACATTTCAATGTTTGGTTGTTGATCTTAATTTGTATTGTGTATAATACTTTGCTTGTAGGACAAAAAATGGAGAAGAAGTGAAAGCAGATGGAAAACGCATCACAACATCTGAGGACGGTCATTTGCACATGCTGGTCATTAAACATGTGACTCGTGAAGATGCAGGATTATTTGCAGCAGAGGTGAGACTCAAGAAAAACTGTATGTTTAGAAATGTGTACTTTTTCATTTCAGAGACTTTTCTAGGATGTTGCAGTGGTGTTGCTAACTTCTTTAAGAAGGGGATTTTGGGTTTTAAATAAACTGATCTCATTGGTTCTGATTAATCCAGTGATGCAATATCCCAGAAAATTGGATTTTGAGCTGCACAACTGTGAAAACATAAAACTACCACCTGCTACTTTATTGGTGCTTGTTAGAAACATGCCAGTTCTGCAGTTATGTAGGCTTATAGAAGGCCATACAGAATGATAAGGAAAGTAAAAGAAAAAAACTGTGAAGTTCACAGATGGATGTTGCATGTGGAGAGACATGATATAATCTATTCTGGGTATTTGTTAAAGGGGAAATCAATATTTAAGATATGTTTCAGTGTTATTTTGGTATTAGTATAACATATGAGAATCAGTTAGCAGACTGAGTTTAATCTAGCTTCTGGTATGTTTTTATGCAGGTTTGGAATGACCATGGCTGGGTGAAGGACACAAGTGAGCTGAATGTACGCTGTGCACCTGAGTTCAAAAAGCAACTTGCTGACTTTGCAGCAAATGAGGGAGACATCAATGTTGAATTCAGCATTAATGTTGAGGCTTATCCTAAGCCTACTCTCAAATGGTACGTTTATGCATTGAGTCTAGCATTCATCAGTCAAATTGTTTCAATATGCTGCAGAAATAATTATTGGTTTGTGCATTTATGGTTCATTTTGCATCTCATCCTAATTTAAATTTCTGTACAACCATCGAAATTTTATTTTCCAACAGATTCACAGCCAGCTGTGCCATGGATAATAAAATATCTGTGTTATATTTCTAGAGGTAGAATAGGTTTTTCTCTAAATGTTTGGTAATCCCATGTTGATCATCACTGCTAGGCATCAGTCGCACATTATCTTTGGTTTGACATGTGTCCATTTTAGTCATGCAGATAAACGACAGTAATGCATAACATAAATTTAAATTTCCAACAGAAATACGGTGATTAATGATAAACATTTACAACTGATACTTGTGTATAGTAGCTGCCATAAATTCCACTGAGTCATCAATCATTACTGCATGGTATAATTAAAAGTCACTCCATACTAGAGTAGTTGCTTTCTTCACTTGCTCAAGCAATTCCACATCAATATTGAAGCTAAAGTTTTATTACCTATATTGTGAGCACCTTCCATCTCACCCCAGCATGAATTGGTCTTCCAATTTCATAATTTGTTTCAGATTTGTTTTGGTGTACTGCTCTCATCCCATCTCATCTTATACTTGTAATTTTTCCACCATACATGGTATTTGTTTTAATGTGTGTGACACACATTGAAGTGCATTATAAATTATTGTGGCATTTTACATACAATATGTATAGTTTCCCTTGTGCAGGTACCTAAATGACATAGAAATTACAGAGAAGAAGACAGAGTTTGGTCATGAGGAGGATGAGAACGATTACAAGCTCATTATTAAAAATGTCACACCAGAATTGGCTGGGAAGTACACGTGCAAGGTCATCAATGATTTAGGCACCAGCGATACAACTTCTAATTTCACAGTGCAGTGTAAGTAAATTGTAACGTAAGAAGGGTTTTCGCTCTGGTGCGTTTGTCTTTCATCTAAGGTATGGATTTAAATAGAAACTGCCATACTTGCATAGGATGTTTGTAATCTGTTTTCTTTTACTTTTAGAAGCTGCCAACAAACAGTGATGTGGTTTTGAAAATGTTAACTGGTAGCTTAATGGGGGCAAATAATAAATTAAAATTACTGGGTAAATAAAAATGTGAGGGAAGCATTTCAGAAATATATAATGAGTTTGGATAAGTGGTGTGTTGCTCACTTGATATTGTTGCTGTTCAAGGAACATGACTTATGAATTGTAAACCATGTTTAGAGCTGTGGTTAGACTTGGTTTGGATGTTATGAGACATATAATTTTATGAGTTTGGGAAATTTTCTTGAATTCTGGTTTTTGCTTCCAGACAAACCTCGTTTCCCAAAAGGTCTCACAAACAAAGAAGTTGATGAGGACCAGGAACTGACATTATCCATCCAGTGCTCTGCCGTTCCTGAACCAAAGATTAAGTGGTGAGTACAATCTGATAAAGAAAAGAAGAGTTTTTGTGTCTTAGCTATTTTCCCTGATTCCCGTGTTAAATTTTGGATGATACAGCATGCTGATTTGGAGGACAGTTGAAAAGGTTTGTTTCTGCATCTTGTGAGTTTCAGGTGATGTTCAACAACCAAGACCTCTGTACTGGAGCCAGGTGTTTTACAGGTTTTTATGTAAGATAGATGATTTGCAGGTGGCAGTACATGCACTGGATACAGAAAAGTGAAGTTAGTATTTATTACTCCTTACTTACTTACTCCATGGTGCAGAGTCCTTCTTGAGAAGCTACCTGGTTTGCAGCTAGTCAAGAAATTCCCCGCATTTCACAGAACCCAAAGGTTCATTATCATACTCACAAGCGTCAACCACCTGTCTCTATCCTGAGCCAGCCCAATCCAGTCAATATACCCACATCCTACCTCCTGGAGATCCGTCCTAATATTATCCACCCGTCTACGCCTAGGTTTCCCCAGTGGTCTCTTTCGCTCCGGTTTCCCCACCAAGACCCTATACACCCCCCTCTCCGCACCCATACATGCCACATTTCCAGCCCATCTCATTCTTCTCGATTTTATCACCCGCACAATATTGGGTGAGGAGTACAAACCATTTAGCTCCTCGTTATGCAGTCTCCTCCATTCCCCCATTACCTCGTCCCTCCTAGGTCCAAATATTCTCCTCAACACCATATTCTCAAACACCCTCAGCTTTCTTTCCTCCCGCAATGACAACGACCAAGTATCACACCCATGAAGTTAGTATTTATTATCCAAGGAAAATGAGAACAGTAATACTTCTTCACCTTTGGTAAACAGTATGATAGGTCTAATACTACATGTCAATGAGTAGATTGTTAATAACAGGATGATGCTGTATTGTTTGTTTTGTGTTTCATTGTTGTGGTAGTAGTGTTGTAGCAATGCATGTTCCAGTGAGAGATAAAAGGAAAGGCTTCATGATTGTAAAAGACAAGAACACACAAGTGGTTGGTTTTATAGATGTTACATGATGCACTCAAAAATGCACAGGTGCTCATGTGAAAACTCATGAGCATGCATGTGCGCACACACACACACACACACACAATTGAAAACACCCAGTTTGTTTTAATGAAGTAGACAGTAGTGAAAGAAGTATTTATATTGCAGACACAGATTATTCACGCTGAATTACTGCTCTGGATTTTGTGCATCTTGTTCTTCCAAAGCATTTCTGTTGTAATTGTGATGCTGTGTTAGTACTGGAATAAAGTAAAAGGTAATTTCTTTACCTTGTGCAGACTTATGGCAGAAACAAGGACTGAAATGTGGTAATATACATGTTACTCTTCATACTTCTGAAATATGGGTTTTAAATACAAGAAACAAATAATTTTTTAACCCTTACAATTGTGTGCAGGTTTAAAGATGGGCAGGAGGTGACAGCAGATGCCCACATCAAAATCACCCGAGACTCACAGTCCTTGGAGGACTACAGTCTGACAGTGACTATTGTAAAAGGTGCAGATGCTGGTGACTATGAGGTTCATGCAGAGAACTTTTTGGGTACAGCATCAACCAAGAGTACAGTCAAAGTCAACAGTGAGTACAGCTGCATATTCTTTCCTTTACTGTTTTCATTGGTCATTTTCTATTGTCATTCCAGAGGTGAGTTTACCTCACTTATTTACATACTTATTATATTGCTCCTCACTTTCATCAGTGATTTTGATCATTCCTCATTTATCTCATGACAAAACAACAACAAGTTTAGGTCCAAACATGTATCGTACTATTTTAATGTCTTGTGTACTGTGCATCGTATAGAAGTTAGTTTATGTAACCAACGTTACATGCAGCAAAATATACACATCAGACATTAGTAAATCTCCTACATGTTTAGGCATGTCAGTAGGTGCCATCATCATGAATCTTCTCAGTGACTAACACCACGCCCTCAAAATGTTCTGTTGTACAGTAAATGGGTAAAACAGCCATACACTTGCACATGCATTAAAATCCCAGTTAAAACACAAGAATGTCCACAACAAAAATATTAAAACACTAGAAGAGATATTCCTTCAAGCAACATACAGGCTGCAGTTCAGGGCCTGTGTCATTAGTCTTCTGATATCTACCATGGTCCATGTCCATGTTTTTTCCCCATATGTATCTCTGGCTTGATAGCACTTCTTGAATACATACAGTAAATACTTTTTACTGTCTATAGTAATTACCAATTTCAAAGTATATACCTACTATTCTTCTCAACATTACACTGAATTCTGTTTATTTATGCACTTTGTTATTTTGCTCCCATATTTGTCACTATTTATCGCCTAGAATTGCAAAAATTATCTACTTTCTGTATTTTATTTTCATTGTATTTTTAGCCTTGACATGTTGTCTGTCTTCTGGCTTTTTTTGATATAACAAATGTGTCTATCCAGATTCACATTTACTAAAGAATTGTACATTCTTGGTAAAATTTAATATCCATATTTTCTTTGATTCTGAACTGTAATATTAATGTACTGAGACATTCTGTTTGCATTTTCAAAGAATAGTATTTATTTTCTGTGCCATTACGTTGCATTTGTCAAGAGCCTGACGCCTGAGTTAAGTTACCAAATTAAGACAAAATCTCTTAATGCTAATACAAATTTATATTTATGTGTAAATAGTTTTCATTTCAATTTTAATACAAATTAATGATATAAAAGTATTTAGGTTTACCTTTTTCATTTTTTCTATTTATTAAATTCCCTATCAATGGCTTTAGTAATTAATGTATGAAATTTTACACATGTGCAGTACTTGAAATGAAGTGAATGTACCTGTGAATGTTGAGAGCTGAGAGTGACTTCTTTTATTTCAGCAACTGTGTAATATTTGTGTAAACAGGCCAAGAGTATTGGTAACTCAAAGTTCATAACTTTGAGGATATTGCAACTTTATGGTGTCTGCTCTGAATTGAATGTAAAAGATCCTTGAGATCTGTGATTATCTACCTGAAGCTTTTTGATAAATTTTGAGTTAGTTGTTACATTTGAGTGAAACTCAGTACAAGGAGCAACTAAGATATGAAGGAACATGTTTCATTCACCAAAACCAATATGGTGCCGGGCAGAAATCTGTAGTTAGGATAATGGGAGACAAAAAAGCTGGATAGAAGTAAAAAATAAAATGGTTTAAAAGATGTTTAATCTTGCTAGAAGTCTCTAGGATTTTGGAAGTTAAATAGGTAGATTCGCAGTTTGTTCATGGCATGTCATAAACCATTGTCATGAAATACGTCTCTATCCCTCTGTTTTCTACGCTCCTGCTTAAATGTGGTTTTCACTGAGTTCTAATGTGTGTACATAAAGTTGCAATATGAGCAGAAACACTTAATAATTTCTTATTGTTTTGAATATTTCTAAGCATTTTACTTTTTTATCTTAAGTATTAGGCTTAGCACCTCTTAGTTGGCAGTCATAGTGCAAGCTTTAAGTAAGTAGACAGTTTGATGAGAGTTTTTTGAGTGTCTCTCTCCAAACAACAAAAGTAAGTTTATGTCTGGTTTCAGCTTTTCAGTTTGTGTTGCTACATTTCATAGTTAACATCTGTTGTGATAAAGTCTTGTATTGTGTGGGATACTTTATGGGAAGAGAAGTATATGTAGACTGAAAAATAGATAGAAGGATAGTATTAAAACAAATCTTAGACAAGTGGTCTGAGAATATATTAAATGTATTCATATGGTGTAAGATAGGGTCTGATCATGGGCTTTTTTGAAAAAGTGATATACCTTTAGGTTCTGCTACAGTGGAGTGTGTCTTCACTAATCAAGAGAAACCCTGTATATTGGAGTTGGTATTTATTTAACTTCAGTGCTGATTTGTTGTTTGGTTTAATTTCATTTCATTTATTACAGATCCATATTATTACATGTGTAACACTGGACTTGTCTAACTATATATTACAAAATTACAATATATATATATATATATATATATATGTATATGTGTGTGTTTATGTATATATATATATATATATATATATATATATGTATTTATGTATATATATATATATATATATATATATATATAAAAAATATAAATT
>Ga0123353_10014052_pt1 | contig 11517 bp, 7 predicted proteins | sample TergutLab28metaG_3_FD_92763 | JGI IMG/M metagenome (GOLD analysis project Ga0123353, IMG submission 92763) | Labiotermes labralis P3 segment gut microbial communities from Petit-Saut dam, French Guiana - Lab288 P3 | ecosystem: Host-associated > Arthropoda: Insects > Digestive system > Gut ... | reverse complement strand
CGCGTCGTACAGGCCGCTCACAAGCTTCAGGAGGGTGCTCTTGCCACCCCCGCTTGTGCCCGCGATGCCGACTGATTCGCCGGTTTGCACCGATATGTTGATATCGTCGAGCGCTTTGACGGCGCCATAAGAAAACGACAGGTTCTCGATAATCACGCTCATGCCCGCGCCCCCTTCATTTATTAACGAAATAGGGCGCAAGCCGCCCGATATTCGCCGAAAACTGCCGGAACGCGGTCACGTAGCCCGGCATGTTCATCATCACGCCCGAAACGTTCCCGGAAAGGTTGACGAATATGTATAAAGCCCCTATCGCAAGCGCGCCGTCTATCGCCATACGCCCGCCGACCGCGAACAGAAGGGCCAGCGGGACGCAGCTGAGCACGCCGGACAGCGACATCAGCCACGCCTTCTTCCGCTCCATCGATGCGGTTTGGCTTTTCCACGCGCAAACGGCTTTCACGTAGCCGTCCGTCGCCATTCGCGCCGCGTCGTACAGTTTCACGACCGGGAATGCGGCCAGCAGGGTTTCCGAGTGGCGGTTCAGGCTTTCCTTTGCCCGCAGGCTTTGCTCCGCGGACGTCTTTATTATCCTACTGGACCAGTATACGTACGCCATGATAAGGACGACGGGCAAATTGGACGCAACCGTAAGCGCCGGGTTAATGTACATAAGCCAAAAGAGAGTCGCGATAAACTTCACGCCGTCGTCAAACAGCTGGAAAAGGTTCGAGTTGATATACGCGGAGACCCCGGCGATTTCGTTTTGTAATTTGGAAATCTGTTCGCCGGCGTTCAGATCCTCAATTTCGGCGTACGGCAGAGAAGAAAAATATTTCGCGAAACCCATGCGAAGGTCGTGCGTAACGCTTTCGCAGGATAGGCCCGCCAGGTATTCCTTTGTGAAACCGGCCGCCCCCATCGCGAGCATGATTGCAAGCATCGAAAGGATCGCTCCCGGTTGCGGCGCTTCGCCGGCGCTTACCAAGTTTATGATCCCGCTAAGCAAATAGTTCGAAAACAGTGCGATGGCGGCGCTCACAACGCAGGCGAATATCGCCGAACATACGAGGGCCTTCCGGCCCTTCAACATCATAAAAAGAATCAACGCGAACGCCCCTTTGAGACAGCGTATACTATGTCCCCGGGGCAGAGTCAACGGGCGGACGGAATTATTTGGTTTCGTATTAATATTGACAGGCGGGAATTTATGGTTTAATATACTCCTTACAAACGCATATCGCGGAGTAGAGCAGTCCGGTAGCTCGTCGGGCTCATAACCCGGAGGTCGCAGGTTCAAATCCTGCCTCCGCAATAAAAGAAGGCTTCCATTTAGGAAGCCTTCTTTTTTATACATTTACGCCGTCCTAAGCTTCCTGGCGCTTTCCCTGCGCCTTTGGAAAGCCTTTACTATTTCCACCGCAGGTATGACGGCGATGGACAGGCAAAGGGACGTAACCAGTTCCTCGATAGTGAGCGGCGCCAGGGAAAACAGGCTTGCGAGCGCAGGCGTGTAGATGATCGTTATCGTCAAGGCGAACGATACGCCTATGGCGCCCCACAGGAGCGCGTTCTGTTTTTTCAGCGAGAACACGCTCTGCTTAAGCGAACGCATCGAAACCGAGTGGAACAACTCGCACATGGATATGGTCAGGAACGCGGACGTCATGGCCACCTCATGGCTGTCCCATATGTCGACGATAAAATAAGCCGCAAGCGTCAGGACGGCTATAATCACGCCCTGATACGTAATATTGAATCCGACGCCGCCCGCGAAGACGCTGTCCTTCTCGCTGCGCGGCGGCCTCTCCATGACGCCGGCCTGGGCCCTTTCCATACCAAGCGCCACTGCGGGTATGCTGTCCGTTATAAGGTTTATGAACAACAGATGGACCGGCTTGAAAAGGACGAAACCCATCAGTGTCGCGACGAAAACCACGATCACCTCGCTCATATTCGAACCGAGAAGGAACTGGATCGTCTTCACGATGTTGTCGTATATCCTGCGCCCCTCCTCCACCGCGGCCACGATGGTTGCGAAATTGTCGTCCGCCAAAACCATGTCGGCTACGTTCTTGGTAACGTCGGTGCCGGATATGCCCATGCCCACCCCGATGTCCCCCGACTTCACCGCAGGGGCGTCGTTCACGCCGTCGCCCGTCATGGCGGTCACAAAACCCTTCCGCTTCCACATGTCCACTATTCGGACCTTGTGCTCCGGCTGCACGCGCGCGTATACGTAAGTGTTTTCTATGCGGTTCTCGAACTCCGCGTCCGAAAGGCCTTCCAGCTCCCTGCCGGTCATGACCTGGGCGGCGTCTGAAATCACGCCTATCTCCCGCGCTATGGCCGCGGCCGTATCCTTGTGGTCCCCCGTTATCATTACGACCTTTATCCCCGCGTTCCTGCAGGATTCCACGGCGCTTACCGATTCCGGCCGCACGGGGTCTATCATGGCCATAAGGCCAATGAACGTCATTTCGTTTTCTATCTTTTCGGGTCCGCAGTCTTCCGGCGTCTTTACATGGTTTTTATATGCGCAGGCCAACACGCGAAGGGCTTTGTCCGCGTATTCGCCGTTTTTGGCGATTACCGCAAGCCTGGCGGCTTCGTCCAAAGGCGTTACCCGCCCGTCCGAAAGGATTCCGGAACAGATCCCCAGGATTTCGTCCGGCGCCCCCTTCGTATACTGGATATAACCGTCCCGCGCCTCGTGTATCGTCGACATCATCTTCCTCACGCTGTCGAACGGGGCTTCCGCGACGCGCGGGTTTTCGGCCGTCAGTTCGTTCTTGTCAAACCCTTCCTTAAGCGCGAAGGATACGAGGGCGTTTTCGGTCGGGTCCCCCACGACTGCGCCTTCGGGCGTCAACTGGGAATCGCAGCAAAGCGCCATGGCGCGCGCCAGCGGGGCCGCGTCCCCGAAGCTTTCCACAACCGTCATCCTGTTCTGCGTTATCGTCCCGGTCTTGTCGGTGCATATCACCTGGGCGCAGCCAAGAGTCTCCACGGCGGTCAGCTTGCGGATTATGGCGTTGCGCTTGGCCATGTTCGTCACGCCTATGGAAAGCGCTATCGTCACGACCGCGGCGAGTCCTTCGGGTATGGCGGCCACGGCCAGGGACACCGCGAGCATGAAGCTGCCCATGACGAAGTCCGCGTTTATCTCCCCGGCGGCTACAAGGTTTATGACGAAAATGACGAGGCAAATTGCGAGGACCAGCGCGCTGAGGATCCTGCTCAACTGCGAAAGCCGCTTCTGGAGCGGCGTTTCGCCCTCCCCCGCGTTTTGTATGATAAGGGCGATCTTGCCCATTTCGGTTTCCATCCCGGTCGCGACGACAACGCCCTCGCCCCTGCCGTACACGATCTCCGTGCCCATGTAAGCCATGTTTTTACGGTCCCCGAGCGTGATTTTTCCGCCGCCGTCTTCGGAAAGCGGGTCCGCGTGTTTCTCCACAGGAACCGATTCGCCCGTAAGCGCGGCTTCCTCCACCCGAAGGCTGGCGCAGCGGATAAGCCGTACGTCGGCCGGTACCGCGCCGCCCGCCTCCAAAAGCACGACGTCGCCCGTGACAAGCTCGCCCGCGGGGATGACCGCGGCGACCCCTCCGCGCCTGACCTTCACGACGGCGGCGCTCATCTCTTGAAGCGCCTCGATGGCCTTTTCGGCCTTGCTCTCCTGGAATACCCCGAGGATGCTGTTGATGACAACCACAGCCAGGATGACGCCGGCTTCCGTGAGTTCGTGGATGCTTCCGCCCTCCATGAAGGAGATTGCGATGGATATCCCCGCGGCGGCCAGAAGTATCAGGACCATCGGGTTTATCAATTGCTCGGCAAGCCGGCGCGCCAGGCTTTTCCCTTTTTTCCTGGCAAGCTCGTTCCTGCCGTTCTCCAAAAGCCTTTTTTCCGCCTCCACGCGCGTCAGGCCGGATACGCCCGTATCAAGCCTTGACAACGCGGCTTCGTATGTTTCCAGATAATATTCCATAGTTTTTCCCTTCAGCCCTTATCCTCCGTTATGACGGTATCCATGTCGTAAACCGGGACCACCTTGGCGCCGGGCGACACGCGCAGAAACTCCCTCTCGTTCCACGGCCCGTTGACAAGCTCATCCAGAAGCCTGACGTCGCCGTTAAGGACGGTCATTCCGCTCCCCATTTCCATAACGTGGCTTTCGAACCATTTTTGGCTGTCGTTGTATTCGTACCCGTCCAGTTTTATGTAGAAAGCCCTGTCCGTCTCGATGGGCGGGTACATGGTCTCCCATATGTAATCCGCGTTATCCTCACCGTAATCCTCGATCATTTTTAGGTATTCGACGCTTGTCTTATGCGATTCCTTAGGCCCGTATAGATCGTAGCTCCCGTTTGTGTAGCCGCGCTCGTAGTATCCGTTGCTGCACCACCTCGCGCTCAGGTATTGGCCGAACTCGCGGACGAAACCTTCCCTGCTGCCCATGAACATCGCGCAGCAATCGTGTATCCTCGGTATAACCATGGGTATACCGCACTTCAACCCGCTGATGGAATTCCCGCAAAGGCCGTAGCCCAACACCAGTATGTCGCAGTTCCCTTTTTCGCATACCGCGTCGATTCTGCCCTGCAGCTCCTTTCTCAGCTTGGCGGGTTCGTTGTGCGAAAGCATGGGGATGAATTCCAGATCCACGACGTGCGGCGAACAGGAAGCCAACCTGCAGACGATCCTCGCGAACACGTCGCAGCAAATAAGTTTGATACGCATTTTACGTCCCTTTCCGAAAAACGCGGGCGTTTTTTCCCGCCCGCGCCTTGTTTATTCGCCTTTTTCCATTTTAGCAATGTTCCTTATCCGCCAGTTTTTGTTCACCAGCTCCGCACGGATGCCGTAAAAACTGCCGTCGGAATCCGCCGCCGAGGCGTAGAGCACGCCGCCGCGCTCGTCCGCGTAGACGCCGAAAAGCTGCGGCGCGGTCAACCCGTTCTCGATAAGGGAGGCCACCATGCCGTCGGTTATCTGCGCGCGGTTCGTCCTCCTGTAGTCGGAATCGAACATGTCCACCGTCAGGTTTTTCCTGGGAGACCTGTAGCTGATGCCGCTTATCCTGACCGAAACGTGTTCGGCCGGGGTCCTGGCGAAGAGGTCCTTGTTCTCCTCCAATGCGAAGACGATGTCCGACCCCTCGTTCTTCGAATAGCAGACCCCTTCGATAACATGCTCCTTGTTGAAATTGTCGGTGAAGGAAAGTTCCGCCGCAAGCCTCGTCTCTACCCTTTTGCCCTCGTTTTCCGTGTGCAGCGGCATAACGACTACGCTCCCCTGCCTCTGCATGCCTTCCAGGTAGGTGACGTAGGAATCCCTCGAAAGCTTGAAGGCGCCCTGCTCCTTATAATCGTACAGGCGCTCGGCCGGTATCTCCATGGCGAACGGCACGGTCTCGTAAACCGCGTCCACCGAAACGGTAATCTTTTCGTACAATGACGGTATCGCGTCGAATTCCGCCTTTACCATAACCGTATCGCCCACGCGCGTAAGCACGCTGTTTTCCCTGCGCGGCGCGATGGCTTCCAAACCGCATTTGAGGAATATCCCGTTCAGGAACTCCTCCTCGTCCTCTATGAAGAAGCTGCCGTATTCGTCGGCGGTAAGCCTTACGTTAAGGACGGATCCGGTGTTGGTGAACGAGGCCCCGTCCAGGAACAGCCCGCCCCTGCTTTCGTTCTTGACGATCGGGATGGATGCGTTGATGTATTTCGCCGGCATCATTTGGATGAATCCGGCGTTAAGGCCGAACTCGAACTCCGCCGCGCCCGTTCCGCTCCGGTTGGATATGGAAAGCTTGAAGCCGCGGACGTCCTCGCCAAACGGATGGAACGTAAGGGTTTTGTTCGCGCCCTGTCCGGACGTGAAATCCAGCGGGTAGTAGACCCCGTCTTTTCCGGACAGCGAAGCTTGGTATTCCGTCATGTCTATCGCGTCCTCAAAGAAGAAAACGCTCGCTTCCCTGCTGAAGTTCATCCTCGAAAGAACTATTTCGTCGCCGTCCAGCGTCTCGATGCGGCCCGAATATATAAAACTCGTGTTGTTCGTGGCGTTTGCCGGCCAGCGGAGGTTCTCCTCCTTTGGCGTTTGGTTCTGCGACGCAGTACTCGACCTTGCGAACGCCACCGCGACGAACACGAAAGCCAACGAAAATACGACCACGACGCCCGCCAAAGCCGCCAAAAGGGGAAAGGGCAAACCTTGCTCCGCTTCCGCGGGCTTGGCGGCGGGTTCGGCTTCCCCGGCTTCCTCCCTCGCCCCGTCCAGTTCCGGGTCGTACACCGACACGTCGTTTATGAAGACAAGCTCGTCCGCGTCCTTAAAATCCTTAGACCTTTCGTCCTCGGCCTCCAGCATGGAGAGGATCCGCTTGTCAAAATCGTCCAGCACAACCTCCTCTTCGGCGGTCGCCCCGGTCTCCGCGGAATCGTCCTCAGTTTCCCGAAAGGCTTCCGTTACGGCGGCGCTTTCTTCCGGAAAGCCGCTTCCGTCGGCGGGCCGCCATTCAGGTTGTCCCTCCCCCGCGTCCGACGCTTCCGGCGCGGCTTCCGCGGCTTCCGCGCGGCTTCCCCTTTTGAACAAGCCGGCGACCTTACCGGGTAATTTACGGAATCCATCCAAAAACATCAAAAGACCTCCCTGTCCCCATCGCCCATTATTGATCCCCCAATTAAAGTTTGCGCAGCAAACCCTAAAAACAGCCCGTTCATCTGTACACCATCGGGAGGGCGACGCTTACGATCATCAAAACGACGAGGACCGCGGCGATTAAGCCGGCCGCCAGCCTTCTCCCGTCTGGTTTTTGCCTTCGCTTCCGCATTTTATTTCACTTCCTTGTTTCATTTCATTTTACAACGCTCTTTTTGCCAAGTATGGACCCGTCCAGAAACCGCGTGAGCTCCACCGCCTGTTCGCGCCTGTTTTCGGGCGCCGATACGAAAAGCCGCGTCTTCGCCCGCGTAAGGCCGACGTAAAACAGCCTGCGCTCCTCCTCTATTTCGGGGACCGTCCTGCTTCTTTCATGGGGAATGGAGCCCTCCACCGCGCTGATGACGAATACGGTTTCGAATTCCAGCCCCTTGGCGCTGTGCATTGTCGTAAAGAGGACGGCCGCGGGGTTTTCGCCCGGGTTCGCATCCTTCGGCCTCTTTTCCTTCGCCCTCGCGACCACTTCGTCCACGTGCGCCATGAAGTCGGAGTTAAGTTTGAACTCCATGGAAGCCTCCTGCAGTTCGTCCAATACCTCGAACAAACCGGAGGGGTTCATTTTTCTGTAAGCCGCGTAGTCCCTAATGTAATCGTCATACCCGACCGCCTGCCTGACGTATTTCAGGGAATCCGTTGCCCCCCTTGCGCCTATGGCTTTCAAGTAGAACTGCAGTTCCTCTATCCTGGCGTACTGCCACGGTTGCATCAGCTTTTGCCTGTAAAGGTTCTTTATGAAGTCCCCGCCGGCCTTTTTGGCCGCCGCGGCGGCGGCCCCTCCGACGTATCTGTTGGGTTTGTTTATAATCCTCGCGATTGCCTCGGTCTGGCGCGTTTCGGCGGCCAGCATGTAGGCGTATATGTCCCTCGTGATCCAATGCTCGTAAATGCCGGGCGACTCGTCCTTAACCTGAAACGGGATGTTTGCGTTCATGAATGCGTCTATCACGGCGCGCGACTGGGTGTTCGTCCTGTATATCACCGCGAACTCCGAAGGGTCGCCTCCCGACCGTAACCGCTTTTTTATGTATGACGCGATGAGGGCTGCTTCCGAATTAACGTCCTTACATTTAATCAGGCGCGGCTCCTGGCCCGCCTTTCCGGTGCCGCGTATGACCTTTTCAAATCGCGATCGGTTTTTCATTATCACCGTGTTGCACAGGCTTATGATCTGTTCGGTGGAGCGGTAGTTCGTGTCCAGAACGACCTTTCCCGTATCCTTATAGTCTTTCGGGAAGCGTTGCAGGAATTCTGGCCTGGCCCCTCTGAACCTGTAGATGCTCTGGTCGTCGTCGCCCACGACGAATATATTCCCGTTGGCGCCGGCAAGCCTGAGCACGGTCAGGTACTGTACCTTATTAATATCCTGGAACTCGTCCACCAGTATGTAACGGAACCTTTCCCGCCAGTACTCGAGCGTTTTCGGCTCGTTTTTGAAAAGCTCGAAGCATTTGACGCACATGTCGTCGAAGTCTATTTTATTGTTTTCCGTCTTGTAATTCTCATATTCCTCCCGGACGGTTTTAAAGTCCTCTGCGGAAAGGTGCATGGAATTGAAATGCCGCAGTTCGATCAGGTCGTTTTTTTGCCTCGATAATTCGTTGAGCACGCCCTGCAGGAATTCGTCTTCCGTTTCCAGCCTTCTCGCTGCCAGTATGTTCTTTATCAGGTCGCGCCGTATTTCGTCCTTTATTATCATTTCGGCGGTATAATTGTACCGTCGCTTTATCACCCTGAAAAAAAGGGAGTGAAACGTGCTGAAAACGACGGCTTCGCCGCCTTCCCCGGAAATCTCTAAAAAACGCCTGTGCATTTCCAGCGTGGCGGCTTTGGTAAAGGTAATGACCAAAACGGAGGACGGGTCTATCAAAAGCTTGCGGAGCATATAGGCGACCCTGTATATGATGACCGTCGTCTTTCCGCTGCCGGGCCCGGCCAGCACCATCATCGGCCCGTCTCCGTGCCTTGCCGCGGCTTTCTGGTTTTCGTTCAGTTCGACGTATTTCATTTTTGCCGCCGTCCGTCGATGCGCATGGTCATATGAAAATTTTACCATTGACACGCGCCTTATACAATGAGAATCTTTGTTATAGAAGGAACTTTTTATCAATTCAATCGTCTATAGATTATAAAAAATATGAAACGGAGGGTTTTATATGATAAAGGCATTTCGAAATGCTCTGCGCTCCGCAGCCGCGGCCGCGATTTGCGCCGTTATGGTTTTTACGGGGGCGCCCGCGGGCGGGCTTGCCGTTATGTGCGCGCCGAACGGCCTCGATAGCGCCGTTGTTTTGTTCGTGGGAAGCCCGTTCGCCCTTGTGGATAACAAACAGAGGCCCATAGCGGAGGACGATACTTCAGTTATGCCCGTGATAGAAAACGGCAGGGTGCTGGTGCCGCTGCGCTTCATATCCGAAAGCCTCGCCGCCAGCGTGGACTGGCACGCGGTCGCGCAGACCGCGGTCATCAACTTTAAGAACATAACCATCAGGGCGGAACAGGGTAAGAACGAGCTGACCGTAAACGGAGTGAAATACCCGACCGACGCGGCTATAAGAAACATAGGCGGCAGGATATTCGCGCCGCTTAGGGCTCTGGCCGAGGCGATGGGCAAACACGCCTTTTACGACCGGGGGCTTATCGTAATAAGCGACGACTCGGCCGTTTTCGATCCGGTAAAGGACAGGCAGGAGATAGACCTTTTGATATCGAGGCTCAACGGCCTCCCGGTTTTGGGCTCCAAGGAAAACCTTATTAAGATTGCGGGTCCGGCCAGCATGTATGACGCGCGGATGTACGACTACGGTTACGACTCTGCCATGGCATTGGCCGGCGAGGGCGACGTACTGTTCGATGCCGAGGTCCCGGGTTCGCAGGCCCCGCAGGCGCAAGCCGCAAATGACGCGGGCGCGGATTATTCCACCACGAACGTGCAGGTCGCCGGGGTGGACGAAGGGGACATCATTAAGACCGACGGGCAGTACATATATTATTTGAAGAACAACGAGCTGGCCGTCGTGAAGGCGGCCCCCGCGGACAGCATGAAGTTTGCGGGCAGGTTTTCCTTTGGCGACGGCTCGTTCAACGCCACCGAAATGTATGTGGACGGCAACCTGATAGTAGTGCTCGGCAACAGCTACGATTCGATCTACACGCGAAGGGCTTTCGACGAGGTCGCGGTAGACAGGGCCTGGGGCAGGTCCACGGCGAAGGCGTTCATATTCGATTCGTCCGACAAGGAAAATATCGTCCCCATTCGGGAGCTGGAAACCGAGGGGAACCTTGTCTCCTCCAGGAAAATAGGCGACGCCCTGTACTTCGTATCCAGCCAGACGCTCTATTCGTATGTTTGGGACGGGGACTACGTTCTGCCGGCTTGCCGCGACACCGCCACAGGCGACGGTTTTGAGCAGATAGGTTACGACAGGATCTATTACTTCCCGAACTGCGAAGCGAAAAGTTATACGATGGTCACCGGGGTGAACCTCAAGGACAGGGATTCCCGCGCGAACGTATACACCTACCTCGGAAGCGGCGAAAGCATATACGTTTCCCAAAGCGGCATGTACGTGACGGAATTCGATTACATGGACCAGCAAAACACCGAGGTTTACAAATTTTCGCTGACCGCCGGAAAGATAACCTACGTCGCGAAGGGGTCCGTCCCGGGAAGCGTACTGAACCAGTTTTCCATGGACGAGTACAGGGGGCACTTCAGGATAGCGACCACCACGTTCGGCGGCAGGTCGGGCCGGCACAACAACCTTTACGTGCTCAACGGGGCGATGGCTACGGTCGGCCGCATCGAAAACATAGCACCCGGCGAGAGGATATACTCCGTGCGGTTCATGGGCGACAAGGGATACATGGTGACTTTCGAAACGGTGGACCCGCTTTTCGTGATCGACCTGAAGGACCCCGCAGACCCGAAGATATTGGGCGCTTTGAAGATACCGGGATACAGCGACTACCTGCATCCCTACGACGAGAACCACCTGATCGGCTTCGGGAAAGACACATACGAGGAAAAGGGCACCGCTTACTATATGGGCATGAAGCTTTCGCTGTTCGACGTTTCCGACGTGGCGAACCCGATCGAGCTCCACCAGGTAGTCATCGGGGGAAGGGGCACCGACTCCCCGGTGCTCAGTAACCACCGCGCCCTCCTGTACGACGGCGCGCGGGGCCTGATGGCGTTCCCCGTCGCGATCCATTCCGTGGAGGACGGCGGCAGGACATACGGCGTCTTCGAATACCAGGGCGCGCTGGTCTACTCGATAAGCGTAAGGGACGGCTTCAGGGAAGCGGGGCGCATATCCCACTTGACCGGCGACGATTACTTAAAGTCCGGAATGCATTACGCCGATTCGGATATGTATATCGAACGGCTCGTGACAATAGGCGACACGATCTATTCGGCCTCTAACAATATGATCCTGGCGCACGACCTGAACGGTTTCGCCGAAAAGGGAAGGGTATCTATAAAATAAACGCACCTTGAAAAGGAGGCGCGCGGCCTTCGCCGCGCGCCTCCCTTTATTAAAAGCGGATGCTCAACATTTGTTGTACACGGTCGCGCCGCCCTCCCCGGACGGGTCCGCCATCGCCTTCAACAACGGGACGATCTTTACGAAATGCGGCGTTTTGAAATGCGCGTCCAGATGCTCCTTGGATTCCCAGCATTCGATGAAGGCCAGTCTCTGCCCGCATTCCGCCTCCTGGAACAAGTCGTACGCTACGCAGCCCGCCTCCTTCTTCGTTTCGGCGACCAATTCCGCCGCGGTCTTT
>Ga0123353_10014051_pt1 | contig 11518 bp, 7 predicted proteins | sample TergutLab28metaG_3_FD_92763 | JGI IMG/M metagenome (GOLD analysis project Ga0123353, IMG submission 92763) | Labiotermes labralis P3 segment gut microbial communities from Petit-Saut dam, French Guiana - Lab288 P3 | ecosystem: Host-associated > Arthropoda: Insects > Digestive system > Gut ... | reverse complement strand
TATAATGGACAACACGCCGAAACATGTAGTTGTCCATTATATAGTCATTAAATACACCTCATGTGACACAGTTGTGTTTGACTACATACAGTTTCCCAAATAACCTTACTATGTGACCGCAAATCACAGATCTTCCTCACTTCCTTCATCTTAGGTGCTCATGTACTTTTTAAGTATCATACTTTGTTTGCTAATCCTTGCACTATGTATCCTCTGACATTTTCTTTCACACCGCTATTAATAACCGACAGGAGTCGACAGATTTTTTTTATTGTCAACACAGTGATGTTCAGTGTTAAAATTATCTGTTTCTTTATCTGGGTTGCATGTTTCGGACGCTTTAATGTAGTCATCAGGCTTCAAAAAAACCATTATTAACATAAAGCTGCTTACTGTGTGCAGTAGCTATGAAATATAAATAAAATTATTATGTACACAAACAAACAATGCCGAAAGCTATGCTTTGCATTTAACGGTAACTTCCAAGTTTCTAATGCAAGAATTGGAAATACATAAATTTTTAAGAGCATGCGTAGTTGACGCTCTGTCTACGTAACTAGTACATTAATGTGCCAAACCCCAATATAAGCGCCATGTTTGTTCACCGCAATTTGTGGCGGTATGTCGAGGGTGGCAGCGAATCGAAATACTGTGTAACCGTGAATTTCTGTCCACAGACGTATGGTCGTTAAGTGAGGTTGCACTGTATCGGGGTTTTCCTGTACGTGCAGTAGCTGTGCTGAATGAATCTGTCACAAGCGAGCAACATAACAGACAGGATATTCAAAGTTGAAAAAGCTCTCCCAGTACAGGCCTGGACAGGCCCCGAGGGCCACCGAATATTGAGGCTTCCAGGATTTCTAGACAGTGGGCACATGAAGGTGGCAAGGTCGTTAGCCCTACGCACCGGTCGCCTTTACCGCCGGAAGATAACCCTGGTACTCATATCTCTCAGAGGCTGAGTCGATCCCAGGGCCATAGTGCGGCTGGAAGCCCGTCGTGAACCGGATATTCGAGGTTTATGAAATTAAGTAATATATTGGAACAATGTTGTGGTACATTCACTTGTCACGTGAGTAATGTCACACCAAAGAACATAAACTAACCACAAGAAACATTTAACACACGAAGTGACTATTCGCGGGCAAAGAAACAAAAAAGCAAAGAAAATTGTCGTGGAGATAATATAAAATAACCAGTACAACGAAGACGCGAGAAAATTACAATGACAGGAAGCAGAATAGCTATACTCAAGTCGTGTGTGTCCGTCACATAAGGACGAAGAGCGTTCTAAGAAATGAGTTGAGTTTGCACATGTTGGGGGTGGGGACTGTACATACATATACATGGATCCATAAGTGTGTCATGAAGGCAATGGGATGTGGAAGAAGTCATCACTACACAAATATACAAATTTGTAGTGTAAAGTACTAAAGTCATCGTACAAAACGGTATTATAAATCATCTGTACATGTAAAAACTTCATCTACAGAGTGAAAGGATTGTACATGTGTGTATGTAGGTATATTCTGAAGGCTGCTTTAAATTTTGTCTGGTCTTTCTTGAGGATTGTCGCGCCAGGTGGCAAACTGTTGAAAATTTTTATGGCAGCGTATCATGTACTTTTTGAAAACAAGACAGGTTGGGCGTGACGGTATTGTTTATACGTACTGACGTAAATATAGCATCCAAAACTCGTAATATCTCAAAACTACATTTGAGTAAAGGGCAGCATTTTCATACATGACCCGCACAGAAAGTGCGGGTCATTGTTTCAGCTGGAGATGGCAGGAATCACGTGTGCGAATGGGCAGGGCATATGAGACAGGCTATGGGGAGCGCATGCAGGCAATTACAGGAAATTGGTATAGCATAAAGTACACAATACCTCTTGCACAATGGATATCCTTACAGAAATATTGAACATGTGATGGAGACTGTATATGAACGCCATATACTATTCAACAATAACAAACACATATAACAAGTAAGTGAAACTTTCTAAAATAATATAAGAATTCCAATTTTTTAAGTCGTGAATAATTAGTATAACTAAAGGTAGGCCTAACTATCATTTTATGTTCCCCTCCTTCCAACCTGGCGGTCACGTGGGCTGCATTTCTGGTCACTGACATTGACATATTTTTAAATTGAGGGACATTGCAGCAAAATTAAAAACTAAAAATAGCAGTATCGTAGAATATGTAAAATTAAATAGTCAAACACAGTGAAGGTTCTGTTTGTATACAGGCCTTGTACGGCAGATATTCAATTCCTGATCTTACAGCAGTTCGGCAGGGCCTTTCATCCTGCAAAAATTGAACGAAAGAGAGATAACGCAAATTAACAGTACTGTACAACACAGACAATGATATAGGACTAGAAAAAAAAATAACATCAATGATAAAAACTTGCAGGTGCTGTATATGTGCATTAGTGTGTCAAATTCTGTAGAAAATAATTTTAATATTTTATATATATATATATATATATATATATATATATAGTCATCAAATGTATGACGATTTTAAACATTTTGAAACATGATGACAACATCGAGGATTGCCGAAACATGTAGCCAAGCATAATAATATCATTCCGTCAATAATGAAACATTTTGTTTAGGAAAAGTGCATATTATGGATACAGTATGGTTCAGCACGACGTAATTGGAAGGAATACTGCGCCATGTATTCATTTCCACCGTCTTATAGATACAAAGGGTGGTAGTTTTTCGATCTAACCTATCAGTCGAGCCGTAAGCATTCCTGTTTCCCACTGAGGAGATTTTGACAGAGGTGTTCATGGTTTTCCTCCGACCCCTACACATATACCGGGACCGCCGCGAATTGGACGCTGATCGCTCTTGGCAACATGCCTTCCAATTTATTATCGACAAACATCCTGTCTTTCAGTGCTACATGCATAATTCACGTACCGAACGCGTCGGTAGATCAACTTAAGAATACCAGTGAGACGTTACTTCGAAATTGAATAATCACTTAACGGTCAAACAAGAAATTGTGAAGACAACGTGGTAAAGTAACATTGGCTTTGTGTTGTTCGGCGATTGTGCGAAGTGCGATGACGCTTCGTTACACTATACTGTGCTGTACACCCTCGCTGTTTATAATCTGATTGATAGGTAAACTGTAAACCTCGTTGCATGTTACATGTTGCTGGCAATCCATTATGTTCCGTATAATTTGAGGGTGGCTACTAGGATATCCGGTGATGTGTTTATGACGAAAGTAGGCGCTTTGAAGCCTGCTCGCTTGTATGTGGATTTTAGCATGAAGAGATCGTAACGAGTACTAATCCAGCAGGGATTAGTAAAATCGGGATATGCTGGTTTTGGATGGGATACGTCGGCTTCTGCCCTACAATGACGACTTTAATTTAGCGTCGAAGATGTGAATATTACATAGACGGACGCTGTTCTGTTGGCAGCTGGTCAGGACGTTGGTCGATAGATACAAAGAGAACTAACAATAACTGTTCCTGTCATTACATTCGTACGGTGCAAGATGGAAAGCAGCGCTAAATCAAAGAAACTGCTGATAAATGCCAGGAAATTTATTGATTTTTGGAACATTAGGTAGAAAGTGCCCATAAAACGAATTTAGAGCCAATTCAAGCAGTTCTAGTGACCTTGGGGTGAGAAGGAATTTAGCGCATGACTGGGATAGGAGGAAGACCCACACTGGAAACTGCAGTCACGCTTCCGGAAAATCGGTCCTGTACTGGGCAGTACAGACAGACAGCCGCTCAACCACCAGAGCAAGTGGACAACTTCGACAAATAAAAACATGTCAGTGCAAGTTGTTATGGCGGATACTCTTCTGTAATAAATTAAACCTACGTCTACGTGTATCAGTACTAGCAACCGTTCAGTTCACAGTGTCTTTTTTTCCGGATTCCCACCAATTTACAGTATCAGAATATTCACAGCTACAGTATTACTTGATGTTTTATTTTGTCACGAATTGCAGTCGCTCATTACGTAATAGATCGTGAATTGACGGTGGATGAGAATAGAGTCTTAGGTGGAAGAAGTAACAGCGGACGGGAAGAAATTGCGTAGTGGGGAACTTCGTTGTTTGCTCTGTTTATCAGTTGTTGTTAGAATGTTATAATTAAGGTCGTTGGATGAGCAGTACAGTCGCGCATATGGGGAAATGAGATACGCACAGAGCTGTTGTCGTATGAACGACATACTAAGTAACTTTTCTGGACGTGTGGGCATGGGCGTAACGTGGCTAATAACATTTTGGGAGGGGGGGGGGCAAATTTCCCATGGGTGTTGGATGCGTCTGTTCTTTATTCTGTAAACATCAGGTTTTAAATTTTTGTTTTTTTGTCTTTGTACTGCCTCAATAGTCGTTTACGAAAATATTTCTGTTTTTTGTTTGACCGTCTTCAACTCAGTAGCCCCCCCCCCCCTTCCAAAAGGAAGTGTTCTAAGATATAAAAAAATATTACCCACCACCCCCACCCCCACCGATCCCAGTGGCCGTGCCATCTAAGACGTTGGTCTGTGCACGCTCGCGTGATGGGATTACAGGTTCGAATCCCGCCGGGGGCATGGATGTCTGTTTGTTGCGAGTGTTAAGCGTTGTCAGGTAGAGGTCTCTGCTTCGGGCTGATCACTTGCACAGAGGAGTTGTGTCAACTATGGTGTATCTGAGTGTGATCTTGAAGCTTCGACAATGAGGAGACCTCAAGTTATGCCTTTGTAACGGATCTTACGAGCGGCAGTAGGATGAAAGTGATGAAAGTGTGTGGACCGAATTTATCAAACTCAGTATAGGACCTAGTCTTGGGCTGGCTGATATCCAGCCGGCAGTACGCCTTTGTGCTCCATAAGAGAAGGGAATTTCTTGACTCGCAGCGACAGCTGTCAGCTTTTAAATATGACTTCTGCGTGGATTTGAAGTCAGTTTATCGTTCCTGTGTACGTAGCGGAAAGTATCACCGAAGTCATTACTCGACTGGCACAGCGGTAACTTGTGTAGCTTGTAGAGGGTGCTAACTCTGTGGAGTAGAGTCCTCCTTGAGGGACTAACAGTTCCTCAGCTTGTCATTAAATTCACCGCGTTTTACAGAAAGAGAAGTCTGTATTATCGTTTTCACTTTCCCCTAATCCTACCGTAATTCTCCCTTCAATGCCTAGGTCATCCAAATAGTCTTTCTTCAGGTTTCAAAACTGTATGCGTGTCTTATCTCCCCCGTACGTGCTGCTTTCCTAGCCCATCTTATCCTGTTTTATACGATAACCCTGATGATATTTGGTGAGGAGTACAGACGATCAAGCGCTTCATTCTTCAGTTTTCTCGAACGTCCGTTTGCTTCTCATCGCTTGGGCCCAAATATCTTCCTCAGCACATAATTCTCGAACATTCTCTACGTTCTACCCTTAATGCAAGAGCCAAACATTTACACCCATACATAAACGACAGGCAAACTGCAGTTGAACTGGTCACATTTTGAATTTTGTGTCCTGCTTACGGTGTATTTTAATTCTGCACAGCCTTCCATAATATTGGAATGATGCTTTCAAATATGCCGAGACTGCCACCCACGAGTTTTTATTCCCCTTGCAGGTTTACGGCTCTGTTAATTCAAGAGTATGAAGCTTTATGGCTGTAACAGCTTCGCTATGTCATGAAGGCTTTAGAGATTATGAGCAAATGTAGTAGTAGCAGCAGCAGTAGTAGTCGAATAAGAAGAAGGGGTATAGTAAGCAGCAGTAAACTATATTATTACGGCTGAACGGAAAATTTACTGGTCTGAAAGTTACCAGGATATTCCCGCTCGTCCTTTTGGTAAAGGAAAGCCAGAAGCAGCCAGAGTTTTGGGACGTTAAGACGGTAAAGCGGTGGGTCATGGACTATTGGAGTATGCAACAGGAGAAAGAGGTGGATCATGTGGACTTATTTTGTATTTGTAGGCTGCATGATGCAAAATTTTGATAATCTGGCGGGGGGGGGGGGGCTGCATTAGAAGACTGCAGTGCAACGTAGATTTTGGATACCAACTCAGCATTTGCTTTAGGACAGAGGGAAACCACATAAAACGATCGAGTTGGCCGTAAAGGCTAAGATTAAAACGAAATTATATTTATAGTTTCTGCTGGTATTGCGCGGTAAACACACTCCTTCTTGATTATTTTGGCCCGTGTAAATTAATGTTGTGTGTGCCAAAATAATTGCTGCCTGTTCCTAGAACCATACAGAATGCACCATTATAGTGTGTGGAGAGACGCAGAATGTTTAAGTACAAACCCTTGTGGTACATTTGGTAAGTAGGAGGCACTAAGGAGTTAGGAATCCGCACCGTGGTTCTGGCTTTCTATTACCTGGCTTTGAAAATTTGTGTTCTTAGTCTGAAAAGGACATTACGCTGCATGATTTGAGATCTGAGCAGCATTGTTGGTGACGGTTAACGTATTCTGGGATATGACACTGTCAGATGGCAGTTAGTTACAGACGTCTCGAACGAAGCAGCAATACCCTGAAGACTCCGATCTTCGTGGCATGATGTTAGTTACTTATCTAGGCCTTGAAGTGGCCTTGCCTATTCTCAGCAGCCACAATTAATGTGTTTTTCTTTGCACTGTCACTGCTTACATTTGCAAACAAAACGAAGCGCGTTATATTTCATTCTTCCTGGTGAAGGTCTTGACGTCGCTATCCAGACAAGTACAGAAAACATTTTGCGATCCTTTTGTCATCAGCTTGTGATAATCAGTAACTGCAGATGCTTTTATGTATTGACCTCTACATGTGCGCCAGTAACAATAAGAAGGGGGCGTATTGTGTTACCATCGCAACAATGGTTACGCGAACCCGACAAAACGTAACGGTTTACGTACGTTATCTTGTTAAAGTGATTGTTATGGTACTGATAATGTAACTTCAGCAACCAGTACTGTAGTGATACTCTTAGGAGAATCGATATCGCCAGTGCCAGCAATCGGAAAGCTGGAAGGATTGTTTACCCGTCACACAGCAAAAAGACGCCTGCACAAACCTGTATACAGGCATACTAGCAGTACATCACAACTGAAATTCCGTTGCGATGAGGTGAGATATCATCTTCATACGTCTGTAAAGCGTAAGATTTTCCTGTATAGAGTATTGTTTCCTTGTCGCTATTGTAATTTATATGACATATTCTGTATAGATTTGTCGCCCCTGCCGCTAGTCGTCGATTAAAATGATAAATGATTCATATTCATGTGTATCCATATTTGTGTGATCACAATATGGAATAAGTGCCGGTAAGTGAAAGCCAGCGGCTTGTTCCTGGCAGGTTTGTAGTGCAGGTGGCCTGTAGTGTGTGAAGTGAAGTGATTGGTGTGCAGACCAGTGCTGCTGATGGCTAGTGGCAAACCACAGAAGTCTCGACGTAAGATATCGCTGCCATGGTTCCGTCAGGGTTCTTTCACACCCCCGCACCAGCAGCTGACACGCCAGCACACCATCGACACACCCAGCTCTTTCCAAGCGCGACTTCTTCAACGACAGCCATCCCAGTCCCAGGTATGTGTGTGTTTGTGAAGGTTTACCAGGAAGGCAAACGAGAATGGCATTTCATTGCCTCAAGTATTTTTGTATCCTAGCCTGATGATCGAGAAGGACGTGAAAGGAAACGGTTGTGGTCTAATTTTAGGCACTTCTACGGAATTTCCATTGTTTAATCTGAGAAAAAAAAATATTGAAGATAGTCCATCGACAAGCTGATATTTGAACCCGGGACGCCCGGAGTTCGTAGCAGGATGCCTTCTGATTACGCGCCTATGATTTTTGATCGGTTGGAATATGAAAACTGTCTGGCCTGTAAGTTGCAATGGTCTGTTCAATGTAGATAGAAATATGCTGATGTCGTTGACCGTGCATAAGTTCTGATTCTAACAGATTCCATAGGTTAGGGGAAGGTAATGTACATTTCTTACGCTGTTTTCTCGCTGGAAGAAAGAAATCGGCATGAAACAGGAAAGTAAACAAAAAATTCGGTGGTTAAGTTTTTTTTTTTTTACTTATATGTTAATATATTAATTTCGTCGTACATATTTTAACGATCATGTGGTTAGTGCTGTAAGTGCGACGCATTTATTTGCTGGGAATGTAATCAGCCTCACGTTTTGGGCCTAAGTTGCCTCTTGTGTCCCAGAAAAGGAATTGGCCGCGCCTTCTCTTTTCAGGTTGTAAACACTAACGTGGCATTTTTTGTCTTCCATGTGTGCTGCATTGTTGTATAATCCTTCGAGATATATCTTTACCATGTTATACCACAGGTTCTTTATACTGCGACATTATGATGGAATCACTTTTGTAGTCGTTTTTTGCTTTCCTCTGGTACCGTTGACATTAATTTTCATGCAACATATTTTTAAGGACCTCCGGCCAAATTTCCAAATTCTAGAATGTCGTGTTTATTCATTTATTTAATAGAGTGATGAATATAGGACTGCTTTCGGTTACGAGAGAATCAAGCAGTGTGTGCGCATGTCCCCCCCCCCTCTCTCTCTCTCTCTCTCTCTCTCTCGGCATTCACATTTTTTAACAATGACCGAATTTAACTAAAGTTGGCCCATTTTGCACCTGGAGGCTACGCGAAAGTTTTAAGTTTGGTTTTCCGCACAACAGACGCTCGGATCTCTTATATATCCTTTATTGCGATGAGGTCTTCGACATATGTGGAACTTGTCTTCGTATAATATTTTTGTTGGATGCAAAATTACAAAGTAACCGTCACGTATGGTTATGTGTTTGGCTTTCGGTTTCATGGAGTTATCTAGTTGATCGTTGTAGTTAGGCTTGTGAAATTTGGTACGGGTTGTAAACATGTTGTGAATTTGATGTTTGTGTGACCGTGCATCTCTGATACAATAGTATAAACAACCAACTAGATGCAGCAATAACAATTTATTAGTAATTTCAATCCGAAGAAGCTGCCTGCAAGCAGCTTCTTCGGTGCATTATACCACAGCTGTAAACACAGTCTAGTGCTCCTGAGGATGGGAGAAATTATCTCCCGAAACATGTTGAGCTGATTGAAATTACTAATAAATTGTTATTGCTGCATCTAGTTGGTTGTTTATACTATTATACTGTGAATTGTTGTGTGTAAAGTATTATTTATAAGTAAACCATTTACATGTCGACGGCGTTATGAAACTTCGAGGTTATGTCTGACAAATGTTACGTAAACGTAATTTGTACTTAAGTAATACCTGTTCCAAAAGCAATAATGACGGTGATGATGAGCAAAATATACATAATGATTATGTAACGTATTTACAGTTTGCAGAATAAGTATACATTTCTTGTCCAGTCTTACATCCATTCATGCACGAGAACAGCACGCTAGCTAATGTGCAAGATTTTCATTGTTTATAAATTTAGATGTATAAGCCTAATTAACACAGTTTGATTGGCTAGATGTCATTGCAGTTGAAATGTAGCTTAGAGGTTTACCTGGGATTTCCTCTTGTTTTTTGTTTCTCGCTGTCCGGTTTGTGACTAGGAATGGCGAAGTGGAAAAAAAAAAAACGTCTTAAGAGATCGGATTGTGTTCCTGTAATTTTAAATATCTTGGACAACAGATTCTTATAGATTCTCCGAGTCTATGATTCCATCTGTGACCGTGTTGCAAATCGTTGTCAGGAAGTGCCAGCAGCTGTACTCGAATTGCAGAATTGTCGGTCACGTCGTACAGTTATTCTCACCTAGCATATTTGTTGCTGACATTCCGTTGCTAAGTAGCAATAAATTATTTACTCGTGAAAGTCGCCTCTTCTGTATAAATGCGTTTGTGACTCGGAACAAAGAAAACGCAACACTTTGAAAGGCTTTGCTCGCAGTGACGGTGTTTTGGATTTCGCTGCTGAGTTACCACGCTAATAATCGCTCTTGTCACACGTGCTGGCTTCTTTCTCTTTTTTACCTACCCGCGAGCTTCTGCAGAGAAATTGCACGTGTGCGCTATTTGAATACTCTCTTCTTGTTCGTCAGAACCAGTACCCTTTTAGCCATTTGGGTTCTGCTGGGAAAAGGAGATTTTCTCTATGTGGCGATTATCTGCAATTCATACGCCCTCTTCTGTTTCTGGATTTTTTTCTGTACTATATATAATAGGCGATGGGAAAAATCCAGGGAGAGAAGAATAGGTATGCTTGTCACTATGAACCTCATACGCAAACAAAGCAACTCTTTACATAGAATTCCAGTATATTTATTTATTTAGCCTATTCGGTATAGATACTAGGCTACGGGCTGAACCCTCCGAAGTTCGAATCCCGGAAGGGACAAGAGCTTTTTTCGTTCTCGAAAACGTCCCAACCAGTTCTTTGGCCCACTCTGCATCGTATTCAACCGGTACCATGGTTCTTTACCGGGGCTGAAGCAGGTGGGGAGTGATTCCGACCACTCTCCGCCGTAAAGCGCCTAGGTTAAGATTGCTTGGATCTATACATGCAATCGCCTTACATGCCTTTATGGTGTGGACAGGGACGACTTTACCTTTTGTTATACTGATGCTGTTTCATCTTCCGGAGTTTATGTAGCTTCGAATAACGTAATCGAGAATAGGTAGGTATTTGGAAGAAGGCAGCTGTAGTTACCGTAGAATCTTATAACGCGGTCTCTCCGTCGCTATTAGAACTCATGAACTGCAAGATACAAGTCGGCAGCATTACCGCTAATCGGACCTGCTCGATTTGAAATCAAGCAATATGACCTGGTGGAAAGCTCTGCTTTATTCCTTTTCTCACCGACTGTGGAGTGGCATTTAATTATCCTGTGTGTGTACCTTCTGCTCCCTTATTTGGAAGGGTGCAGTACAGTTCGCCTTGAGCGCTTTCTACCCAGTCCTCACCAAACTATATTCGTAAACGTTAATCCCGACATATTGGCGTAGTGCTTGTCCTACCGCAGTGTGACACTTTGCATTAGAATTATCCGTACAAATACCATTCTGTAAGTTTCTGTACTTTCGCTATACGAATGTAGCCAAATGTTGGTTCCAGTCCGTTGTCTGTTGTACATTTTACGGTGTTGCCGTTATACTCATATGGTTGCACTCCCTTCTGCTTGATTGGTTGTCACTGTGCTGGTAGAGCTGCAGAACCATTTGACACAGCGTTGTGTAAATTAGATCATATTTTTTTTATGCGTATTGGACCGTGCATCATCTTGAAATTTGAATAAAGGTTGACCAACTAGATGACACTTGCTTTTTATCTTACTGCTCAACATGTTTCAGACGTTAATACGTCCATCTTCAGGAGCTATCGACTACTTGTTGTGTTGTGTAGGCTGACTTGAGGCGTGCTGGTGTTATGTAGCGGGATTGTCTGTTGGTGATGTGGTATCCGAGTGTAGGCTGAACCATTACACTCGGATACCACATCACCAACAGACAATCCCGCTACATAACACCAGCACGCCTCAAGTCAGCCTACACAACACAACAAGTACTCGCTAGCTCCTGAAGATGGACGTATTAACGTCTG
>Ga0123353_10014050_pt1 | contig 11519 bp, 7 predicted proteins | sample TergutLab28metaG_3_FD_92763 | JGI IMG/M metagenome (GOLD analysis project Ga0123353, IMG submission 92763) | Labiotermes labralis P3 segment gut microbial communities from Petit-Saut dam, French Guiana - Lab288 P3 | ecosystem: Host-associated > Arthropoda: Insects > Digestive system > Gut ... | reverse complement strand
TTTTGATCTTTTGTTGGGGGTCCTCGGAAAAGCCTTGGGCCTGCTGGAAAGGCCAGTACCCCCAAAAATCAACATGAAAATATAAACCCCACACACAGAGCCATGGCGCCCCCCCCCCCACCCCTCCCCCACGAGTGCTTTCAACACGCAGTCCCAATGCCCCATCTGGAGCAGAAGGTACCCTCCTTAGACCGCGCGACTACTGCACCAATACGCCGGTATTTAATTGGTCATTGATCATTGACATTAAAAAATATCCACGACCCGATGCCCTTCCGCCCCAGGAACTAGTCCAATACTAAAACATTCAAATTTCCATCCTTCTGGATGTGATACATTGTAGGCCGGTACATAGGTACCAACGATTTGGAAGAGCTTGGTAACGCCATATTTATGCTATACCCTGACAACTTCGGAGGTGCTTGCTTCCTCCATCTTCAAGGCAGTCCATTGAGACTGAACTACCCTCGACATGGATATGGCAAGGTCTCCCGAAACGTTAGCACCATGATATGAACCGCCATGTCAAGTTATCAAATCCTGTTACACCCTCAAATCTAACGTTGGTGTTGGTATTATTAGTAGCTGCCTCTGTTCCTGGCCTCGTAGCTGTTATGCCAGTATATTTATAACAGAGAAGCGAACCGAAATTAGTCGAATTATTATTATTATTATTATTATTATTATTCCGTGTCGTCTCTTGGTATCGAATCCCCTACAAATTTTCAAAACTTGGTAAATGCGCTAACAATTAAATCACCGTACCGGCCAATAGTATGGAGATGGAAATACAGAAAACTCCGCAGACGCTCATACGAAGTACGCACGTAACCTCATAACGAAGAACAATACCCAGCGGCAGCATACCAAATCGCAGTCAATAGTACTACCATACAGCAACAGTCATGAAAAACCAACCTGTCCGGCGGTCGAAAATATTAAACGAATACCAGAGCTGACACAATAGCCATTTCAGACGCAGGGTGGACGCTGTCTGCCTGACAGCACTCTCGGAACACAAGCGCGTCTAAAAGTGTCATTTATGTGTGTGGTCACCGAGTCCGGCAGATTTTACCCAAAGGGTACAGCAAGCCCAAGTACACGTCATGATGCGTGTTTGGCTAAATGACTGGCAAGTTTGTGCGTCACGACTGTACCACTTGCTGAATGACTAGCACGTTAGTATGCCCCAGTGGTTGATTGATTACTGTCCATGTACCTGCCAAAGTGTTCTTAGACGTTCTTACTGTAAGTATTCCGAATGATTAGGACCTTCCGTGACGTATTTAGGTTTAGTAGACAATGGATGGACAGGGTGGGTGGATGGGTGGATGGACGCGTGGGTGAGCGTACGAGTAGCACACAGATGGAAGGATTGACATGTGTGGTGGAGAGTGAGTTCATGGATAAGAGAATGGGACCTGTCAAAACTGAACAGTTGGGTAAGGAGGTGACAGAATGGACGGACGAATGAGTGCAAATTTAAGATGACTGGAAGGGTGGTTAAGAACGCGTGGGAAAATGAATGTATGGAATGGAGTGAATATCAGACAGAGGGGTTGAAAATATGGCAGAGTAGAAACACGAAGCATCCACACACATCGTGCATTATTATTTTAATTAATTCATGTTTTACATATGCATGATTGACGATTTCTCCCAGAAGATGATTCTGAAGGAATGGAAACATGTTGCAGTGTAATGTTTTGTCTACAAAATCATACATTGTAGTACTATGCATTTTGTTCTTTACTGCACTATAAACAGCCTGAGGATGTTCGGGGAAGGTATTTTTGGGCCAAAGAGGGAGTTACACGAGGATCAAAAATTGCGTCCTGAGAAGCTTCATGATATTCACACAACACCAAATATTAACCAGCTTCATGATACTCACACATCACCAAATATTAACCAGCTCCATGATTTTCACACATCACCAAATATTAACCAGCTTCATTATTTCCACACGTCGCCAAATATTAACCAGCTTCATGATTTTCACTCATCACAAAATATTAATCAGCTCACCCAAACAAGGACAGGGCAACTGGCACACATGGAGGACAGCATTCAGAATTTTGTATGGGAACCGGAAAGAGGCCATATGGATGACTTCAGAGTAGAGAGGACAAGTAGTATTAAAATGTGGTCTTAAGAAACGGGATGGGGCGGCGTGTACTGGATCCATCTGCCTTACGACAGGTACAAGTGGAGGGATCTTGTGAACAAGGTAATGAACCTTTTGGGTTCTGTAAAATAGGTGGAATTTCTTGACTAGCACGAACCACTACCTTCGCAAGGATTCTGTTCCATGCAGCTGGCAGGGTGGTTGGTTGGTTGGTTGGTTAGTTGGATGGATGGATGGATGGATAGATGGTTTGGTTGGTTGGATGGATGTTTGTTTGGTTTGTTGGTTGGTTGGTTGGTTGGTTGGATGGATGGATGGATGGTTGGTTGTTTGGTTTGTTGGTTGGTTGGCTGGTTGGATGGATGGATGGATGGATGGAAGGATGGTTGGTTTGTTGGTTGGTTGGATGGTTGGTTGGTTGGTTGGTTGGTTGGTTGGTTGGTTGGTTGATTGGTTGGTTGGATGGATGGATGGATGGATGGATGGTTGGATGGACGGTTGTTTGGTTGGTTGGATGGATGGTTGGTTGGTTGGTTGGTTGGTTGGTTGGTTGGTTGGGTGGGTGGGTGGATGGTTGGTTGATTGTTCGGTTGGTTGAATGGATGGATGGTTGGTTGGTTGGTTGGTTGGTTGGATGATGAGATTAGTTAGTTACGGTTAGCTCAGTGGACTTAAGCAAGCCGGACACTGCGGCTGTTAAGTTGTGTCATGTCGTGTGTGCATTCAGTTACTGCCATTCTGTGACGCTTCCCAGTTCGGCACTTATGACCATAGTGCAGGACACAGACATAATGCAGAATCGTGTATCACAGAACAACACTCTCACTAATGCCATTCAGCAGTAGCATTTCACCAACCTGACGATATTTGATTCCCAAGTTTCCTCACGGAAGTATGTGTTCAGAACAGCAGTGCCACAGTGCCATACTCGTGCATTCACGATTACCACTGCACAAACCAAGCACTTAAACTGCTACAGTATCACATCCATCACTTCTCAGTAACAGATCAAACAGAGCTCTGTATATAATGGGACAAGGTTTATGTCCTGGGATTTGTCAGAGAAGGCGCACATCGAAATAACATCTACTCGAATGTTGTTCAAAATATAAAATTCATGTTTATAAAGCCATGTCTGTACCGTTTAGTAGAAACTCCTTTCTTAACGGCGGGCACGCACCCAAATACTTTTTATTTTGGGAAGGGAGGCGCTGACCGCGAGGCTATATATAATTCATGTTTCATTTTAAAAATTATGTTACAAAAATCATGTCACTGTATAAAACGGCATTTATATACATACAAACATAACCATGTTTTCCATAACCCACTCACCCAATTTAAATCACAAGGTCTAATCTTCTTTGTCTTACAAGTTCATTTAGAATTTTCTAATTTTCCCATTTTAATTTTCAAAATTCCAATGTACTAGTCATCAGCCCACTTCAATGTATTAATTCGGCTTTGGGGTAAATAGCGTAAACGTCTGACGTCATCGTGTCTCGAAAATACTATATTTGCCCAGAAGAAATGAATATAGGAAAAAATCCCCCCGAGAGGCTACAAGATATTCCGGACCACATTCGAGTCCATAATCTCCTGAAGATGATGCGCAGGCGCCTACCATCCGCGATTTTCAGTAAAACGATGTAGATGGAAGAAGCCATGGCCCATTTCAAGCTACTGCTTTAACACGTGGCTTAACGCACGGATCAATACACTATCATAGAACACACATAACATGCATAAACTCCAACGGTGCTGTAATCAGGGAGTTATTACAACAAGTGTGTATAACCTAACCTGGCAATATATGTTTTGCACATTATTACAGATAAGACATACACGTATCTCCGGATGACATAGTTTTAAGTCATACTGAATCAAAGCCGATGTTTGTACACACCACCCATACACACAAAAGCTACTAAGAACTCATAACTGTGGCCGATTATGATCTGTGTATTAATATATAACACACAAGAATATTGTAACTAAAAACTGACAAACGAGGGAGTTTATGATTAGTACATTACAACATATCGGCATACTGTAAATCATTACTATCAATGTTATGTATTTTAACAACTTTACGTGCCCCAGTGGTCGCGCGGTCTAAGGCGTAGGTCTGCGGCCGCTCGCCTGCTGAGATTGTGGGTTCGAATCCCACCGGGGGCATGGATGTCTGTCTGTTTTGAGTGTTGTGTGTTGTCAGGTAGAGGTCTCTGCGACGAACTGATCACTCGTCCAGAGGAGTCCTACCGACTGTGGTGCGTCGTTGTGTGTGATCTAAAAACCTCGTGAATGAGGAGGCCCTGACCCAAAGAAGAAGAAGAAGAAGAAGAAGAAGAAAGAAACTTTCTGTATATTAACAAACAAATGTTACAAATTATTTTTACAAGACTGAACAAAACATATACCGTTGGCTTATGAACATTCGTTGTAGCAACTCCCTGATAATTGCACCTTGGTGCCGAAACATGTAGGAATTAATGCATGTCATGTGTGTAGTATGACGAAGTGCATTTGTCGGATAAAATACTGATTACAAGAACATGAACGGTAGGTGTAATACAAAATTTTCAACTCACAAACATCTTCCATCCAGAAGCTTTGTGTCGAACCTGCAAGCCGTGTGTTGAAACTGTTGTGTGTTTATTTGTAAGTGTAGGCCAATGTACAGCCATGTGTATTGGGTTACTGTGGCTCAGAAACAAAGCGTAGACGTTAAACAACAGGATTCTCTCAAATGATACCTACTTCCCTACGACGTCACAGTTTTCTCTCTCTTCCTCTCTTCCGTTTCGAATGAGGGTAAAGCGAAGGGTTTCGGAACAGACCACCGATTCTACTCATTATAAAGTACAAAGAATCGATATTCGTCTCCCCTATTTCCTTTGTGGTTCTCGACATGTTTTTTTTTGTGTGTTTTGCATAAATGAAATTGCTGTTGAGAAGGAAAACACAGCAGATTTCTTGTGAGTTCAACTGATATTTTATTCCAGTTAAGTTTTGATGGGATTCATAAATGTATACTCAATTTACCAACGACACAAGGCCGATGAAACATGGTTCACTTTTCAACATCACACACTGTACAGAAGGTCACTGAAGCGAGGTGCTACATAAAGGGGAAATCCGTCTTGATGACGGCTCTAATGATGGTTACTGTTAGAGTCCCTAATAAAATGGAACCGGTCACAATCGGTCTAATATGCTGGTTCGGACGTGGTACGTAGAAATACCTACAAAATTGTCGTGGGAAAAACTGACGGAAACGAGCGTCGTGTGGGATCGCGGGAAAAAAAAAACCAGAAGAACAAAATGAAGACAATGTGTTAGCGGTTCTGTAACATTGCGTTTCTTTAACCGAGTGAAGTTTTCGGCTGCTGTACAGGGAGAAGCTTGCCTCCGTCCCCCTTTCAGCATGCAGTCCCACTGACCTTGAAAAGCATATATCAAACCACAGCTCAAACAACGTGCTTGCTGTTTATCAGACGTCAGAATAGACTAACTTTACATGAACAATGACAGGCCTACCACTACTACAGTAACTGTACACTTTTGCCATTCAGTATATTCAGGGCCGAGATCTACTCAAATAACCGGGTTCAATTCCAAGCCATCAACACATACCTTTAAGGGCCCAGCTGACTTCGCAATCTGCTACTGAAATATGACTTCTACAGTACACATTTCTACACCATGGTGACTCTAAAGCAGAAACCTGGAGAAATAAATATTACTTTTATTTTAAAGTCTAGAAGAAATCGACAATGTCATGTCATGTCACGAATATCACACAGCCTTTTCAGAAAGCGCACGCTCTTCAGAGCACTTAACGATTCTATCTAAACATCACTGTAAGAACAAATAGCGTTCGGGTTCTGTGATGAGTGTGCAGATCACGCGTTAAAGATGCGGCTCAGTCAGCACTTACCTGCAGGGACCAACATGGTCTCGGTAGTCCACTTCTTGTCTAAGTAAAAAGACAGGCAACGTACGTATACAAGCAACACTGGGGCGCGTTCGCATAACCACTGTTGCTGTGGAAAAGCAGTAAATATTTATTCTCTGTGTGTGTTTGCAGCCTTAATTAAAAAGCATGCACAGCGCATGCATCATTGCATATTGTCATCTGAGGCCTGTCTCGCTTTATTGTCTTCCCGTACCATCTCATAAACGGCACGATTTTCGAAAATAAAAAGTTATTGTACATAAAATGTCTTTCGATATTCTCTAAAATTCCGTCCAAAATATTTCTCATTCTAAGAATAATTCAGCGAGATATAATCATAAACACACGTAAGTCTTCGTGTGAACAAATCGTTATTCTTGTCATATTTGAATGGAACTTGAATTTTTCTGACAGATTTTCGAAAAAATGCCCAAGTACCAAATTTCAAGAAAATCCGTCCCATGTGAGCCGACATGCGAACGGACGGACATGACGAAACTAACAGTCGCTTTTCGGTATTTTACGAAGACGCCTGAAAACGAGAACCTCACAAATATGCAGCAGGATGCCATCTGACCAACCAGCCGACCACAAAAGATCAGACCAGACTAATCAACCAACTCGCAATCGATAAGACGTCTCACAGTAAACAAGAAAGTGTTCGATTTGTCTCCTCAAATGTTCCACCGCTCTCAGTATGCCTTAGGAACCCTTGTCACGTACTTTCTGTTTCCGGAAGTTATTAACGCCAGGGCAATGTATGTGAGCAGAGCAACGCTCATGAAACTGAATGACGTCACAACATGGCCTACACACACAGCACACCGCCAGTAAACAAGCCAGCTTTGTGGCGAAACCGGGATACAGCCTATCGTGACACACTGAATCGATCCACTTTGACATTGTGTGTCTGCATTATTTTCTTGGTTTCTGCAGTAAACGAACAATAGAATAACTAAAATAGTGTTCATATTACGTTCACGGCATTCCCCATACCCTGTTCCGCTTCCTTTATAGAACTCACCTCCTAGTTATGGCCTTATGCTTTTATTGAGAAAAGTATTACAGAAAGACAAAACATTAAAAACTTTTAATATAGCTATCGTGAAAAAATATCTCAGCATTGTAGCAAATACAAAGAAATGGAGGGAAAATTATTAACATAATTGAAAACTGCCGTGCATTAAAACCAGCCAACTCATTTACAAATCACACACAAACGCACGGCTACATGTGCACGCTGATAGTCACTTTAACTGCAATTAAAATTTGGCCATATTAAAAAAAACACCGGCTTAATTACAATAGCTACGATTTTAAGAAAAAGAAGCACAGGTCAATGGCGTCATAAAATTAAAGAACAGAGTGACAACGCCATCACACAACGTGAGCTACTGATATGTGTGTAGAAATGTAGTAATCATGCAAATGGATTTGAAATTATGGCGTAAGATTTGTTTAGATTTAGGAGGAAACGGGGTGTGCGTCATTTATATAATGTCAGACACGACAAAATTTGGGAATTATGCAGTGCAGGCAAAATATGAGACACTCGGGCAAGATAAGTTATGGTTAATGCTATGAGGATGTCGACCAGTGTTTCTCAAACGCCGGGCCGCGGCTCGGTACCGGGCCCTGGCATCTATTATACCGGCCCGCGAGAGATTCTCCTGGAATTGATAACCAATTTAAATGTAATTTTATATTTGTCAACATGCTACACCATACACATAACTGTACTAATACTCTTTATGATTACGCCATAATTAATTATTAATACTTATGCTAGTTTAATGTATGAACTTGAAAAAAATTGGGAAGGTACTGATGAGTAAATCTGTTGGGACCGGGCCCTCGTCTTACGAAAAAAGAGTTTACCGGGCCGCGGTCTCACAAAGGTTAAGAAACACTGATGTAGACCAACTGCAAAACCCGAGAACGTCCCAAGTTAACAATGCACATACTACGAACTGTTCCTGTCTTAAATTGACCCAACGAAGTGACGAGGCATTGTCTATCGGGTAAGACGAATTGCTGCCACTGACAGCAAACTCAGCTATTTTACAAGATCCTGAGCCACTTCCATCCACAGAAAATCTAGAAGCCACCTCAAAATTCTTAGAGCCAGAATGGTGACATTCAGCAAGATCCTCACTAAGGATCCAACAATATCAGCACCGCCGTGCGCACAATGTTTTAGGCCACCTAGCGTCCGGGATTTGATCACAAACGTTCCAAGATCCATCATACGAAGTCTTCCAAGTAACCGTTTCCCACGAAGCGTTTCCACTAAACTTCTCTACCCATGGTGCCAACGGTCTTTTCGAAACGTCCAGTCCATTGTTTCCCCCAAGAGTTCACTATCCTAACAACGGCATCACCCACAAAATCTATAGTCATAAACAAAACACACGGCCCAATTAATTTCTCCTTCGCAGGCCCAAATATCCCCACAAAACACTGTACTTTCAAGAAAGGGGAATTTTTTGTACAGTAGTCGGAGAACCTAATTGGAAAGGACTGTTTGGCAGGCCCAGGTGATGCGGAAGGGCAATATTAAAATGCAGCACAGATACGATTTATTCCCACCTACTGCACACGCCTGTGTATGGTATAAAGTGGGCAAGATATTGGAATAAAACTGTCTATTGCGAGTAATAACTGCACGGAAGAATTATAACGTTAAAATAGACCTTAAAGCAATAAAATGTGAATACATTAACTGGAATCCATTGCAAATAAGTACTATACGTCAGTCAATAACACAACTTTTATTTTATATACAATGTTATATATGTCAGGGCGACATGTTTCGACCTAGTCGGTCATCCTCAGGCCCTCTAAGAAAATAGATCCAAGAGTTGTTTAGTTTATCCGCATTGTGGGATCCCAAATGCTCACAAGGGATCCCACATTGCGGATAAGCTAAACAACTGTTGCATCTTTCTTCTTTTTTTTTTTGGCGTTTTGCTGACCGTGCATCTCAGTATATTTATCTCAGTAATTAACCAACTTGATGCACAAAATTTTTGTTTTACAATAAGTTTATTTCATGCCTCCACATGTTTCGAGCACATGTGATCATCATCAGGAGGTCAATTTTGTGCATCAATTGGTTAATTACTGAGATAAACTCTTGGATCTGTTTTCTTGGAGGGCCTGAGGATGACCGACTAGGTCGAAACATGTCGCCCTGACATATATGCCGCTGTATATAAAATAAATGTTGTGTTATTGACTGACGTATTGTGTTTATTTGTATGTTATAACACTTCGGGATGGAAAATTTAAAATTTATAGCTGGAATCCACTGGCTAAAAATAGGGACTAATTGGTGACACTGAGAATACAGACATGAACCTTCGTCTGAGTTCTAAAAGTACGCAGAATTTCTTGATCAGATAAGCAACCATCAGTTTCATAAGAAAGTGTCTTCAAAATATGGTAACGTGCGAGAAATACTCCATGGAGGAGAGTCCTTCTTGAAAACCTAACCGGTTCTCAGCAAGTCGAGTAATGCAGGTCTCTTGTAATACAACGCGATGATCACGATAATTTATGAGTGTGATCCCGCCGTACAATCTTGTACGCATGTCTCGACTCTGTCACATTTCGGAACTAACCTCTCCTGGTAATACAAAATAACACGTCTGGATAGTTGACGTATCTTCGTCATCAATGTCTCTCTCTCTCTCCCCATTCAATCTCAGTTTGTAATTACCGGCGATTGGCGGAAACTGAAAGTCGTGTAGTCTCCCTTTCCTCTCGCACCGACTTTCAATTTCTTGTTGAAATTTAGGGCGTCACTCAACGGACGGACGGTCGGACGGAGTGGCAGGCAGTCTGGTTCCCTGACAGGCAGTCGAGTGGAAGTTTTCTGGTAGCAGCGCGAAAATGATGACAGTCTGACAGGTTATCAGCACTGACACGCTTCAATGTAACAAGCACCAAAATCCATCGCAGAACAATTACACGCCCAGTAACCGACCTTCACTTGCAAGGCTTTCTAAACGTGTGGAACGCGGTTCGTGTCCCGATTATTGTGTGTGGGGACTGAGCTTGAGTTTTGAAAAGTTTTGGGACACGTCTACGATTTAGTTTTGTCGAATGAAAAACGAAAACTAAATTTCGACGGCTCTCAATCAACACAGGTGTAACCATTTTAATACATCTGGATGTTATACACGAAGATTTCGGTGATTTCGTGTAGGGCAGGTATTAATTCTTCATTTCGGTCCAGACACCCGTACAAGTTACACTCAGTGGTGGTGGACAGGAAGGGCCTAAGTCCATATATACCGTATATTCTCGAATCTAATCCGCACTAGTTTTTGCCGATTTCTTAAACGAAAAAAGAAAATAGTTCGCGGTTCTAATCCGCGCCTTTCCTTCCAGCCGTCCCTTGCCTACAAGGCAGACTGATTCAGTTACGAGTGATGACGGCGAGTCTGATGAATAATAAACTATAAATATTATATAATATAAATAATAAATAAAATAATAAATTATTGTATTGTTTGTTCTTACGGCTCTATCAATTTTTCCAAATTCCAGCTCACGACCGCGAATCTAACCCGCACGCGATTCTAATCCGCATCTGATTTTTTAGCCCTCTGAAACTGTAAAAAGGGTGCGGACTAGATTCGGGAATATACGGCACGTGGCGTGCGCATCTGTGAGGGACAGTAGAAACTTGGAAGCTATAATCTTACGTTCACTACGCGGCAGGCCATATCAGGCCTACATAAAGATATTTCTAATTCTGCAGTCAGGCCACAAATGAGACAAGACAGGCAATGTTCGTATAAAGTAACAATGAGGCGCGTTCGTACAATTGTTGCTGTGGAAAAGGAGTGAGTATAGTGAATGTATGTCTGTAGCCTGTCCGGCTCTAATACGTTTTTCCATATTACCTCACAAACGGTGGGCCCGGTAGCTCAGTCGGTATAGCGACTAACTACGGGCTGGTCGGTCCAGGGTCGAATCCCGGTGGGGACGAGATTTTCCGCCCGTCCAGACGGGCCCTGGGTCCCACCCAGGCTCCTGTACAATGGGTACCGGTTCTTTCCCGGGGGTAGAGGCGGCCGGGGCGTGGGGCTGACCCCCACCCCATCTAGTGTCGAGATCCTAGAAAGAGTAGAGCTATACCTCTACTCACCCTAAGGGCCTTCGTGGCCTATAAAAAGGGTGAAAACCTACTTACCTACCTACCTACTTACCTACCTACCTACCTACCTACCTGCCTGCCTACCTACTTACTTACCTACTTACCTACCTACTTACCTACCTACCTACCTACCTGCCTACCTACTTACCTACCTACCTACTTACCTACCTACCTGCCTACCTACTTACCTACCTACCTACCTACATACATACCTACCTACCTGCCTGCCTACCTACTTACCTACCTACCTACCTACTTACCTACCT
>Ga0123353_10014049_pt1 | contig 11519 bp, 5 predicted proteins | sample TergutLab28metaG_3_FD_92763 | JGI IMG/M metagenome (GOLD analysis project Ga0123353, IMG submission 92763) | Labiotermes labralis P3 segment gut microbial communities from Petit-Saut dam, French Guiana - Lab288 P3 | ecosystem: Host-associated > Arthropoda: Insects > Digestive system > Gut ... | reverse complement strand
TCTCAGCCTGTGCACGAGACAGCCACCTGTAGGCGTGATGATACCAGAGGCTGTATAATGCAATTTTGGCCTCCTGATGATGAGCACATGTGCTCAAAACATGTAGAGGCATGAAATAAACTTATTGTAAAACAAAAATTTTGTGCGTCAAGTTGGTTAATTACTGAGATAAATATACTGAGATGCACGGTCAGCAAAACATCAAAAAAATAGTAAGTAGTCGTTCAAATCCTGGGTCTTTTGCAGGGTACAGTTATTTCTTAATTCTGGCTGCAAAGGGTTGGTGAATCTTCTTCAGGGGTACTTTTGTAAATCACAAATGGGAGTGTTATGGTACATAAACATGTTCTGTACTAATTCATGGTATTGTGACCCATGTGCCTTTGAAAACTGTTCATTAATTGAATTGAAATTTGTTTAGTAAATATTCAGTATGATAAAAATAGACCCTACAGTGTGTGCCTTAGGTGGTGTATATTACTGTTTGTTATCTAACATGACTTGATTATATAAATGCAGTCAAAATAATTGAAGCTCTTGAACAAATAAGTTGCCTACTGTAGGAAAATCCAAAGATTCCTCACTGCTAAATACCAAGTAAACCATTAGACACAACATTCAGCCAATTCCACTTCCCACTCTCCCCAATTCTCTCTCTATAAGATGTTCTATTCACACACCAAATTCTGTCCAGTAGTGAAAATGTAATAAACATTGTAGTACTGAGGCTGGTAACATTCTCTCTCTCTCTCGCTCTCTCAACTTCTTGTAGTTTAGAAAGTATTGTACATTCAATCTATAGCCTGTCTTACAACAGGTCCATAGCCTTTTCTAAGTGAATTCTCCAGAGAGTGTGTTCTAGTGCTTCCTCATGCACCTATCACTTCTGTACTTCATTTTAGAAGGCAGTTTCTAACAAGATGTGACCATTTCAGTTAGCTGTTTAAATTTTTGGTTGAGTGAAAACCCAGAAAGTGCCTTTTCAGGAGTACATTTGTGGACTTGGCATACTTTCATTAAATATCACTTGTATAAAAACATAATTTGTAAATACAGAAAGCCCCCACCGTACGAAAGGGAAAAGTAACGAGTATCAGTATAGTTGTAGGGTTGACAACGGCAGAATGTAGTATAAGAGTTGTGAAGTTGTTAACAATAATTAAGAACTTTATATAAATAGATTTAAATAATGAATTGCTGCCAAGACTAATTGTGCAAGTTAGAAAGTAGTTTCCATTTCAGAACTTTTATATGTTTTTTTATAAGCATATATTTGCCTGTTGGCAGAAATTGCTTGTTAAATACTAACTGAAACAATTTTCAGTACAGCTGTTCATAATGAATACTTAAGAAGTTTTGTACATGTAATGAACAAGAACATGCATAGTTCCTTGTTTGTAAGCTAGTGGAATGTGGCCAAATGTCACAAATCTGAGACTTAACCTTTTTAAAAAATATCACCATCTTGTGAACATGTGTGGGTCAGGATAACAAGCCACTAAATATGAGTCGGGGTCCATGCAGTAGCACAGTTGGTTGAGACACTGTGCTACAAGCCAGAAGTTCACAGGTTAGATTCCCTGTGCTGTTACTGGAATTTTTCATTGAAATAACCCTTCCGGTTGCATTATGGTCCTGGGGTTGACTCAGCCTCTAACAGTAATGAGTACCAGGAGTATTTCCTGGGGGGTGAAGGTGGTCGGTGTATGGGGCTGACAACCGTACCACTCTCATGTGTCAGATGTCTGGAAATCTGGGATCATCATCCTGCTGGAACTGTCATGGCCTGCCCAGGCATTTGCAGGATTTTAAAAAAATATAAGTCCCATGCATTGTATTGCACCATGCATTGGGGTGGTGTTTTCAGGTTTGTATTAAGACATACAGTTCTGAACATTTAACACTCTTTTTCAACATGAATAGCCCACCGGAAATTAATTCACAAATATTGTTCCCAAATTCAAGGATGTGTAATTAAACTTTCCTTTTCCTACTCATGTTAAAAAGCAGACTTGAATTGCTGTACCACATGGCCTGCATCTGGCAAACTGACAACTGGAATTAGAAAAGGAGGGCATTAAAGTTTTCATATTACAAGAGATTGGTACTTAAGCAATAAAGGTCACAAGATAGAAAGTATCAGTGCTGACTGAATTTAATGTGTGTCAGGTTATGTGTATCCTGAGAATATGTTCACAAAATGGAGGCACTCACTCACTGCATGTTGATGACACCATCAACATCGACAAAATTCCATATGTCTTTTGTGCACATGTCGCAAGTCGTTCATTGTAGGATATTTGTAAGTCCAGAAAATGTTGAAAAGATGTAGACAGGTTAAGAAATTTGAAACATATGTCCTTCCATCCATCAAGGACTGATTTTACAATATTTTTGTGTGTGTATGAAGAGAGAGTAGTGTGTAAGTTGTACTTTTAAGGACTTCTTAAGTTGTGCTGTGTCCTTCCACTGGTTTAGAAATATAACTTTGTATGATTATATTTATGTACATAATTATGCTGCCCTTGTTTTCATTTTATTTTTGCATTTAAGCACTGTTATTTAGGCATGTTTATAGTTTTAAATCTATTGTGTTTTGTATTGTTAAATGAAAAAGACTTGTGTGTAATGTGAAACATAGCTCTCTGATGCCTAAATCATGAATTAGCTGATGGAAAAAACAGTTTTTTGTGGTGTCCATCCTTCCATAAGACTTCTTGCTGTTCATTAATAACATTATTCATGAAATTTTCTGGACATTTACCATAGTGGTTACCGTTATGAGTGAAATATTGTGCTATCTTGACTGGGAATATCTTCCATTCATTGCTGCTGCTGTACCATTAAATGTAGTGATATCACCTGCTAGATTGCAATATTTTTCACTGTGAACTCTGTTTCAGAGTCATAACAAATACCCACTTTCTGTGTGTAACAGCAAACAGTGCTCTGGTGGACAGATTTTGTACCTGTTGCGGCACCAGTACATCGGTATCTGTAGGGAGCAACAGTAGTTGGTTGAAGCTGCTGGTTATTGATGGTCAAGGATTGACCATTGCCTGCCGTATTGCAACCTTATTTTTCACCACCACCACCACCACCACTTCCAGAACGGTTCTGAGACCCATACATCCCCTTACTTGGATGGCATAAGGAAGGGATGGTAGAAATACGGTACTGACATCAAGTGTTACTCTTAAGAGATTTCAGTAGTGGCACTGGTCACATTATAGGTGTTTTCCTGTATTAACTTAGAGTAATTCAGTAGCTCACCTAGACCTAATTTGTTGTATTCATATGATAAAACCAACAAGATTCACTAATTTCTCAAATTTATTTTTGGAATAGGACTCTACATGTTTTGGACACGTATTCTGTCCATCGTCAGGAGTCTTAGTACTGTATACACAGCAATAGGTATATGTCATACAGGTTTTGCTGACTGCTTGTTAGCAGAGAGTAGAGTAAAATTCTATTCCAAAAATAAATTTGAGAAATTAGTGCATCTTGTTGGGTATATTATAAGCTTATATCACAATGCGCGGGCCTCTGAATGTCAAATAATTTGTTGTGTAAAATTGATTTTTTTGCCATTACTTCCAAACAGTAATTTCCATTTTCAGGAGACATACAATCAGATTTTAAAGAGTTTTGTTGATCTCTGTATGACTGCATTAAAATCCTAGAAGTGACTACCTGTGTGCATTTGCAGGCATCTCATTAAGTCGGCCACTTCTTGCAAGATTCAAGCATGTTTGTTTTCACAGCATTGTTGACAAATGTTCAAGGTGCCTGGGATGTTGTTACGCAGTGTTGCAGGTATTTCAGAGGCACTACACTCATTCATAATTTAGAAACTATTTATCAGTGGCCACAGTGTAACATCACACAAGATTTGAATCTTCCCATCACTGTGAGAACCTGAGTGTTGCACTATCATTTAACTAATTTTTAATCCAAACTTGGTGTCAGCCGGCTAAAAAAAAGTACTGTCCATTCTTGGTGTAATATGTAAGGTATATGACATATGGAGTGGCATGTAGATGATGAACACTTGCTGCCATGTACTTATTGGTAGGTGTTGCCATCCATCCATTTATCGGTACATTCCAGTTAAATTTATATTCCATCTATGCCTGTTTATTAAAGCTATTATATATTTTAATATTATACAGGAAAATATATTTTATATATATTGCTCAACTATATATAAAAAATAAATTAGTTTTCTTTTCTTATATTATTATATATTCTTATATTTCCAGTCTTAACTCCATTCCTTAATCCTAGGAATATGAAAACATTGTATATAGGTTTCTGCAAACCGTTGTTACCCATCTACCAAGCTAGACAGTGTCACACCCCATAAGGTAGTATGATTATCTTATATTCAGGCCTGTGCAAGCCAAGGGGGTACATATATTGGGGTCATTTGGTGTGTTGTATGCTTATGATTTATGTGGAACTAATTCCGTATAAAACATGAAATAGTGTTCTAGTTTTTGATAGGATAGTTTCATTTACTTAGAATTTTTCTTTTTATTAGAACATTTCTCTCCCTCTCACTCTTTTGGAAACCAGGCTGTATGATGAATGTAATGTTGAAGATGCTTTTATCAGTTCTGTTATCAGTTATCAGAACAGTTTTCTTCAAGTAGTTGTCAGATGTCAGCAGGTATGTCTGCATTCTTCCACACACAGTAAGTGTACCATCTGTTTGTGATCTGCATTGTTAATAATTAAATGTTCCTTTATAAACGGTTTTGCATTTGCAGTTTATCATCTTTGTCTCAACTGTTATTTTTCTTCGTACATCATCCAGTGGCAGTAAAAGTGGTTTTGTGTGTGGCTGTAGATAACCCATTGTATTTAATCGTATTCATAGAACAGGTACCTGCCTGCAGAAGACCAAGTCAGTGCCATCCAGTGAATTATGCATCTGTTTATCCAGACAGTGAACAATGCCCAAAACAACTTCTACCCATAAATATTTTAGACCAGCATTTTTTAACCTTTCTCAATGTCCCCGTCCATCACTGAGTGATATCTCACGGAACCCTGCTGAGTGGTAACTTCATTTTATCTCCCACTATGTGTTTATCATTGTCTAAATAAACCCATTTCTTTGCGTGTGTAGTGCATATTTTTTTTTAGGAAAAAGTAAGTAAAAATTTCACGGACTTCCAAGGATTGACCATGAATTTTCCAACAGAACACAGTTTTTGTTGCTCGTGCATCTTGCCACTTTCTGCCACTGACATGCTCATGTTCCAAGGTACTGTGCAGGATTTCTGAACACCAAATGAGACACAACCCATAATAAGTGAGTAACCATAATAACATTATAATCAATAAATAATAATAATTCAGTTCAATTCAAGCTAGCTTAGGTTCTTTGCTATAGTATACGATAGACATTTATTTATGACTGTTGCTTGTATATGTTCGTTGCCACCAGCAAGGTAGTGATCACATATAAATTTACATGATGTTGAAACCACCTATAAACATGAAACCTCTAATGGACAATTACTTTTTTATGCTTTTTAGATCAGTCCCCGTTACATGTGTGTGTTGCAGTCATATGTCGACGACATATTACAATGTAGAAAGAACAATGTGTTGGCCCAACGATGGCTATAAATCTGGGAAAATGCAAATGTAGAAAATGTTGCAGTCACTGAAGAATTCAGATTTAGCTCTGCTGTACAATACAACTGACTTTTAACATAATGAGCTGACAGACCTGAGGAGTTACGTGTTTATGAAGGGTACTGTAGGGTGGAAATCCCTGCTTAAAGGGGGAGTTTTGCAGATCCCAACTGAGAATGGATAACAAAGACCCCTGCATATGGCTCAGTGTTTAAGCATACAGATATCAGTAAATGAGATACTTTACAGAACACTGAGGTTTGAGATTTTCACAGTAATTTAGATTGTGACACTTTGTAGCCTGAAAGGTGGTTAGGATTATTGCTTATTCAGCCTGTAATATGGAAAACGTAGTTTCCTTCAAAATATACAAGACTACAGAGTGTCATATCTCACCCCTTAGTAAATTGTCCCTATATGCCTGTCGAGTTCTCTAGCTTCAGTAGAAGTGACAACAGATTGGACCTTCACCTCTGTATAGTGAGAACACAATGTTACAAATCCACGAAGTTCTCAGATATGATACAATTTTAATTTATACTCTTTGAAAAGAGATTGTAATGGACTAACACTATCAATATGATCTCCTTAAAAAATTTCAGCAAACCTCTAACGGGATGAGAAAATAAATTCACTAAAATGAACATGGATACTCAAGTTGCTTGACTGGTAGAAGCACGCTTTAATGAAATCACTATTAACACAGTGTCCTTCCATTGCGTTTAATGTACATAACAAGAGATAATGTATTTGTTGTTCTTGTATGTGGTTCATGATCCTTGAAAGTTGTACACACAGTATATCTTGCCTTTTTTATATATATATATATATATATATATGTATACAGAAGTGTACCACAGGCATGCAGCTATTTGCAGATAATCACAGAAATGGCTGCAGTTTGTGTCAGCATCAAAAAGTTGTATCCTTATCCTGCAGTTCTCTAATGCACAGAAAAATACACGTCTTCATGTAGAGAATGTATTATACAGTTCATTTTAAGACAGTTATACTTCCAGACTGACCTTTGCACAGGATCCACCAGTGAATGGGGTAATGGGAAAATCATGTCTAGGCACATGTTTCACCCTAGAAAGTAAGGGGGTTTGAGTGAACTCTGTAATGGATGTAAACACTGCATAAAATCTTTAGAACTCCATCTGGGGAGCAGACCTTAAGCAGCCGGTTGAAAAATTACATTTTATGGAACCCCAACACATCACCACATTCAGTTTCCGAGAAACGGACTCTACTGAGAGCCACATGAATCGTCTCCACCTGCTTAACATCGTCAGTACTACTAAATCAAAATTTAGCTTAATATGTTCACACCAAAATAGTCAATAAATACCACTTTTTGTCTGCAGTGGTCTAAGGAAGCACCTACTTTATACGAAAATCAAGTTTTCTTTTTCAAAAATTGGCCTCGCAACAACAAAAAATTGTATATGACAAAATGTCATGCATGCATGCATGTGCGCGCGCGCGCACTCACACAAGTGAAACCCAAGAATCTAGCTGTGATACTGAAACCTACAACAAATATACAGCAAAAGAAGAGCAACAAAACTGAATTCGGTTCATTTGAACTGAATTAAAAAAGTTGGTGATAAATAAACCTTGGAATGCAGTGTTTTTGTTTAAATTTAACACTGGATAACGTGACACTAAAACAAAACTGAGTTAATTACATTTCTGGTACATGACTGTTACCTCCCTCTAGAATGGGTCGGGATAGCCCAGTTGGTATAGTGATTCACAACAGGCTGGTGCGGGGATCAAATCCTCATGGGGGACAAGATTTTCCACACCCATCCAGACCGGCCCTGGGGCCCACCCAGCTTACAGTCTCATCCCAGGTCTCTATCCCAGGGGGTAAAGCACATGTGGTGCAGCATTGACCACCCACCCCATCTAGTGCCAAGGTTAACGAAAGAGCAGAGCTATACCTCTTCTCCCCTTCTGGGCCTTAATGGTCTGTTCTGGGGTGAACTTTACATTTCACCTCCAACTACTGCCAAATTTAGGAAGGAGTGGAGCTACACCTTCACCCTTACAATTCATTAAGCACAGAGACAACTCACCATTTACTTTATATAATTCTCAGAACAAAGTACTGTACCTGACCTTCTAGTGATCCTCCTTCATCACGGCATATCAGGGGGGATGGAGACAACAGGGACGATACACGAAATCAAAGTTACAGAAAACAGCGTCTTTTACTGCACTTGAAACACTTGATGTTCGACCAGAGCACACACACACACATCCTGCCCACTGCCTCGCGTGGATAACATTTTCCTGCCCTTCTTTTTACCATGCATTGCCAAAATTCAAAGTTAGATCGGTATCACCTGACTTCAGGATCGAAGCTCATTGACTAAAATGCGCCGCGCCACAAACCAAAATTACTCTGTTGGCCAGTCGACATCCATTCTGTCACACGATCCTTGCACCACATCTTCCTCGTGCTGCAGTCCCGCAACAAAGGTTGCTAAGCAGAGGGCCCAAGGCAGGAATTCGTTTAGTGAGCAGAACAGACTTGACTTACCAATGCAAACCTTTATAAAAGAATTTGTGTGAGTTTTAAATAAAACCCTTACATCTCAGAAAAGCCTCTTCCCAGGGTCAAACTTAAAACGGGCAGCTTCAGCACTGATACTAAACTTAACTGTACATAAGAAAAAGTAAAAACAAAATTTAATTCACTTCAATTTAATTGAATTTAAAAATTATGGGTACATAATTTTAACAAACTGGAAAATGAAATTACATCACAATTGAGTACAGTGTGGAGCAGATCACTCCTGGAACTTGCATGAAAATCAGTTTTGAACATTTTGTTATATTAGTGTCCTTGTAATAATCGAGTCATCCCTTCTTTGATAATCTTCAGACTGGCCATATCATTCTGAATTGTCTCAATCAAGTGTGCCATGCCATTCTGTTCCATAACCAAAAACTGAAACACAACAAAAGCAATTTTTTTAGTTAATGGGTAGAAGAAGTAACAAAATATTGAAAACAGTATGACTAATTTCTCAGTTAAGACTGAGAAGATTATATTTAAAAAATCAGTCAAGAAGTCAATGATTGCAAAAATCCCCCTTTTTAAAGGGTGCAAGTGAACACAAAATTATGTCCATAAAACTGTTATTTCCGTACCAAGACAATGAAGTGCTGGCTTAAGTAACATTTCTGTATCAATGTCTACAAATGTATTCTTCCAAACATGTGGTCTGAACAGACTTAAACCTCTTATCTCTAAAACCACATACATATTATAATCTTAGAATGTTTGTAACAACCAAAAGCTACCAGAATACAATTTTTTAAACTATCATATAAACAAATACAATTATTTTAATTTCTTCAGGGAAATGGAAAACAGGAGGATGAGATCAGTAGAAGACTGGGACACGTCAGAAACAAAAATATACATGAAACATAAGTAGGAAACGCTCTTGGAAACAGACATGAATGGAAGGACAATGTTCTAGTGCCTTTAAGACTAATAAACTGTAGAGATATCACCCGTAGTGGTTAGAAAAGGATCCATCTGGTCAAGTTTCTTGAGAAGCTGAAACTAATGGGTGCATTTTTAACATCTCATTGCCAAAAAAAATTACCTGTCCTTACAAAAGTGATATTAGGCTTAACATGAAAATTCATAATGTCTTGGTTTTATCTCTAGGGTTGTCTTCATACTACTGGCAACTTCCTTTTGAATATTGATAGTGCCCTACCTGTTTAATATCATCCTGTATTGCTGGATCCATTGTGTACCGCTCAACCTCTCTGTGTGCCGCCTCTTGTCTTTGCATTCGCATCTGTGAGAGCAGTTCACTTAGTTGGCCCTACATACAGACACCACATTACATCACTACTGCCACTACTACAGGAACAACACACAGAATGTGACAACATGTAGTTTAGTAGACTGGAACCAACATTTCAGAGGGTCCAGGATTATCCAAACTACATGGCCGAACATCCCGCAGTTCATAATCTAAACATTTACCGCAATGAAAACCTCATATCTCAAGAATATTTTACATCTATTACATGGTATGTTCTACCTTGAACTGCGCTGGAGCATTAAGTTGGTTTTGAAGTGCTTCTAACTGACTCCTGAGAGCCTCTTCCTCAGGTTGCAGAGCAAGACCCATCTTCCGTGACACTTCCTGCTTTACAAGGACCTGTTAACAGTAAAATAATGCCAATAGTGATCACCACTGTGTGAGCTAAATGATCTGCAATGGACACCACTGACTTTATCACAGCGATCATCTTAAAATGTATCTTACAGAATCTGAAACGGTATCTCATATTTTGAGCCGTACCAGCTCTGCCTAGAGCAACGACCTTGCCCTTGGCAAGGCAGAACTGGTTATTTCCTCCCCTGTTCCCTTTTCCTAGGCTATCATCACGGGCTATTGGTTGCCCGTGCGGAACAGAAAGGTGAGGGCGTTTTTTCTAAGTTTTCTTTATGGGACGTTTCTTTGAAGCATTTCACTTGGCTACAACTCATCGGGACAACAAGTCTTCTTCTTTGGGCTGCCCGGCAGCAGGAGCTGCGTCTGATCATTCCGTAAGGGCTCCATAGACGTGTGGGATATGTAAACAGGTAACATTTGTTCTCGGCCACTTTGTTTCCAAAATGACATGTTGTGTTTTTTTGAGTCAGAACATATCCCGAGGTCTACGTAGCGCCTCACGCTGAACAGGGGGTTGGTGTACCTAGCCGCCCCATAGGGTTTAGTTTTACGTTTTTGTTTGTGATGCGCAAGTCTATGTCGTGCCATTGTATTGGAGCTTATGTATGTTGTGTTTTGCCACACTGATTGTAGTGGCTGGCCGATCGTGTTTCTTGTTGTACAGTTAAGTTTTCTTTGTTTTGGACCGGCGAATGTAGAGTGTTTTGTGCTAGGTCTGCCTGAGCGTTCCTTGTACTGTGAGTATTGTACTGTTGTCTTGTACGCTGTTCCCCCCGTGGCAGACTGACGCCGGATCTAAGAATCATGTAAGATTGTGTGTGCTACGTATGTTACGATCGGCCTAGCCGGAAGTCCATGTTCACTTTGAAGTGTACTATCTTTTGTTTCATGTGGTTAATTCACCTTTTGCGTATTTTGTTTGCTGACAAGTCAATTATATTATTACTTGCTAAATTACCCCTGTCTTTTCCATTACACATACTGACCATCTACCACAAGGCCCCCACTAGTCAGAATTCAATCGCTCAAAGGGCCAAGGACGAAATTAGTGCCAGCCCTCGGGTCGATACATGCCACAACCTTGTCGGTCGGTGGAAGGCCCGCCCCCGAGGGCTCAATTTCCTTGCTAGTTATAAGGTTCGTCATCCCCGCTGTGTTTATAATAAACTATAATGGAGTAAATTTACTGTCTAACACAACTATGTGGTGGAGATATATATATTATATTATTATTATTACATAGAGAACAACTACATGTTTCGGCACTTGATAATGGCCATCTTCAGGTTTTACATGAATCACTTAGTAAGCAGTTATACAAACATATGGGTGTCCCGGAGGGAATATGCCAGACTTCGGGAGAATGTTTCTTGAGTTAAAGTATACCGATTTAACCCAAAACACCTATATCCGAAGTTGAACGGTTACGGAGATAATGGCGATAATAAAGTGTGGTCTTCTTGCGGTTCCACGTACTGTACCTGTGTCGCGTGATGTGTTACCCGTACACTGCGCGTGTCCGTCCTTTAGCCTAGAGCTGGGTCAAGCGCATTCACGCTGCGACTTAGTATCAAAAGTTGTCACTGTTACAGTTAATTGTGAGGAGTTGTAAAAATGCCTTTTGTGTTTTCCCACGTGGAATATTGTGAC
>Ga0123353_10014046_pt1 | contig 11520 bp, 8 predicted proteins | sample TergutLab28metaG_3_FD_92763 | JGI IMG/M metagenome (GOLD analysis project Ga0123353, IMG submission 92763) | Labiotermes labralis P3 segment gut microbial communities from Petit-Saut dam, French Guiana - Lab288 P3 | ecosystem: Host-associated > Arthropoda: Insects > Digestive system > Gut ... | reverse complement strand
CGGAGCGGCTGATTTTGTCTTTTTTCTTTATGAATGCGACAAGATCCTTTGCGTCGGCGAGGATCCTCTCCTCACGCAGCAACCCTATAACCCTGATCACGTCTTCCTTCACTATCCCGAGCCTGTCGGATATATAATCGACGCGATCTTCCCCGTCTTCCTCACTTCCCCGGGCTTTGCTTTTTGCGGATAGCAGGCTTTTCATTATACGTCCGGCTTGTATGCGCGACGCATCGTCAAATCTTGCCGAGCTATCAATCCTCGCTTGTGCCTCTTCCATGTTTTTGACCAATATACTGTCGGCGTAGATCCTCGGCATGTTCTGCCCGCGCCGGATGAACTCCGCCTGCTCCAATGCGTTTATCGATGTTTTCACACGGGTTTCCATATCTCTGACAGAATCATCCCATCCGGCGGCTCTTGCGATCTCCAGCGCTGATTGTGATACCGAAGCATGCGACCTGGTAAGTGCCTTCAGCGCTTTCCATACCTGCTGGATCTCTTTTTGACTGATCCTTGTCTGGTTTAGCAGGATAAAGTGCTTGTTCAAATCCTCATCGGAAAATAACACGTGACAATCCGCCTGGATATTCTCATCCCTTCCGGCCCTGCCGGCTTCCTGGACGTAATTTTCAAGTGAATCCGATATATTATAGTGGATGACCATCCCGATATCTTTTTTATCCACGCCCATTCCGAATGCAGTCGTTGCAACGATTATATTGATGTCCCCGCGCATGAATTTATCTTGATTTGCGACCCTGAGATGTTTCTCCATCTGCCCATGATACGGCAGAGCGGCAAAACCGGCGCCGGTCAGAGTCGCTGCAAGACGCTCAGCTTGTCGTACGCGTGATACATAAATGATCGTCGGACAGTCATTATCATATAAAAGCTCCCGCAGCATAAGGTCTTTGTCGGATGCGTCGTCTTCAGAGAAAACGTGAAAATTGAGGTTTGTCCTGGCTGTACCTGCTCTGAAAACCATAAGCTCCAGCGCCAGTTTGCTTTTGAAGTAATCTTTGATGTCCTCTATTACCTGCTGCTTTGCGGTTGCTGTAAAGCACGATACTTGAATATTCTGAGGCATGAGCTTTTTCTCTTGTATGTTGTTGATAAAATCAGCTATATACAGATAGTCGACGCGGAAGTCCTGCCCCCAGGTCGAGAAACAGTGCGCTTCATCTATAACAAACCGCACGACATTCCTTTTAAGTAAAAGCGTTTCGATCGATTTTGACCGCAAAGATTCAGGCGATATGTAGAGAATACAAGCCGACCCATTTTCTATCCGTTCATATGCCTTTGCACGTTCGATTGGGTCAAGGGAGCTGTTTATCGTCACTGCGTCTGTAATATTATACCCGTATTCAAGGTTATCGGTTTGATCTTTCATTAAGGACTGGAGCGGAGAAATCACTACGGTCAAACCTTTTTCATTGACCCCTGCCATAAGGGCGGGTAACTGGAATGTTATTGATTTACCCCCGCCGGTGGGAAAAACGACAAGAATGGAATCACCGTTAACGGCAGCGCTGACAGCGGATTTTTGAAGCGGTATCCCATCATAACTCCTGAAATCACTGAAACCGAAAAATTTCATCAGCGCTCTGTCTTCATCCAGCGCATCGTCGCAATAATCGCAGGACTGGCATCTTTTATTTCGCAAAAAACGCAGTACGTTTTCAACTCGAGGATAATTCCTCAGCACCCACGACGGCGTCAGTGAATCATATTTAATAACATTGATCTGGGCAAGCGCGTAAGCAAGCTCCGCCGGATATTTCTCGGAGATCCGCTTCACATTGGCATTGGCGCAAATAGATCCTTTGAAGGTTTCCAGAACTAATTTAGCGGTATCGAGGGAACTGAGCTTAAGGCCAAGGTATTCAAAGAAGGCTTTGAACTCCAGTTTTTCACACAGCAAACCGTGATAAATTTGCCTCACAGGTTCGCCCAGCTCCCGAAACGCGGCTATTTCGTCGTTGAATAGATCACGGGCCTTTTTCGCATCGTTCAAGGGATTGTTTAACTCGTCTGTGACAAGTTTGTCATCTTTGACTAAGCGGTGATAAGGCTTTCTCGGGAACAACAGAGGGGAAAAATACAATGTGTCAATAAAGTGCTCCGCTTCACTTTTTGAGATTGCTTCCTCAAGATATTTTAAGTCGTGGTTAAATATATTATGGCCGCAAATATATTTGCAATCATTTATAAAAGCCGCAAACCCGGATAATGAATCGCTGTGGAACTCCCGGCCATCTCCGGTCACTGCGCCGATATCGAGCACCTTTTTGCTTTTGTATTCAACCTCAGTATCAACAAAAACGATCTTATGAAACTCCATCTTTATACTCCTCACGCAGGGTATCTTAGATAGTCAATGTCGAGACAGGCACGACGTTGACGCCGTCGGGACGGCGATATGCGAACCCGTTGCCGGTTATGACTGTCAACGCTGCCGGCGCTTTTGTTTTATCGGTGTTGATTTTTGCGGCAATTTTCAAGAGATTATCTGCAGCGACATCCACAGCGCCGATACCGAGTTTTATCTCAAAAGCCCCCCATGTGCCATCAGTGTATTCCGCGACAGCGTCAATCTCAAGTCCCCGCGAGTCGCGGTAATGGAATAGTTTACCGCTATTTGCGTCTGCATATATTTTTAAGTCCCGGATGACGAGAGATTCAAATAAGAAACCAAAATAGTTAAGGTCATCTGTCAACTTATCTATCGATAAACCAAGCGCTCCGACAGCCATAGACGGGTCGGCAAAATGACGTTTCGGGGACTTGCGCAGCATATCCGACGAACGGATGTGCGTATTCCACGCCGGAAGATTATCCACCGCCATCAAGCGTTCGAGCGTGGAAAGATAATCAGCAACCGTTTCATCGTCCAGTTTGCCGTCACTTCCCCCGGTATCCGTTGAGAGCGCAGCCAAAGAGACTTCTGTTGAGATATTCCTTGCAAGCGATTGAAGCAGGCGCGTGACCTTATATGGGTCACGGCGTTTATTGGATACTTTACTTATATCGGCTTCAGCTATCAGCGTCATATAATCGCTGACAAAACGAAAACCTCCGGCGGCGCTTTCTCCTATTAAACCCGGCCAGCCACCCAGCGTTAGCTTTTCAGCAAATTCGCCGAGGTCGAAAGATACGGATTCGGAGACCGGAGCTTCACCTTTCATCAAGGACGCGAGGCTGACTTCGCCCGTTGACCAGCCTTTTTCATAAAGGGACATAGGACGCATCTTCATGACCGAAAACCTGCCGGCACCGGAGTGACGCCTTGCTTTATCGTCCGGTGTCGCAGATCCGGTAAGGACAAACTGTCCTTTTTGTTTGCTCTCGTCCACCTCTCGCCGTACATAGTTCCATATCTGAGGGTACTCCTGCCACTCGTCAAGCAAGCACGGAGATTTTCCTGCCAGTACGGTCTTTGGGTCGATCTCCATCTTGATACGCACATGCTCATCAACGTCAAACCTCACAACACTGGCTGACTGCTGCTTGGCGGTTTCAGTTTTTCCACAGCCTTTCGTTCCCTCGATAAGAACTGCGCCGGAGCTTTGCAAACGATCGGCAAGGAGCTTGTCGGCGAATCTTCTATGATAATCCAAACTACTGACACCTCTCATTCATTTAGCAGTATAGTATATGAACCGCTAAAAAGCAAGTGAAATATCCGCTAAAAAAATAGAAATATGTCCGCTAAAATGTATAAAGAAAACAAAAATGAAAGCTAATCTTGTACAACTCATGTCAAAGAAGTATAATCATGCTAATGATCATTCCTTTCCATTTTAAGAAGTTGCGTTTATGCTTTCTAAAATTGGAAAGGCACTTAATAATACCGGAGGAAGACCAATGAATAAAGTGAAGTTCGCGATCATAGGTGCGGGAAGCGTATGCTTTTCCCCGAAAACTGTTTCAGATATTCTTCTGAGCAAACGCTTTTCCGAACTAGACGTTGAGATTTATCTTATGGATATCGCTGAAGAAGCGCTTGAAGTAAGCAGCGCATATTGCAAAGAGGCTGCAAAAATGCTCGGGCGCACGGTGACTATGAATCATTCCACCGATTTGCGTGCTGCGGTAGACGGAGCTGATTATGTGGTAACAGCGATCGAGTTAGACCGCTATCATTATTGGTCAATGGACTTCCACTTACCCCGCCGTTACGGTTTCCGCCAGGTTTATGGCGAAAACGGCGGCCCCGGCGGTATGTTCCACACGCTGCGTAACTTACCGCCTATGCTGGAAATCGCTAAAACTATGGAAGAGCTCTGCCCGGACGCCTGGATCCTGAATTACACAAACCCCGAGGCAAAGCTCGTGGAAGGTGTTTCCAAGCTGACTAAAATAAACGCCGTAGGTCTCTGCCACGGCGTTACTATGGGGCAGGAGCAAATCGCTTTGTTTACAGGGATCCCTATGGACGAGATCGACTTTAAATGCGTTGGCCTGAACCATTTTGGATGGATCACCAGCATTAAGGAGAAAAAAACAGGCCGGGACCTCTACCCATTGCTAAAAGAGCGTGAAAGAACGGCTTCGATGCTCTCACAATGGGATGAATACACTCTATCACGGTTCTGTCTTCGCACCTATGGATTGTGGTCTTATCCAGGCGCTAATCATATTGGAGAATACTTGGCTTGGGCAGATCAATTCCTTGCCAGCTCATTGATCCAATATTTTTATGACCCCGTGAAAGATGATATCTGGAATGGCGGACAGACTCCGGAGTTTATCTATTCGTTCTCAGAGAAACCTACAGACCGTCCCTTGTTTTCCCCTAAGAAGCATGTTGCCGGAGATCCTGCCTATCAGGAAGGTTTCACCATCGGCAATGAAGGCCCGTATGCCTCGCAGGAGTTCGGCATTCGTATCGCCGAAGCGCTGACCTTCAACGTACCATATCATGCACCGGGGGTAAACGTACTCAACAAGGGTTACGCCAGGGATTTGATGCAGGATATGGCTATCGAGTTGCCGGCTGACGTCGACGGCGCAGGCCTGCATCCGGTCCAGACCGATCCGTTACCGGTCGCCGTTGCCGCTATGATCAATATCCAGGGCGCTATTCACCAACTGGTACTCGACGCCTATGTTGAAAAATCCCGCAATAAACTACTTCAGGCTATTTTACTGGATCCCACGATTTCAACCTATAATAATGCAGTGGCTCTCATCAACGATATCTGCGAGCTGCAAAAGGATATTCTGCCGGAGATGCACTGGTAAAATTGTAAAGCGAGAAGGCAATGGAGTTATATCGTCCCAACGGGTTGACTGCAAAAGATCTTTGTGATATCGAGACGGGCGCTGCGGAGATTCTGGAAAATATCGGAATACAGGTGACAAACCCGGAGTGGCTGGAAAGGTTGAAAGAAACAGGCGTACGCTTTGATAACGACCGTGCGCTGGTTGATGAATCTGTCACTATAAGGATTCTGGAAGAGCGCAAACGGTTGCCTTCAACCGGGACGGGTCATACCACTGGTTATACCGGTGAACCAAGCAGCTACTCATCTCATTATGAATGTCCTATAACAGGAGAAGTCTTGTTGTTTACCTCGGACATACTCAGTGATATGACCCGATTCATGCAGGTTGTTTCCGAAGAGTATGGTATCTCTCCCGGTGTGCCCGGGTATCCCGCGGACATTCCTGTAGAGCTGGAGTCTGCGGCGCGATACTATTATGCGGCATTACACTGCGAGACCGATTGGCCTAAGGACCCCACCAGTGTCCGTGCCGCGGGAGGGATTTTCCGGATGGCGGAAATCATGGGCGAGCCGATGCGGGAGATGTCTGCTTATATGGCTTCGCCGCTTCGCTTTGGCGGAGAGTCGTTTGATATCATCTTTGCTTATCATAAGCGCTTAAAAAGCATAACAGTTACCTCTATGCCGTCTTTGGGTGCAACAACACCGCTCTCGCTGATCCCGGCTTATGCGCTGACATTGGCGGAGGTAGTTGGCGGGGCATATCTGTTGAATCTACTCACGGGCCTGCCCGCAGACTTTGCAGTACGGTTGTTGCCATTTGATTTTTACGACCTTAATATATCGTTTGGCACCCCGGAGAACACTCTTCTGGAGTGGCTCAATGCGCAGATCAATGCGCATCTGCACGGCATTGACTGGACGCCTGCCTTTATCGGTATGTACAGTTGGGCGTCCCGGGCGGGTGTTCAAGCAACGGCGGAAAAGGGACTCTCGATGATTTCGGGTATGCTGGCAGGCTCCCGGAGTTTCCCGGGGATGGGTACGCTAAGCCTGGATGAGGTGTTCAGCCCTGTGCAGCTTCTGCTGGACATCGAGCTTCTCAAAACCGGAGAGCGATTAATGAAAGGGATGCCGGTTGAGCGCCAGGAGGAGGATTTGACCGAACTGATCAGGGATGGCATGCGAACAGGGTTTATCACACATGATCATACATTGGAAAACCATAAAGAATATATCCGCAACTCCAGGCTTTTCACGCGTAAAACACTATCCGCCCAAGGAAACAACCCGCCGAATGCGCTCGAAAACGCCCGTGCGCAAGCTATAGCTTTGATGAAAAAGTTGCCTGGATACCAGCTTGACAAGGTACGTAAAAAAGAAATCACCGCGATTTATCAACGACTGCTGGCAGGTGAAATCGTTTAGGACATAAGTAAAAGCATGTGCTTAATTGTACTGATGACGAACATGCATAAGCTTTAATTACATGACTTGGGTAATATCATTGACTGATAAATAACTGGAAGGGGCTGACCGCATGGAAATCATTATAAAAGACGATTCCGGACAGGTTGCGCTTGCTACAGCGGAAATGATCCGGGAACAACTGAATAAGAAGCCGGCGTCTCTGATATGTTTCGCTGCCGGGCATACTCAACGTGAAACGCTGGAACTGTTGGCTGAGTGGTATAAAAATGGTGAGCTTGAATTTGACCGCTGCCGTCTTATAGGCTTGGATGAATGGGTCGGTTTAGCCGGTGATTTACCCGGAACCTGCCTGCACTTTATAAGCGAAAATGTTTTTAAGCCAATGGATATATCTCCGGAGCGCTACTTCTTCTTTGATGGTTGTACGGATGACCTGGACGCGCAGTGTGCCGCCGCCAATGCCTATATAGATAGATTCGGTCCTATCGATCTGGTTGTTCTCGGCGCAGGTATGAATGCTCATTTGGGATTCAATGAACCGGGAGTAGGTCTTGACCTCCGTTCACATGTGTGTGATCTGGATAACACAAGCAAGACGGTTGGAACCAAGTATTTTGAAAGCTCTGTACCGCTCACCCGCGGCATTACTCTGGGCCTCCGCGATCTGCTTTCGGCCGGAACGCTGATCCTACAGGTAACAGGAAAGCACAAAGTCGATGTTGTCAAGAAAATATGTGATGGTGAAATATCAAATATGGTTCCTGCATCATTAACGCGCAACCATTCCAATGCTGTTTTGCTTATCGATACTGAGGCAGCGGCGGGAATTTCAACATTGGCTTACACAGGTCGTTGTTGAGCGGTTTATTCTACGCAGGCGCCGCAAGTACTTAAAGATTTAGATGCTTCAGAGTATTGTGTATAAATCGGATATTATATCCGCATGACGTTACGAAATAACAAAGACATCACGAGTAAAGTGGAGAGGGGTGGTATAAAAGAGAGAAAAAGCAGATGTCAATTTTGCGCGACAACGCACCGATATTGCAGGTTAAGAGGTTCAGTTATATTTATATAATGAGCATCTTAAGCAGCACAACACTTAAACATTGAGAGAGGAAAAATAAGGATGAAAAAAATTATTGCATGTTTGTTAGCGGTTATGATGCTAATAACAGTACTAAGCGGCTGCCTGGGCGCCACACCGGAAAATCCGTCCGCTCAGCAGGACGCTCCGGATACCAATTCCGGAGACAACACGGCTCCTGTTGCCGCGCCGGAGGACGCCGTTTATGAGATGCGTGTGATCGGCTCACAAGGCGGCGACGAGCGCGCGACACTTCTTGAAGACGCTGCGGAAATGCTTCGGGAAAAGTGGCCGGGATTCACTATGGTCAACGAGTCCACACAAGATTATGCACAAAAGATAAGGCTGGCGTTCAGCGCCGGTGAAGGACACGAAATTCTCTATCTAGACGATCTGAATCAGCAGGTCCTTATGCAAGGCAACCACATCATGGAAATCTCATCTTACATCCAGGAGCGGGGTTGGATAGATAAGTCGACCATAGGTGCGGTTGAATTTAACAATCTGCGCACACCCGGTGAACTATACAGCGTACCATTTCTAATGGCGCCGATACTGGTTTACTACAACAAAGATATCTTTGCCGACATCGGTGCGACTGATATACCGAAAACTGTAGACGAGCTTGAAGATATTCTGATAAAAGCCAGGGACGCTGGTTATGTATCTATGGAAAGCAACGGCGTTGATATGTATAATAAACTGTGGATGATATTCAACTTAGTGCAAAATACCGCCTCTAAAGCGGAAATAGACGACTGGTATTATAATATATCAAGCAGCGACGGGATGAGGGATGCTTTCATTCAATTCTATGAGCTTATGATCAAATGGGAAGAGGCGGGATTTTTCCGTGATGATTATCTCGGCATTGATTACGATGGAGCTACAGCGCTTTTCTCCCAAGGTAATACCGCAATGATCGTCAGTGGTGACTGGGATCTGCCATTGTTTGAGATGAGCGGATTGAACTTAGGTTGTTTTGCTTTCCCGCCACCCACCCCGACCGATAACCCGTACATAGTCAACGCGGTCGACGGGGCATGGGCGCTAAATGCAAATCTTAATGCCACTCAAAGAGAGATAGTCCTTGACTGGATCGATATTTTCTTCGATATCGATTATGTGATCAAATGGTACGAGGCAGGATTCACCCCCACTGTTAAGGGAGATTACTCTTCTGCTGACGTCTCGGCGCTGAAGCTGGAATCAGTAGCTGCTATTGAACCGACTAGAATGGGGTTTTACCTTGATAATGTAAAACCGGGTTATTTAGACTTCATGGTCACTCATACTCAAAGGCTTTTTTTGCGGGAAATCGATACCGCGGAGTTATGGGAAAACCTGTATGAAGAGTGGAGCAGGGCGGATTAATCGCGTCCCGGGTACAGGATAGATCAGGAATAAACTGACCTTCGGTGTAAATTAGCGGGGGAGGCATGTATGTCAATACATAATCGAAGATATAAAAATGATTGGCTTGCGTACTTGTTCGTCTCTCCCGCCATAATTATATTCGCGGTATTTGTTTGCTGGCCGATTGCCCAGACTGTTTACCTTAGCTTCAACAGTTGGAATGGCATCGGCCCGATCACATATGTCGGACTGGAGAATTACCGGGCGTTTTTCAATGATCCGATAATTCTCCGTTCCGTTAGAAACAATCTTATTTGGATGCTGGTTGTTTGTTCTATACCAGTATCCATAGGTTTAGTCCAGGCTTCTGTGCTTGTAAATTCCCGAATCAGAGGATCGAATTATTTCCAATTGATTCTTTTTCTTCCACAAGTTTTTTCCAGTGTGATCGTCACGGTTATCTGGACATGGATATATAACCCCGCAATGGGCCCATTGAATACGACGCTCCGGGCCATTGGCCTGGATACGCTGGCTGTACCGCTTTTAGGCAGGCCGGACACCGTTGTCGGCGCTTTGCTTGTAATGCATGTCTGGATGCTGTATGGATTCAACACGGTAGTATATTCGGCGGCGATCCGGGCCATTGATACCAATCTCTATGAAGCCGCGACTATCGACGGATGCGGAATGTTCCGTAAATTTTTTAATGTTACGATACCCTGTCTTTCCCGAATAACTACGACGTTGTTGCTTTTTGCATTCATTGACAGTTTTCGTGTCTTTGATATCGTATTTCAGATGACAAGGGGAGGGCCGGGTTACTCGTCCCATGTTTTATCTTTTTATCTATACAGCGAAGCATTTATAAAAGATCGCATCGGCTATGGAGCTACAATAGCAGTGGTATTCACAGTGTTCCTTTTACTCGTAACCAGAGTATTTTTACTGCTCAGGGAGGCTCGTGAGAATAGATGACTGCAAAGAATAAAAGAAAGATTATGACAAATAATAACGCAAAAAAAATAGGAGCGTACAGTTTCCTTTCCTTTTGTTGTTGTTTCACTGTTATCCCCGGTATACTTATTTTCTTTATATCAGTACGCTCTATGCAAGACATAATCCGGCAAGGGGCATTCGGGCTTCCTGAGGTATGGAGATTTAGCAATTATATTGACGCATGGAATGTCGGCAGGTTTTCTACGTATTTTCTGAACAGCGTTTTTGTTTCTGTTATCACAGTAACAGGTATTCTTGTATTCTCACTTTTTGCCGCCTATGCTTTTGCCAATCTTAAGTTTCGGTTCCGGGGTCTTTTAGAAATCATAATGATGATAGGGTTAGTGCTGCCTCTGGAAATTGTGGTCGTTCCACTATTCTTCAATCTTAGATCGATGGGGCTTATCAATACGTTGTGGGCGGTTATTCTGCCAAGCATAGCAATGAGTCTCGCATTTGGTATATTCCTGTTGCGGGGGTTCATTAAGGATATTCCGGTGTCGCTTCTGGAATCCGCACGTATCGACGGCTCCAATGAATGGCAGAGTATTTGGTATATTATATTACCGTTGATCAGGCCGGCGCTAATTTCACTATTGGTTTTTTCTTTTATGAGTTCGTGGAATGAATTCATGCTGCCAAATATAATGATCAGAAGCGAGTCAATGCGCACATTGCCGCTGGGTCTTGATTTTTTCAGGAGCAAATACAGCCAAAATATACCCCTCACCGCTGCTGCGAGTAACATGATCGCTTTGCCTGTCATTCTCATTTATCTGACTTTCCAGAGAAACATGATACGGGGAATGATGGTAGGGGCAGTTAAGGAATAAGTTTATGCACACCAGTGCAGATCCACAGCGGTACTTGGCGGTATCGATGTGGATTATCTGGTGCGCTCAGACAAGGATGATATACGATAGTGTGTTGCCCGCTTGTTATCTTAAAGTTGGATGGTCTCAATTAGCGAGTGCCTTTTCTTCTTCTTTTATATGCTATTACGAGCGCCGCTATTGCAGTAATTAATGTAAAAGGGAGCGCATAATAAAAAGCAATCAGAAAAGTAAACGTCACACCTTGAAACCTACCGACGACCAGGTATTCAAAGATAAATACCGAGGCAGGTGTAAGAGCAAGGCTGACGGAAAGTATTGCCGGTTTGTCAAACTTTTTCCAAATAAACACCAGGATATATACTATTGTCAATAAATAGAATGGCCCCCATACAACAGCAAAGATAACATAGAAATAGTTCCCTATCTTCTCAAAGACAGACAATAATATAAAGCAAGCCAACGATGGAAGGAGCACAAAAAACGCAGTTTTAATATTTCGCATATAACACTCTCCCGTATCACTCAACGTACGCTATATGTAAAATTATACCACAGGCGATCAGGTGCGACAACAAGG
>Ga0123353_10014045_pt1 | contig 11520 bp, 7 predicted proteins | sample TergutLab28metaG_3_FD_92763 | JGI IMG/M metagenome (GOLD analysis project Ga0123353, IMG submission 92763) | Labiotermes labralis P3 segment gut microbial communities from Petit-Saut dam, French Guiana - Lab288 P3 | ecosystem: Host-associated > Arthropoda: Insects > Digestive system > Gut ... | reverse complement strand
TTAGGCATTAATATGTATTTGTCGATCGCTGCATTATCGAAATTGTTAAAGGTTTCAATACAAATTCGTTCTATCATTTCGCCTGCAATATTCAACACCATTTGGGCGGACACAAGGCCCGCCCCTACGGTAACCTCGCCAAATAATGCCGCTCTTTCCTGCGTACAGATTGCAAGAAAGTACATTCCATCTTATCTCATTGTAATCATCGTCATTTCGCAAGCTCATCGGCTGTCAGCAGCGGGTATGAGTAGTACTCAAAGTAACGCATCGGATTGAAACGCGACTGGTTCCTAAGGATCAAATCGGTGGTCGAGACCGCGAAAATCAACCTTGTTTTGTCGTTGGAAACGTAAATGTCTACACGATCCGTCGTTTGGAAAGCCACCGGGAACTTCAACTCGCCGCTGTATGGCTTGTTTTCCGCCGTATCATACACAACCAACGAGTTTTCTGTCGTCACAACGCAAAGCCCATTGACAGGATTGTAATTTATCGAATTTATGACCCCGCCGAGCCGCCCGGTCCCCCCTGTCGGTTCATAGCTGTAAATGTCGTAAAACAGTACGGCATTTGACGCGGTCGAGAGCGTCATTAGGCTGCCGCCAAGCGCTTTTCCGGCGGATAAAAGCTCGTCTGAGGCGATCTCGCCGATCACCGTCATGGTTTTTGCTTCGTAAACCGTCACCTTGTCTTCGTGGACTAAAAAGAGCCTGTCGCCGCTGTCGGACCAAAAAGCGTCCAGAGGCGGCGTTATAACTTCTTCGGAAATAACACATTCATAATCATAGTCAAACATGACCGCACGATAGGTGTTATCGGGTTCGTTTCTCAGAAGCCCGAAAAATATGTCGGCGCCGGGCGGTCCGCCGTAAAGTTTGAAGTAAACATAAGGTGAGACTGAATAGTTACTGATAGAAAAGGCTCGCTCGCCCGTATACCTGTTGAATATGATAAAGCCGCTGGCCCCGTAGTCCACGACAAAGGATGTTTCATTCATCGATTTTGTCCCGCTGGCCAGAAGTAACCAGCCTAGATTATCCGCGACCAGCCTCATTTTCGACGCCGCATAATCAAAGTAATAGATCTCGTTGTTTTCCTCGCCGCGCTTGACAACAACGGCATAGTCCTTGCCGAAATCAGCGCATATGTAAGGGTTCCTGTCGGCAGTCGCGAGGCGGTACCCTTCGGTACCCGGAAGGTATACTTTCTTCGGGTTCTCGAACCGGTCAGACTCCAGATGATGAATCTCAAAGTAAAGCCCTTCGGAGTCCCTCCACTCTGTGATACAGAAACCCGACTCAAAATCAAAGTATGGAGGAGTGACTTGATAACGGTTAACATCCAGGTTTAACCGGCTGCCATGCGACTCGATCCTGGCGTCATAGAGATAACAGAAGCTCGAGTTTTCACTATATATGGCGACAAATCCACCTGTTGATGAAACGCTTTTATGGCTTGGGGACCAGTCGATCGCGAAATCCCGATATATGTCAAACCCGTCTTCCACCCTGAAGGTCGCGGAGTTTCCGGTTTGCCTTATGCAGTAAAATACGGTCTTCTCTTTTCTTGAGGCCCAAGCGACATGTTCAAAGACCGAGCCGGTTCCGGAAATATCGACAGGTATGTCAATAAAGGTGATTTCGTCCAGGTACTCATCGTACCCGCACAAGTATATTATCTGTTTATGCAATACAATAAGAAACTCGCCCCTGTCAAAACCTTTGATAACTCTTGCGTAATCGCTCATGAGCAAAAGTTCGTCGTCTTCTGCTTCATCCAGCTCGTAAAGCGGGTACGAGCTGTCATCCTGAATATCGGTAATAAGAATTCCGACGCCATCCAGTATCAAAACGAACGTATTGTCATAAAGGTACGTGAGCTTACAATTATTCTTCTGGACTTCTGTTCCCGCGCCTTTTCCGGGCGGCTTTGCCCCGTCGGCATGGAAAAGCTGCACCAGGAGGTACTCCTCCCGGGGATCGTCACTTCTTGGGCCTTCCGAGTACGCGCAGAGCGACATGCCGTCGTTGGACAGTTGAAGCTCATGGCTGTAGGAGCGCAGCTGATGGCGCTCGATGAACTCGCCTGTAGCTATACTGTAAAAGATTATAAAATTACTGTAGTCTGTGTTTTCCAGGCCAAAACTTTGCATCTCCGCTTCTGTGTATCCTGATAATATGGCAAGGACGCCCGCTTCTTCCCAGATTAAGAACCGGTAATAACCCGCCAGCTTCTCAATGTCTTTTGTGTATATCAAGGTTCCGTCCGCCGAATACCTCTGCATTATCTTGTCGCTGCTCGCAGAACCGGGCGCGGCTTTTTCGACAATCGCGATAAGCTCGTTATCACTTGTAAAGGCAAGCGTCTGCCGGTAGTCGAACGTGCTGTCGACGCGGCGGTTCGCGGGCAGGGCTTCGCTCCATATCTGCTGCGCTTCCCGGATGTCCCATACGGAAATGATGTTTTCTTTCGAAATAGCCGCAATGCGGGAGGAATCCTGAGAAAAAACAACTTGCGACACGTCGCCGGGCAGCGTAAGCCGCGCGAAAGTGTTGTTGACGGGGAACATTATTGACGCGTTATAAAGCGCAGCTGCGGCGTCAATCGTGTCAAGGCCATATTCCGCCGCCAGCGTCAGCGCTTCTTTCGCGCTGTTTATGGATTCATGCTGCAGCCCTTCCGTCCGCTGGCTGTCAGACTGATTGATCAGCTTAATGACTTGCTCCAGCGCCGCGAGGCGGTCGGCCTCCTCCGCAAGGCGCTTTTGTTCTTCCGCAAGACGGCTCTGCTCTTCCGCCAGCTTTCTTTGCTCTTCCGCAAGGCGGCTTGACTCTTCCGCCTGGCGCGCGGACTCATCGGCCTGCCTGCCCGCTATTTCAGCCAGCCGGTTTGCTTCCGCGGTTTTTGCCGTTTGATACCACGCAAAGCTGCCGATAGCAAGCGCAGCCGCTAAGACGACCGACGTAAAAACCATCACTTTTTTACGCGTATGTTTTTTCGCGCGCTGGAACAAGTCGTCAAACGAAACTCCCAGCATAGGCGCGATAAGCCGCAGCTTTTCACGACCTAGCAGCTTGAGCATCTCCCCTGCCGTGCGGGCGCGGATATCGGCGGCCATCGGTTCGATCTCCGTTGTTTTGCCGTCTATATCGATGAACCGCAACTGCGGCGGGAAGCTGTCGGCGGGTTCGCCTTCGGCAAGCAGGAGCAATATCCGGTCGCGGCGGCCAAGCTCCAAGAAAAAGTCAACTTCGCGCAAACACCACTGCGAGGTAAGCAGACGCGGCGTAGCGACCACGATTAACCAATTGCTGTAGTACAGCGCGGCTTCGATGTCACGCCCCAAATCAGTGGATGTGGGCAGTTCTTCCTGGTCGCGGAACACCTTCCCCATTTTTTTGATCCCGAGCCGTTTCCTGACGGAAGGCGGGATAGAAAAACGCTCCAGTTTCTGATGAAGCGATTTTGCAGCCAGCATATCCGGGTCGACATGCCGGTAACTGATAAATGCATCATACTTATAGGCGTTCGGGGCTTGCTGCTGCGACATATTGATTTTACTCCAGATTGATCTTACTCCATCATGGCGAAAATCTCGCCAAAAGACAGGCGTTTGGGACTTTGTCCGAGGCTCATAGTATCCGGCGGTTACGCCGCCGCGTTTTGCGTTGTGCGCGTTGTGATTATTACCGTCCGCGTCGCACCTATCCACCTGACGCTGAATCCGATAAGCGAGTCAAGTTCGCGTAGCCTGAAGTAGTTGTACCCGTCGATTATATATGCTTCAAACTCGTGAGGAACACCGTTGAAGTAGATTATGGACTGCGTCGGCCTGTACGGACGTGCGCCGGTCACTGGAAGGACGAGTTCGTTTCCTTCCGGCGTATATGCTTCGCCTCCTATCAAATCGATGGTCCTATCGTCCGCATTCCACAGAACCTCAAACCGGCTTCCCGTTCCATCCAGTAAAAACGCGATATCCCTCAGCTTGAAATAATGAGAGCCGTTTATCATATATGCCGACAGCGGCATCGACTCGCCGTTGAGTATCAGGTTCGCGGCCGACGGGTTTGCCATGCCGGACGGGGGCCGCGCAGGATCCGGTTCCGTGTCCGGTTCTGTGTCCGGATCCGGATCCGGTTCCGGGTCTGGTTCCGAGTCTGGTTCCGGTTCCTGAGTCACGACGCCCAGGATCGCGTCCGCGTTTGCGAAGCCGTAGTCGAGAAGTATCTCCGTATCCGGAAAACGCCCCTCAAGCGACGACCCCATCGTCACAGAGATGAGCATACGCCCGCCCCGGCTTGCAGTCCCTATAAAACAGTGCCCTGCCGGGTCCGTGTATCCGGTTTTAAGCCCGGTCGCGCCTTCATATCGGGCTAATAAATGATTAGTGTTTGGAAGCGGGTCGCCCCCTTCCCAGGTGACCTCTTTCATCGAGGCGATCTCAAGGATCTCCGGATACTCTAATAGCAGCCTCCGAGTCATCCATGCCATCGCGAGCGGCGATATGCGGTTGTTCGGAGATAGCCCCCAGCAGTCCACAAAGGTCGCCCGGATATTATAGTCTCTGGCTTTCGCGTTCATTAAATCGACAAAGGCCTTCTCGCTGCCGAATATGCCTTCTCCAAGCGCAACGGTCGCGGCGCAAGCCGACCGGACGATCACGACCTCAAGCAGCGATCTGACGGAATATGTAGAGTTTTCGTTAAGAACAACGTTGGAGTACGACCTGTTTCGGGAAAGCGCCGCGGTCGCCTGCCGAATCGGTATCCTGGAGTCCATTGTGACCTTGCCGTCCCTGATCGCGTCATATACGACATGGGCGGCTATGATTTTTATCATACTCGCCGGTACCCTCTGCACCGCCCCGTTATAGTCGAATAGTACCGTTCCCGTCTCAAGGTCGATCACGGCCGCGCCTTTCGAACTTATCTCCTTGTCGCCTACCTGCGCCGCTCCGGCATAGACCGGCGCCAATAATGTCAGGATCATTACTGCCGCGACGACCGCGACAGCCAGCCTTTTAACTCTTTTCATACTCCACAATCCGCCTATATTCTATACTCTACACTCTATACTCTACACACGCTTATTAAGCACTCTCAACTTTCAACTTTCAACTTTCAACTTTCCATTTTCCACTTTCCACTTTAACTTCGCCTGGCTTCCCATTTCTTATGCTCAAGCGCCTGTTGATAGAGCTTGATATAGCTGTTCCATCTTGTCCGCTGAATATCGCCTGACTCGACGGCCTGAATTATCGCGCAGCCGGGTTCTTTTACATGCGCGCAATCGGGGAAACGGCAGCTTCCGATAAAAGGCGTAAAGTCCTGAAAAAGGAACTGAAGTTGTTCTTTCTCCGCCAGGTTCTCCGTATCGTATGCCGAAAAACCCGGCGTGTCGGCTACTATCGCGCCGTTTGAAAGTTTGTACAGCTCTACATGGCGCGTAGTATGCCGCCCGCGTCCAAGCTTCTTGCTCACATCCGCGACCGTTATGTCAAATCCGGGCTCAAGAGTATTCAGGATACTCGACTTCCCTACCCCTGAGTTTCCGGTAAACGCGCATACACAGCCGCGTATCGCATCGAGCAGTTCGCGCAGGCCCTCTCCCGTCTCCGCGCTGGTCCTCAGAGTCGTAAAGCCAGACGCGCTGTAAATGTCGTAGAGGCGTTTCGCGGGGTCTAGATCGCACTTGTTGATGCAGATAATAGCTTCGCAATCGCTTCTGATCGATATTGCCGTCATCCTGTCCACCAGAAACGGGTCTGTCACCGGAACGGCGGCTGAGGCGACGATCACCATTTTGTCTATATTCGCGATCGGAGGCCTGATAAACGCGTTTTTTCTGCCGAGCACGTTAGTAAGGAACCCCTTACCATGCTCTGTCGGATCAAACTCCACTCTGTCGCCCACCAGCGGGGTAAGGTTTTCAAGGCGGAGACGGCCTCTCGCCCTGCACTCTACAGTCCCTGCGGCGGACTCCACGTAATAAAACCCGCTCATCGCCTTAATGACGATTCCTTCAATCATAGATCCCAAATCGCGCCTAACCTTCGCCGCCATCTTCACCCGGCGCAGGTGTTTCGTCGGGCGGGTCTGTGCCTCCCGGCGGCTCATCCGTCTCGGGCGGCTCGTCCGTCTCGGGCGGCTCGTCAGTTTCGGGCGGCTCGTCGGTTTCGGGCGGTTCGTCGGTTTCGGGCGGTTCATCCGTCTCGGGCGGCGCTTCAGTTTCCGGCGGGCCGGATGAGACATGCACAACTATCCTGGTTCCGGCAGGCACATCGTCGCCTGCATTTTGTATGAATAAAACGATACCTTCCTCGTGGACCAAGTCAGTAAAATACTCATATACAACGTCAAGGTCCACACCCCTCAGCGCCGAACGAAGCGCGGACTCCGTCCTTCCGACCATTTCGGGCACGGGCACCATTTTGATATCGGGGCCGCCGCTGTATCTGATCACTACGGTGTGGCCCCTGGCGAGCATATCTCCCGCCTGCGGCACTGTTTCGATAACTATGCCCACGACCTCGTCGCTTGCGACTTCCAGCAGGTCGATGTCCAGGTTGAGCCCGCTGTTTATGAGTTGGTTCCTTGCCACTCCGTAATGCATCCCAACGAGGTCCGGCATTATGGTGGGCGGCGCTTCGCCCAGCGAAACGACAAGCACGATGTTGATTTTCCTGCCCGGCAGCGGCGCGCTCACCGGCCTGTCGGCGACAGGCGACTGCGAGATGACTCTGCCTGCGTCGACGTCAGTGTTGTACTCTTCGGTTTGGCTGAAGTTATAGACGTCGGTGTAATTGGCGTTGTTGATGATGTCCGAATACCTCTGGCCTACAAAGTTCTGGATAGGTATCTGTTCCCTGTCCTGCGGGCTGAATATATCTCGCAGAAAGAAGTTCCACATAAAGACCGCTATGACTATCAGAAACACGATAATGCTGAAGACGCCGACCAGAGTCGAAGTGTTGCTCGCCCTTGTCTTGGCGACCCTGTACTCATCGGCGGTCAGGTCCGGCTTGACTCGCGCGCTGGGTTTTGCCGGGAGCGGGCGCTCAACTTTTGCAGGCGCGGTTTCGGGCTTCACGGCCGGCGCCTGATGGATTATCCTTGTTTCGGACAGCTCCTCGACTTCTACAGGCATCCTGTCGGCTGAGTCCGACAACGCGTAGTTGAACATTATCGAGGGGTTTTTTCGAAACTCCTCCAAATCCGAAAGCATTTCCTCGGCGGTCGTGAAACGCATGTTGAGGTCCGGTTCCATCGCGTGCATCGTGATGTCTTCCAGGCCTAGCGGCACATCGGGATTTATATCACGGGGCAAAAGCGGAATCGCGCTGATGTGCTGGATGGCGACCGAAACCGCCGAGTCGCCCACAAACGGCAGGCGGCTCGTGAGCATCTCGTACATCACGACTCCGACCGAGTATATGTCTGAACGGGCGTCTACATGCCCTCCTTTCGCCTGTTCCGGAGAGATGTAGTGGACAGAGCCGAGGGCCTCCTGCGTCAGTGTGTTCGCGACGGTAAGAAGGCGCGCTATGCCGAAATCGGCGACCTTTACGCTTCCGTCTTTGAGTATCATTATATTATGAGGTTTGATATCACGATGGATTATCCCCCTCGAATGAGCGTGGCTCAGAGCTTTGGTGATCTGCGTGGCAAAATGAAGAGCTTCCTTCCAGTTCAGCAAACCCTTCCTGTTGATGTACTGCTTTAAAGTAATGCCCTCGATGAGTTCCATTACGATATATTCTGTTCCTCCCGCGCGGCTGACGTCGTAGACCGCGACGATGTTCGGATGAGAAAGCATTGCGACTGCCTGCGACTCCGTGTAAAAACGCCGCTGGAATTCTTCGTCGCCCGCGAGGTCTTCTTTTAGTATTTTGATTGCAACCATCCTGTTCAGACGATGGCAGCGCGCCTTATAGACAAGCGCCATACCGCCTGTACCGATCAGTTCCAGTATCTCATATCTGTTGTCGAGTATCCTGCCGATGTATTTATCGCTGCCTTCCACACACATACCTCCTTTCGAGGAGTAAGCGAGGTTACTTTCTGAAAACGACCGCCGTCACATTATCCGGAGCGCCGCGGGACAATGCCATTTCAACAAGCTTCTCGCAGGACTCGCGAACGCTTACGCCTTGCTGCAGCTGGAAAAGGATCTCGCTGTCAAGCACCAGGTTGGACAGGCCGTCCGAGCATAGCAGAATGTATTCGCCCTGTTCCAGGTTCAGGAAGAATACATCGGGTTCCTCATCGTCGCTTGTGCCCAGCGCGCGTGTGATAAGGTGTTTGTTCGGATGTCTGCGCGCTTCCGCACGCGTTAAGTCGCCCCTTGTGATCATATCCTCGACGACAGAATGATCCTTTGTCACCTGAGTGATGCTGCTGGTAGTCACATGATATACGCGGCTGTCGCCGATGTTCACGACCACTTCGCCGTCGTCAGTGGAAATCGCCGCGGCAAGCGTCGTGCCCATTCCTGCGTACTGCTCATCGCGCGAGCTTTTGTCAAAGACCGCCCTGTTAGCCGCCAGCACAGCGTCGGACATCTTCATTGCGATATCGTTCTTCAGGCCAATGTCTTCTATATACTTGCCCATATGGTGCATGAACGCTTCGGCCGCAAGCGCGCTGGCTACATTACCCGCTCTCGCGCCGCCCATGCCGTCGCATACAACGAGAACAGCGACGCCTCTTTCCTCATCATAGAGGATCTTAAAAACGTCTTGATTTTGCCTTCGTACCTTGCCGCTGTCAGTTGTGCCCCACAGGTCCATTCACACTCTCCAAAATAAAGCCGTATTATGAACGACGGATATTCAGCATCTTTCCTTTAGGCGGAGCTGTCCGCACGATGCGGAAATATCCGAGCCTAAACCGCGCCGGATGGTGTAGTTGACACCGTTTTCTTTCAGAATCGCCGTGAACGCCTTCACGCTTGCCGGGCTGCTCCTCCGGAACTGACGCTCCGCTACGTCATTGAGCGGGATCAGGTTTAAATGACCACCTGAATTCCTTATTTTCCGTGATAGTAGCCACGCGTGGCTCGAGGTGTCGTTGACCCCGTCTATCATCGCGTACTCGTATGAAACCCGTCTGCCGGTCGTTTTGAAGTACCTGCCGCACGCTTCAAGCAGCTTGTCAACACCGAGGCCGCGATTGACCGGCATAAGGCTGGAGCGTGTTTCATCGTCAGGCGCGTGAAGTGAAACCGTCAACGTTGATTGTATCTCATATTCCGCCAGTTTGTCAATCTTTTCTACTATGCCGCAGGTCGAAACGGTGATATGCCTGGCGCCGATATTCATTCCTGACGGATGGTTGACGAGCCGCAGAAATCGAAGGACATTATCGAAGTTGTCGAGAGGTTCGCCTATGCCCATGAGTACTATGTTCGAGATCTTTTTTCCGGAGTCTGACCCGGAGGACCTGACTTGGTCGAGCATTTCGGAAGCAGTCAGATTCCGCTTCAACCCGCCGATCGCGGAAGCGCAAAAAGCGCAGCCCATCCGGCAGCCTACCTGCGACGAAATGCAGACAGTGTTCCCGTGGGCGTACTCCATAACGACGCTCTCGATCGCGGCGCCGTCGGATAAGCGCCACAGGTACTTTATTGTGCCGTCTTTTTTCGACACAAGCTTGCGCGCGATCTCCGGCGCTGTGATATAAAAGCCGCTGTCCAGCTTATTGCGCAAAGCGGCCGGCAGGTCGGTCATTTCCCCGAATGCCCTCGCGCCCGCGTGAAGCCAGCGAAATACCTGCGCGGCGCGGTAAACGCGTTCGCCTATGGTCTCAAAGTGCCGCTCAAGCTCCTGCGGCAGCATTGATTTTATGTCTTGTTTATCCGCTTGAGTTTGCATATAAAGAATCCGTCCGTCCCGTGAATGTGCGGCCACAGGGTTATCATACCGCTTTCTACATTGCCGACGCCCGGGAGCGTGAACCCTTCAAGCGAGAACTGCCCGTTTCCGTCCAAAAACCACTCGACGACGTCTTCATTCTCGCGCTTTAAGGTCGTGCAGGTCGAATATAGCAGCGTACCTCCCGGGCTGACGTATGTCGACAAGGAAGCGAGAATGCGTTTTTGTATATCAGGCAGCCCTGCCGTCTCCTTTTCGGGTTTATAGCGGATGTCCGGCTTCTTTCGAATGACGCCGAACCCCGAGCACGGGACGTCCGCGAGCACAACGTCAGCCGCGCCCGCAAACTCTTCCATTGGCGTGGACGAGTCTCTCTTAATAACGTCGATGATGCTTATTTGCAGCCTGTTCGCGCCGCTTTCAAGATGACGGAGCTTTGCCGCGTGTATGTCAAAAGCCGCTATCCTGCCCGTGTTCTCCATAGCTATCGCCGCCGCGAACGACTTCCCGCCGGGCGCCGCGCAGCCGTCGGCCACGCAGTCGCTTCTTCGGGGGCCCGCCGCAATGACCGCCAGCCTCGCAGCCGCATCCTGAATGTAGAAAAATCCTCTGCGAAACGCCTCCAGCCTGGATATGTTTCCCGCTCCTCGCAGTTCTATGCAGTTGTCAAGCCACTCATGCCTTTTTGCCTCGACGCCGTCATCGGAAAGAACAGAAATCGCCTCTTCCGTATTTGTCACAAGCGTGTTTATCTGCGCGGTAAGCGGAGTGTCGCCGGAGTTGTTCGAGGCGAGCAGCGCTTCGGCGCCGTGCGGCCCAAGCGCCTCGCAAAACTCCCTTATCAGCCACTCAGGGTGGCTGTACTTTATCGAAAGCCTTTGGATCGAGTCGGCCGCCGATATCTCCGGTAGATTTCCGTCCGCGGCGGCTTTCGCGATTTTACGCAGCACCGCGTTGACATAACCGGCCGCGCGGTGGTTTGAGTACTTCCTTGCAAGAGCGACCCCTTCGTTTACGGCGGCGCTGTGCGGGATTTTAGAAAGAAAAACTATTTGATAAATGGACAGCCTTAATACGTCGAGCACTCTTGGTTCGAGTTTCTTCAGTTCAATAGAAGAAAACAACGACGCGTAATAATCGCAGAGCGTAAGGTTCTGCAGCACGCCGTTTACGATCTGTGTAGTGAGCGCGGCTTCGATCGGCGGCATGTCAGAGCTGCTTATCAAGCCGCTCAGCGTAAGATCCGACCACGCTTTGTTGCGCCTATAGACTCCAAGCGCCTTTAGCGCCGCGTCTCTTGCCGTTACCTGCTTATCTGAATCCCGCATCTCCGCTCCCCCGTCGCTGATGTTTAAAACAAACTATCAATCATTAATCATTAATCATTAATTATTCTGTGTCCTCTGAGAAAGTCCGCCGCGGCCATCCGCTTTCCGCCCGGCGCTTGAAGCTCCTTTAATATCACCGTTCCGTCGGCGCATGCTATCTCGATACCGCGGCTTCCTGCGGACACGATCTCGCCCGGCCGCTTTGCGGTCATATTATCGTTCACGTCTACGCGGAATACCTTGTGCTGCACGCCGTTTAGAACAGTCGAAGCACCCGGCTTGGGTGAAAAGCCGCGTACCTTGCATTTTATACTT
>Ga0123353_10014044_pt1 | contig 11520 bp, 10 predicted proteins | sample TergutLab28metaG_3_FD_92763 | JGI IMG/M metagenome (GOLD analysis project Ga0123353, IMG submission 92763) | Labiotermes labralis P3 segment gut microbial communities from Petit-Saut dam, French Guiana - Lab288 P3 | ecosystem: Host-associated > Arthropoda: Insects > Digestive system > Gut ... | reverse complement strand
TTGGGGGGGGGGGGGGGTTGAACCCCCCAAACCCCCCTCGGTACGCCACTGAAGGGGAACTATAGGTTGTCCCGAAATTTTGGTAATCAATGGGACCAACAGGTTGTCCCGAAAAGTCCGTTACTATATACCCATCAATGCTGTGTAATATCCCGGAAGAGCGGGCATCTCATTTACACTGCGGCGGAATGCTGAAGTCACTCATAGAATTTGACGAAGTCAAGATGATACTACTGCAAAGAGTGGAGGAATACTAGTGACAGTGGTTCCTAAATGTGGCTGCGAATTACTTCTTGTGCGGCCACCAGTTATTTTTATGGCTAACAATTTCGCTCTACGTCAAAGATATTTTCCAACCTTGAGGCGAATTTTCTTCGTAAGTTCTCTATATTCATTGGCTATTTTAAATCGGATATTTTGGATCACTTCTACAAGCCTGCAACACTTCATCTTGAAACGAACGTGTTTGTTGTTTTTGGTTCTTCGTTTTGCTGTGGAATATTCACAAATTGCCATGTTTCCATTTAGTAATCTGCTGTGAATTTTCCTCACGTCTTGTTTTGCATGGTCAGTAGCGGTCTTCTAATTCATGTGTCAATGTTAAGTTACCGCAGCATTTGTTGCGTAGCTTCTGAAAGAGGCAACGGGAAAATTTTACTTAATAATCTTAGGATTGTGCTGACAAAATACGTCCCATAATACCTCAGTGAGGTGTTATGATATGTAAAGGCGGCATAGAGTTGTAATAAATTTTTAAAACAGTTCATTTAAACTGTATTAAGGTTTTTTAAGCATGAAGTCTGGGTGGGGAATAATTTAGTGACTGCTGTACCAGAAAGGAAAGAAATGTAATAGTTTAGGCGAAAGCAGGAGATTGGAAATTAAGAGAAAATGCAAGGGGGAGGGGTGGATAAAGGAAGCTTTTTTCTCTATGTGTAAGTAATGAAGGTATTAAATCAATAAAGCTTATTTGATGGGAAACGTGAAGTGGAGAATGAAGGTGTTGTGTAAAAAATGTGTAGATGTGAGAGAGAGTTTAAAATACATAAAAATAACAAACTGCATAAATAAAATACATGTAAGAAATTTAGAAAGGTGTTTCAGTTAATAATAATGGCGAAATGAAGTAAAAAATTGTTAAAATGCAAATAATAGTACGTGACATAGAAGTATGCTGATCCCAGGGGCCGCGCGGTCTAAGGCTTGAATTTGCGCCTTCTCGCCTACATGGATTGGTTCGAACCCGGCGGGGGACATAGATGTTTTTCTTTTGTGAGTGTTGTCTGTTGGGTGTCGGGTTGATCACTCGTTCAGAGGGGTCCTACCGATCGTGGCGTGAGTGTGATCGTGAAGCCTCGATAATGAGGAGTCCCTGGTCTACTAGGAGCTGTTGCACCACGAACAAAATGTATGGACTTCTCTGCTCACCGAGACAACCCAGAGTTAATCGGTGAACAGTTCCGTGAACCACGACAAGATACAGGTTTGATTTTTGGGGTTCGACTCCCGAGAGCACTATGATTATTCTCTCCACTCTCAAATTCAGACTCTTTCCGGGGCCCATGTAGCACCTGCCGTATATTACGGAGGCTTTCCCCTCGGGGAAAGAAACCGGAGCATGCAAGTTACCACTCAGTTCCATCAACAACTGGTGCTAAGAATACGTGACTGCATACCACTTCTCCTGTCTTAAGCCTTAGTGCTTAAATAACTACAACGCTTATCCCTCAGCAAGTAACAACACGCATAGAGCCAACTGCTTCTTCCCATTTTGTCATTAATTGCACACAGTCATGTGCAAGTTGAAATGTGTACATATTCATATAAAAAATTTTCCGTTCCGCTATGGCTAGCAGTTCTGCAAGTCTTTTATGCCCTTATGTATGGGGCCTTGCCTGTTTCTATATCGCATTATTATTCCCATATCCAAGCGTATCTCAGAAGTACATACCTCCACAATTTTATTTGATCCTGCAATGATATGATCAGAAGAATAGCAATTAGGCCTATGAGATAATATTTACATTTAGGTCTTACGGAATATAACACCGCGTAGTCACTGCGCTGCCTCCATCTTTAGGGTAGAAAGACAAGGAACGACTCTGAAGATGGAGGCAAAAGATTCCCTTAACTTTTGCAGTAATCCGCGAGACTACTCGATATCATAAAACGTAAGGTCACATCCTGAACAGTAATTTTATAATGCCAGATTTTAGGTTCTCACAACGGTGTTGCTGAGGAGTCAAGGCTTCTGGGGACGTTACACCGTGTCAACTTGTAAGTACTTACCGACGTTTGGAAGGATCATGGTGCCTTCTTCCTCTGGATCAATCAGACCAAGAAGACTGTGTTTCGAAGGCACTACGATCTTGCGTCGGTGTTTCTCAATCGACAGAGCGCAACTGCCCAGAAGAATTGCGTTTTTAGTTACTGTACACATTTAGTAGTCCAGTTAGCTCCGCCAGTCCCGGTAGCACCGTGTGTAGTCTCAGGGTATTTTTCTTAATTTGTTAAGAGACTGCAGAAAATCACGAAGGCGGTACCACAGAGAGGTTACTCTGTAATCTCGCGGATATGCGAATCGGGCACGTCCCGAGAGCGACCGAAGAAATCTGCAGCAACAGCGGAAAAGTACGGACGTAACGTCGAACAGTGTGCAGTTGATCCGCGTGACGGCATAGCGGCAGCTCACCAAAGTCATGATTCAGAAACAGAGTGGCGTCGCAGCGACTGAAGCACCCGTTACTCAACTGGCCAGGAAGTCACGTGAGAGATGACGTATGGCTTTGCATGCCGTCCTGACCGAGTGTCTATCGGAGTACTCCACGCGCCGCAGTGCGGTGCTAAGAAAGAGGAGGAATGTTGTAGGCAGCATGGAACTTGTGTACACCAAGATCCTTGTTCTGACACTGCTGGGAGTATTCCGTCTCTTTTTCGGCTTAGTGCCAATAAAGATCACTAAGAAACTGAAGCTGTGGGGAGAGAGCGGTGTGTCACATCGGCTTGTGAATCAACGTCGTCAGCGGGTGGATGCTGCTATATCGTTTTGTCTCTCTTTCGGCGGAGGGGTGTTACTGGCCACGTGCTTCATCCACATTATCCCAGAAGTGCGTGAGTCGCTAGAGGCCGTAAAACGTAGCGGCTCCAGCGTTATCTCCCACAACACGAGCTTCCCTTTTGCGGAATTTATCATCTGCTGTGGCTTCTTCCTCGTGTATGTGATAGAAGAAGTAGCGCACCGTGTGTTCCTCCACTCTGGTCACAAGGAGCCCTGTGTACGTTCGGCTTCTCCTCAGTGCTCTCCCACCGTAGAAACCGAGCTCAAGAAGACTGAAAAAAACACTGGAGACAAGTTTAATTTTAGGAGTGAGACAGATGTGCCACTTCCTGCTAAAAGTCGACCAGGGACAGGTGGTAAGATTGTGCCAGCGTCCTCTCAAGTACATCTCATTGCATCTTCCCTGTCCCTAGAACAGAGTGGGGGCGTATTCCCAGTGCCACAGCACTCGACTCTAATTAGTGAAGCCGGTAAGGTAAACTGTTATCCTTGTGATGTGAAAGCTAAATCTGAGTTACTACACCATCACCGCACTAGCTTCTCAATAGACAGTCTGAACCAGGAGTCGATGGTAGGGAGTCTTCGCAGATTCCTGGTGGTCGTGGCGCTGTCCTTCCACTCGGTGTTCGAGGGCCTTGCTATTGGGATCCAGCAAACGCAGCGCGATGTGTGGTATCTCTTCACCGCCGTGTCTATCCATGCTTGTGCCATTCTTTTCTGCATAGGATTAGAGCTAGTCACGTCAGGTGTTCGTGTGATTAATCTCATGTTATACATGGTGACACTGGCTCTCGTATCACCACTCGGTGTGGCGATAGGTATTTTGGTGACTGTAAAATCTTCCACTGAGGGCCCTACCCAGGATCTAGCGGTGGCTGTGCTCCAAGGTATAGCAGGAGGAACCATTCTGTATATAACATTTTTCGAAGTGTTGGACAGAGAAAAGAGGAAACAAACTGGTTGTGGTGTCATGAGGTTAGCCTTCGTTCTCCTCGGCTTCTCCGTTATGGTAGCACTTCAAGCACTAGGTGAGTAGGACTTCAAATGTTGACACAACTTTGGAAACACAGAAGTAAATGGGAAAATAATACTAAAATATGGGGGATGGAATGTATTTAACAGGCTCAGGATGGAGTTTTGTCGCAGACTTCTGATTGTTACAATGAATCTTTAATTCCATAGAAGCGGAAAATATCATATTTTGAAGAGAGAGAGGAGTTCCGATGTGGAGCTGGTTGAAGAGGAGAATCCACTCATGTACGTGGTTAACGTTAAAAAGCTGGAAATTAAATTTTTACTCATAAGTAAATAAATAAGTACAAGCGTAAGACCTTCCAGCAAGATAACATTGAACTAAATTATGTATTAACCGAATCACCTTAAAGATGGATAATCCAGACCGAAACATGTAGGGGAGTATATATGATAATAGGTAGGTTTTCATTATTTTTATAAGCCACGAAGGCCCTTAGGGTAAGTATAAGTATAGCTCTACTCTTTTCTAGGACCTTGGCACTCTAGTTGGGGGTGGGGGGTCAGCCCTACGCCCCGGCCGCCTCTACCCCCGGGAAAGACCTGGTACCTATTGTACAGGGGGCTGGGTGGGCCCCAGGGCCGGTCTGGAAGGGCGGAAAATCTCGTCCCCCACCGGGTTTCGATCTCAGGCCGTCCAGCCCGTAGTCAGTCGCTATGCCGACTGAGCTACCCGGCCCACATATAATAATATAATATCGTATTTATAAACTACACGAGTATGTGCAGTTTGTTGGAAATTGTATCTCTAATGCATTGAATGTGAGTAATATTAAGCCTGTAAATTGAGAAACTTTTACGTGGGCTTAAATTCCGTTCCTCTGAACCAGTCTGTGTACCACACCCTATCGTTTAAACGGAGAGATGGCCATGTCGCATGTATCCCGGCCTCGAATTGTATTCGAACCCGCTTTCGTGACGTTGGAGTTGAACGAGTCCCTAAGCCACGTGTGATTACATCTTGGGCTATCTTACTTCTCAGTTTTTAGGCTCGTTCGCTTAGTCGCGAAGGGCGCCTTTATCTTCTGTCTGTCTGTCTGTCTGTCCGCATGTATCAGCGGGGCTGCCACTGGACGGATTTCCGTTAAATTTGATATTGAGAATTTATGAAAATTTGTATTGAGGACTTACGAAATTCTGTCGATAAAATCCAAATTTGATTAAAACCGGAAAAAAAAGTCCGGCAATTTACATGAAGACCAAAGTGTGTTGTATTGTTGCCGCCATTTGAGCGCTCTCTGAGACCCAAATGGTATCAGGCTCTGTCTGAATGCCTGTCTGTCTGTTAGCATATACGAACGCGGCTCTTGCTAGACAGATTTACGTGAAACTTGATGTTCTGAAATTGTATACAGGAATTCCAAAATTGGTTAAAATCGGGCAGAAGTATCTGGTACTTTACACGAAGACCTTAGTTACGTTGTGTTGTTGCCGGCAACATCAGATCGCCACAAAAGCGTTTTATTCAAGTGAAATGCTATCAGGTTATTAGAATATCCAAGAGGTGTAAACATTACACGAACGCGCCACGATGCTGCATTATACGTACGTTGGGTATCTGAACGTATTCTGTACTCTTACAAATACAGACGTTCCTTGCGTTAGTTGCTGTAGATGATACCGCGAGATCTTCGTTTCATGACCTGTCAGTCACGTAAGGGTGTAACTTCCTGTTATGCCTAGGAAACTTCTAATGAAGTGCAGATCCGTTGTGCAATTGTGGAACTGAACACTGATCACCTAGTGTTAACTAAGACTTTGAGGTGGGCGGAGTCTTTAGAATGTATTTGTATGCTACATGCTGCATGACAATTAGAGCTAAGCATTTGGTGAGATATTCTCGTAATGAGATGTCACTTGGGAGCTCAGGTTGTAGGGTATTACATGGCTCTTTCCTTGGTAAATGTGTTGATAGGAGACGTAAACTTGATTCAGCTGGCTCATGTAGGGTCCCAAAGACAGATTTTTGCGTTGATGGTGATTGATCATATAAGACCAAGTGCATACTATGTGTGCGTTACAGGGTTTAACATTAAGGAATTCTACATTCCTCCGGTAGACTTTAATGTTTTCTGTAGGGGTCTGAGAAGGAAACAGCAATCATTTCCCTGTACACTCTTAACGTTTTGTTAATAAGCGAGGGGTGCATGATTATTACGCGGTACGAACTGAAGGTTTTTGCATATACTTTATGCAAGATTCGCCTGTAAACGGATATTAGGGTTACGCAGCGAACTTAGCGAGGAAGTGATAAACAACACTGCTTGCTTCGAGAAACCACTCGTCGGTTTTTGGTCTCAAGGCCGGTGATCCTTCTTGCAGTTTAGTATTATTTCCATATCCCTGAAGCAAATGCTTGGGTTCTGCTTTAGAATACCACAGGAGCTTTGTTCTTATCCGCGTCAGTTACCATTATCTTCAGTTATCGCGTTATTCCCCACGTAAGGTGGGATCGTGATGAAGCATTGTTATTGGAACTGAGAAACAACGAGGAATTTCTGCTTGAGTTCGATGGCTAACAAGAGCTAGTGGAAATTCCTGCGCGGCTTGGTGTCGAACGCCCTACCCCCCACCCCCTACTTGTGGCAGGGATTGCTGATGCCCATTACTCATGAAGTAGTGAGTCTGCCATTGCAGTCATGGTTGCTGATGAATCAACGTCATAACAAATACCTTATTTTATCCGGCAACTGGCTTTCGTCATTTCCCGCCGTCACACAGCCGAGCGAGTGGGCGGTCATATGATTGACGGAGCTAGTGCAAACAAAGGACAACGTAACATGAGGCGATTTCCCATAACCATTGCTGTCGTGGAAAAACAATAAGTATTACATATTCTGAGTGTTTCTATAGTCTTAGGTAGCCAGCATACAATGCGCACGCGCCTTATTGTTATTTGTGGCGTGTCCGGCGCTATCATATTTCTCCACACTATCTCATACATGGCACGATTTTCGGGAAAAACGTAATTGAACATAAAATGTGTGTGTTGTATTTTATCTGAAAATTTGTTCTGAAACATTTCTTATTCTAAGAACAACTCAGCTGGAAATTATCGTAAATGTACATAGTCTTCATTTTAGACACCCATTATTCTTTTCAGATTTTAGTGAAACTCTAAATTTCTTGACAGATTTTTTAAAAATACTCGAATATCATGTTTCATGCGAAGCTGTCCGGTGGAAGCCGAGTTCCATGCGGAAGGGCGGACAGGCGGACGAACCGACATGACGAAGTTAATAGTCGCGTTTTGCAATTTTGCGAGCTCGCCTAAAATTGGTCGACAGGGAGTGGCAACCGATAGTTGTCACGTACACCAATGCCCTGTGTAGATATTTGAAGATTCATTTGGACACAGAGACCATAGCCCCCTAATGGGGGAAACATAAATGCGCTGTGTGGGCAAAATGCAGACATTTTAATATTATGGTTGGCTGTACGCATACTAACCGCAAGGCTGTAAATGGTTATTCAGGTTTTGAGTAGGGCCGATTGCGTTAGCTTTAGTGCAATAGCACAATAAGTCCATACAATAATGTGGGCGACCTTGTCTGTCATCATGCACCACTACATTCGTCATACCAAATGTGACATGTGTTTAGCCCATCCGTCAAATCCAACACTTCTTAAACCTTTTTAATCTGCCAGATTTTTACTGCATTATCATTTATTTACAAATCACTGCGTTCCTGAGAATTTATATTTTATCGGAATTTTAAGTATTTTAGCCTTGGCCGTATTTCATATATATCCGCAAATAAGTAACTTCTATAGAGTAATATAGTATTCGTCTGTGATATGCTGCCTGAAGGTTTAGACTGCTCAGCTCTCGGGCTTTTTCCATCGTCTTTCATAAATACAGTTGGGTAAATTATTTCTGTTCTTGTATATTTGGAACATTATACGTTGGACACAATCCGGGTACTATCTACTGCCGTCACAACGATATACAGGATTTAATTAATTGGAACTTTACGCATCATAAATAAAAATATTGGAAACATTCAGATTTCTGAGGTCGACAGTTCGTGAGAGGACTTTCAATTGTTATATCATATATATTATATTATATGATAATTTATTATATATTATATTATATTATATTATATTATATTATATTATATTATATTATATTATATTATATTATATTATATTATATTATATTATATTATATTATATTATATTATATTATATGTAAACCGAAATTGGCAGTCAGTGTAGTACAAATCAGGACATCTTGACGTGGTGTGAACAACAGCAGGAAGGCCCAGTCGATCTGTACAGCCTTCCTGCTGTTTATATATCACAAAGTTATGTCATCGATAACGTAAAGGTGATAGATAACTTGATGTCTCTGTGGTGAGTATAGATATTAATGTTCTGCAGTGTGGCGCCCAGTAGTTTGGGCACCCACCTAGCAAATTTCGCCGCGTCACACACTGTGCGGCGTAGTATGTCCGCCAAAAGTCTACAACAAATGGGCGACAATGTAGTTTATATTTTCCGACACACCCGTAACAACGACGAGGACGATGACAGCGATAAAAACACGCCACTGTCGCCACCATCAGCAACACAATGGTGGACGCACGAAATTGTGGGGCTTGTATAGTAACACTGACGCTGCAGCCACCCTGGCAATTTCTGGCTCTGAAATGGTGTCCTGTAACGGGATATTTTACAAGAATAAACAAGAACCTTTATTTATAAAAGGTACAAAATGGCCATGCGAATTTTTTTTTAGCTTTTTACTTGTTGGGAATATCAAATCAATTATGTATTAGTTGAATACAATTATACAGACAGCGGCATTCGCTTTAACATCGCTGCTGGCAGTAATTTATGAAGTAGCCTACCGCATTTTGTGCATCAAACCTGTGATGTGGCGGTAGGTCATTAACATGCAGATACATTTTATAGACGCATAATTTTGTTTGATGTGCAAAGGGACACCACGGCAGTTTTTCCTGGTATTACTTCTGTTTTCCTGTGTCAGCATCTTTCGACCAATATTCCATACTCTTGTTTATCAAACTCCGACGCTATAATAACGTAAGAAGTTGGCAGCGTCCTTAAATAATAAACTTCTCTCCCTTTCTAACTCTTGTAGGTAATCAGCTGCAAATATGAAGACGATGAAAAAATGTTAGGTTAAGTACGTCCGACAGTTGACCGTATGCAGAATCTTTACTTATACAGAAATGTCTTCCGAGAAATGAAAAATAGTAATAATAATAATAATAGATCTATAGAATCAGAAACCTGTCGCGCAGGAAGGTAGGCTGTGTCAGCCTTATACGGAAATCCTTGTATTTTCATAAGGCCATTCTTCTGGTCGGTATTTTAAATTTACTTAATGTTTGTACTTTATGTTGCAGACAAAGCGCTATTGCCTAACTTAGCTCCTAACAAAGGATGGCACGTGCGCGCGCGCGCGCCTACGCGGATGTTTATTAAGACGCATTAGCGTCGATGGTTGTGGTTAAGAAAATTGGTCTATTACTACTCTAACGGTCACACGATACAACCAGACACTGAAACTAGTGTTGTGAATGAGAGAAGCACTAATCACGATAGCTTTCTATTGTTATCTTTTCATTAATAGATTAGAGGTGGCAATATTTTGTATTTCCGGCTTCAGATGGACAAGATATGGAAGATATTGAACCCCTTTTGATTTGAAACAGAACTACTGTCATACTCCAGGAACCAAGCAGATTAGAGTAGATTCCTTCATATTTTCCACCTTAGACGGAAATAAAAGCAAGTCTCAAACTATAAACGTTATAGTTAGTTTAAGTTTAATGAGGTGTTAAAGTTTTATATTTGATAGATTGGATTGATTTTATTTTAATTAGTAATTTAGTTTAGGTGGAATGGCAAGTGTAACGGATTTGTATAGCAGCTTACAGGGATAGAGGGTTAGAGAGAGTGAGAGGGCGACAGAGAAGACCAGTAAGACACGGGGAGATCATGCTAGCACGATACGGGAAGACCGTTACGTGAGCCAATAGAAACAAAGTATTCAAATGTTGACTGTTGATTCCATTAGGGAGTGGTGGGATTTAAACAGTTAGCCAATTGGGAAGAGTAAGAATATTTAAGGGGGAAAGGATTTGAACTGAGAGTTTGATACCTTAATGAAAGCAAAAATTCTGTTTCCTACCCAGGATGTGAGAAGTTGTGTACATGATACCGAGACTAATAGTGCAGAGATTTTCAACAGCGCCTCCGTAAACGTAAACATCTGTAAATTTTAATAATCTGGTGAAATAATACGAAGAATACTTTATGGTGTACAGTTATTTATTCCCGATTTGCTATTTAGAACACTTAGATTCCCTGAGATTAAGACATGCGAAACGACTGATGAGCTGGTTTAGGTTATGAAACCTATGTGTCTGCACATAAAAGTTATTTCGTCAAACAAATTCCGAAAAACTCACTAACCTGATATGTTGTGTCGCGATATCCCCAACTAAGGTGACATTGAAATATATTAGGTTCTTACATGAGTCATCATGTTCTGGGTTTTTTTTTACAGTACTGATACCACTATTTCCGTGACGAGTGACTTATGATGATTTTTATACTTGGCACCAATGAGAAGTGTGCACGCGTATCGCACAGACACACAGTGTGCCCTTTATCGTGTCCCTGAGGACTTAGCTGTCACGCGATAGTTGCAAGCTTCTGTTCCATAATCATGCTCTACGCAGGGACACGATAAAGGGACTCTCCGTGTTTTGACAATACCCTTCCGAATTTCTTTGATCTACCTGTTGGTCACTGCTTTAGATTTACTGCAGGTATGAATCAGTCTTTGTTAATAAGGTGGGTAACAAATCTTGCTATGTTTGATGGGGGAGCTGTCAAATTTAACCCCTTAAAGCGAAGTATTGTCTGTATGTACTATGTGCTATAACATTTTAAAATACTGCACTTTACCCGGGAGTGACCAAAATTAACTCATGATGACAGGGATTCACTTAAAATTACTTAATGAGTATAATGGCCAAGTTTGGCATATGTATTGCGAATTACGATATATACATAATTCTTGTCATTTTACCAGTTTCTCAGCATATGACATCACAATACCACAAAAGTCCGCCCCTCCCCCCTCGCCAATATCACGAATTTCCTTGGTTTATTTCCTTCCCACAAAAAGTCGAACCAAACAAAATGAAAACATAATACCAAGTCAATTTTAAAAGTAAACATAAATTATTAACTTCAGCATTACAATGTCATTGAAATTTTGCAACTTCCAGTTAAGAAATATTCCGATTCGGTTGCTCGGTAGAAAATAACCGCTGACTTCAAGACTAGCAAAAATTGTTACCTAGCGCACCGTGAGGGCATATGGGACAGTGGAGGTATCATTCCATTCATTCGTAACTTCGGCATGAGCCTAATACGTTCGCTGT
>Ga0123353_10014043_pt1 | contig 11521 bp, 10 predicted proteins | sample TergutLab28metaG_3_FD_92763 | JGI IMG/M metagenome (GOLD analysis project Ga0123353, IMG submission 92763) | Labiotermes labralis P3 segment gut microbial communities from Petit-Saut dam, French Guiana - Lab288 P3 | ecosystem: Host-associated > Arthropoda: Insects > Digestive system > Gut ... | reverse complement strand
GGCTCCGGGAACTATAACTGGAGGTGACGTTTTGGAGAACAATAAGCCAAACATCATTGTGATTATGACAGATGATCAGGGGTACGGCGACCTATCCTGCATGGGAAGCAACGATATCCGCACGCCGAATATTGACCGCCTTGCCGCTTCCGGAGTCCGGTTCACGGACGGCTATTCCGGCAGTCCGGTCTGTTCACCGTCGAGGGCGTGCCTGCTGACCGGCCGCTACCCGGGCAATGCCGGCGTACGGGCTATCATAGCCGGACACAGGAGAGCTTCCGGATTGACGCCGGGAGTGCCAACAATCGCTACGGCACTCAGAGCGGGAGGCTATGATACCGCTTGTATCGGCAAATGGCATCTCGGCCTGGCCGGGGAGTGCCGCCCAAAAAGCAATGGCTTCGACTACTTCTTTGGCTTCCTCGCGGGGTGCGTCGACTATTTTTCACATATCTTTTACTACGCTATGGCTGCTACAAGAGGCGGCGGATACTTTGCAAAGGCTGGGGCGAACGACCAGCCAACGCATGACTTGTGGGAAAATGAGAATGAAATCTATCGCAACGGGGAATACCTCACCGATTTGATTACGGACAAATCAGTCCGATACATACGTGAACACTCGGGCAGCGACAAGCCTTTCTTTTTGTACATCGGCTACAACGCGCCGCACTACCCCATGCATGCGCCTGATAAATATGTCGACCGTTTCTTGCATCTGCCGTGGGACAGGCGCATGATGGCGGCTATGATAAGCGGCGTCGACGACGGCGTGGGCGCTATTACCGCCGAACTTGAGCGGTGCGGCTGCCTCGAGAACACTATTATCTATTATCAGAGCGATAACGGGCCTTCACGCGAGTCGCATAACTGGCTCGACGGCACAAAGGATCCATATTACGGCGGTTTGGCGGGCGGCCTGACCGGCCATAAGTTCAGTCTTTATGAAGGCGGTATACGGATCCCAATGCTTCTGAGCTGGGGAAAGCGGATTCCCGCAGGCCAGGTCATCGGCGAGCCGGTCATTGCCGCCGATCTTTTCCCAACTTTGCTGGCAGCCGCAGGCCTGTCCTGCGAAGGCTATGAGGTAGACGGGTTTGACCTGTTGCCTGTCGTCACCGGGGGAGCGCAGTCGCCGCATGAAATGATATTCTGGGAGATGGGAGATCAGACCGCCGTGCGGCAAGAGCGGTATAAACTGGTGCTGAACGGCGTCCTGGAGGAGCACAAGGCGTCGCGCGCGCCGGTATTCCTTTCCGATTTATCAAGCGACATGTCCGAAAGCGTCAATCTCGCAGAGGCTTTGCCTGAAATCACCGAAAGGCTCACGAGCGCGGCTCTGACATGGCGCGCGGGCATCGAAAAGCGATGGGCCGAGGAGTTCGCGAAGAATTACAAGGAAACATAAATCCAGCCTGGGTAAACACAAAAAAAGCCATATCTGCGCCAAAGACCGGCGGAAAATGGCTTTACAGTTGTTTTGTTTTATGCTAGGATGAATGAATTGTAATTCCCGGTATTTTTCTTACCGCGCGGCGCAGCCGTAATATGAGCGCTGTCAAACCCTCAAAGAATAATTTTGCGATTAACGAAGGGATTATATTGAGTATGCCGCGAAAAAACATTATTGTCTACCTGAGCGATCAGCAGCGGGCGGATACGCTGGGTTGCTATGGGCAAAAGCTGGACGTAACGCCTGTTCTGGATCGGCTTGCCTTGGACGGAGTCCTTTTTGAAAACGCTTTTACTTGTCAGCCGGTTTGCGGCCCTGCAAGAGCCTGTCTCCAAACAGGGCGGTATACAAACAGGCACGGCGCGCATATCAACGATCAGGGGCTCAGGCTGGATGAGCGTACAGTCGCCAAGATAATGAGCGGCGCCGGCTATGAAACGGCCTATGTAGGCAAATGGCATCTGGCAAATGATATCGGCAACAACAATACGCAGTATGCCACCAGCGCCATCCCTCTTGAGCGGATGGGGGGCTACAAGGATTTTATAATGGTTTCCGAGATTCTTGAACTGACGTCCCACGGATACGACGGCTATGTGTTTGACAAGAACGGCAGTAAAGTAGAGTTCATCGGGTACAGGACCGACTGTATCACGGATTATGCTGTCCACTATCTGCAAAACAGGAAAACAGACGCCCCGTTTCTTCTCTTTGTGTCTCATATCGAGCCTCATCAGCAAAACGACCACGGGCGGTTTGAAGGCCCCGACGGTTCTAAGGAGAGGTTCAAAAACTATGAGGTTCCGGAGGATTTGCTGAACGGGGAGTATGAAGGAGACTGGCAGGAAAACTACCCGGACTATCTCGGTCAGTGCAGGAAGCTGGATGACAATCTCGGAAAAATCATCGCTACGTTAAAAGAACAAGATATTTACGACGATACCGTAATCATTTTTTCTTCCGACCACGGCTGCCATTTTAAAACGCAAGACGGCGAATATAAGCGCAACTGCTTTGACAGTTGTCTGCGCGTGCCGCTTATCATCAGCGGCGGCCCTTTCCGGGGCGGTATCAAAGTTGACAAGCTGGTAAGCAACATTCAGTTGCCGGCGACAATTCTATCCCTTGCAGGCGTTCAAACCCCGGAAGACATGATCTATGAACCGCTTCAGGAATCGCTGGAAGAGGATTGCAGGTATGGGGATGTTGTGTTCTACCAGATCAGCGAGACGCAACTGGCAAGGGGAATCCGCACAAAAAGATGGAAATACTGTGCGGACGCCCCCCATGTTCAGCCCTATATGTGTATGGATGAGATATTTTCTACGGCGCAATACTATGATTTGCTGCGCAAATGCATGCCGGGCAGCGATAGTTACATAGAGAAGTATTTGTTCGATCTGGAAGAAGACCCGTACGAGAAGAATAATCTGGTTGCAGATGATTCGCTTTCCGGTGTGCGCGCCGAGCTTGCCGGAATCTTGTGCGATTGCATGCGGCGCGCGGGGGAGGCAGTCCCAGATATCTATCCGTATGGTACTCGCCTGGAGAAACGATGGTAGCACCGGCGCTGTTTTCATGCGGTTTTCGCCATAGACTCCACGCTTCACGCTTCGCACTTGGTCTGCAAAGCAGACCTTCAGGGATAATAAAATTTGAAAGGGGCTCCTGTACAATGAAAAGAACCATAGCGCTTCTGTTAACGCTTCTCCTTGTTTTAGCTGCGGCTGCCGGGTGCGGCGGAAACAACAACACCCAGTCTCCCTCGTCCTCGTCTCCGCCATCCTCGTCGTCTCCGCCATCCTCCTCTTCGCAACCTTCGGCAAACGCACCCGCAAGCTCACCCGGGGCGGTCGCGCCCGCGCCTTCGGAGAATCCGCCCGCACCGGGCGGCGTAACCTACGATACGATAACCCTGATCAAAGCCAGCGGCCAAAGTATTGCGCAGTGTTGTATTCCGCTTGTCGCCGGCAGGGAACTTGGTTATTATGCAAAGTATGGGCTTGAAACATCCGACCTGTATTACAACGGCGGGCCTCCGCAGCTCGAAGCCAATCCTACCGGAGACTGGAATATCGGCTGGATCGGAGTCACCGCGGGTATCAACGGAGTGCTGAGATTTGATATGTCGGTAATCGGGCTTTCCGGATTCGATACCGGCGACAAAATTCTTGCGCGCGCCGACAGCGATATCTATAAATACGGTCCCGGCAATATCCAGAACGCGGCGGATATTTACGGCACGCCGGAGTTATGGAAAGGCAAAACTGTCATTTCCAGCGTCGGTACAGTCGTTTATTGTAACCTTCTCACCACGCTTGACAGGCTGGGCCTTACAATCGACGATATCAATCTGATCAACATGGACAATGCATCCGCATATGCGGCTTTCCGCTCGGGTGAAGGTGATCTTCTAGCAACATCGTCATCATGGGCAATTGATCTGCTCAAAGACGACAACGTCGTCGTTGTAAACACGATGTCCGGTATGGGCGCCAATATGCCCGGCACCATTATGGTGGACAACACTTATCTTAATGCCAACGAGGATCTTGTCATCAGGTATTTGGCGGCGTCGCTGGAGGCATTACTGTTTGCCAACGACCGGTCTAATCTGGATCAGGAAGCCGAATGGTACCGGCAGACGATGAGTGATGAATTCGGAACAAATATGGATTTCGATACTGCCAGGGCAAACGTCGCGTTAGCTGATTTCAGAGATCTGGCATTCTACGAGAGTTTGTGCGAAATCGGCGCCAATGGCAGATCCGGTTTGCAGAATTATTATGAGAGGTTCTATAATAACCACGCGCTGATAGGCATCGCGGAAGAGAGCAACAAGGAAACTGTTCTTGCCGCCTGCAACGTTTCTTTCCTTGCCAAAGCGATTGAGCTCTATAAACAGGCAAACGGGATAGGGTAAATCATATAATCCGGATCGGGCGGCGATCCTGCGGGGCGTTTCATCGTTTCCCGGCGCTGCCTGACGATTTGCGCGGCTGTTATGCCCGGTCATTTGTTGTCACGGTATACTGTATAACCGATTGAAGCAACGGTTCCCTATCACGTTAATCATCTAATCACTTCTTGATACAGGGGCCGTTGCTTTGTTTCTGTCTGTATTCCAATACGGAGGTTGATCGTGGACGAAAGAGTAATGTACGCAAAACAAAACGAAATAAGAGGCTTGCGCAGGCGCCGGAGATATATGCTCCTGATCAGTACGTTCAGTATTATCTTTATTTTAGCGATATGGCAGGCATCCGTATCATTCAACTGGGTGAGCACCAGGTTTTTTGCCTCTCCATATGAGATCATTCAGGTGATCATCCGGAAAATTACCATCAAAAAGCCGGAGGGAAATTTTCTTCATAACCATATTCTGGCTAGTATGGTCGTGGTCTGGAGCGGTTACGGGTTGGCGGCAGTGCTGGGCATCCCCATTGGCCTTGTTATGGGCTGGTTCAAAACAGCCGGGCGTATCATCCGGCCTCCGTTTGAAGTCATGCGCCCGGTTCCGCCATTGGCATGGATCCCGATCGTCATCCTGTTCCTCGGCGTAGGAACTCTGGCAAGAGCTACTATAATTTTCTTCGGCGCGTTTGTTTCTATCGTTCTCAATACCTATACCGGAATCAGAAGCACAAGCCAAACGCTGATCAATGTTTCGAAGACATGCGGGGCGTCTGACTTTGAGACTTTCCTCAGGGTGGGGATCCCCTCGGCTATGCCTATGACCTTCGCAGGGCTCAGGTCCTCGATGGGCATTGCCTGGGGTTCGGTTGTCGCGGCTGAAATGCTCGGTTCTTCGATAGGGTTGGGATTCTTTATCCTATATGGCAGGACTTATGCGGAAGTCGCCATGATCATGGGCGGCATACTTGTACTTGGAATTTGCGGCCAGATTTCCAACAGGTTTATACTTGCGGTAGAAAGAATAGTGTTGAAATGGAGGCCTAGAATTGAAGAAAAGCACTGACAACGGTTTTCTTTTCATATTAGGCCGGATATGGCACTATATGCAGTATACCCTGGGCCTTATCGCTTTCATGATCGCCTGGCAGAGTGTTTCCATGCGGGTCGGCTTCATACCCACCCCGTATGAGATTTTCATCCGTCTGGGAACCGTCTGGTCGACGCCGGTGGCCAAGGTTTCTATGATCATGCACGTGCTCATCAGTATGCGGCGCGTTGCTCTTGCCCTTCTCGGCGCGATAGCCATCGGGATACCGCTTGGCATCCTGATGGGTTGGAGCAGGATTTTTCGCGCCGTAGTATGGCCCATATTTGAGACGCTCAGACCGATCCCTCCGATTTCTCTGATCCCGTTATTCACGCTTTGGATGGGGACGGGCGAGATCTCCCGTGTTGCGATTATCTTTTTTGGCGTCCTAATGCCTATTACTGTGAACTCGACGGTGGGCGTGGAAATGATCCCTCTTCTGAATATTGACGTCGGGCGGATTTTCGGAGCGCGGAAAAGGGATTTGCTGGTGGATATAATCCTGCCCAGTTCCATACCGGCGATCTTTGCCGGTATCCGCGTCGCGCTCAGCTCCGGCTGGTGCGTTTTGCTTGCCGCGGAGATGCTGGGCGCCAGAAGCGGGCTCGGTTATTTGATAATGCAGGGCAGCTTTAATAACGATATCCAGCTTTCCATTGTCGGTATGCTGATGATAGGCGTTCTCGGCGCTTTGTTCGCTATCGCTTTCGACTTCATTGAAAGGTGGCTTTGCCCGTGGCTGAAGGACTGATTCTGCAAGCAAAAAATATAAGTAAGACTTTCTTCTCAAAGGGCAGAGACCTGGACGCGATAAACGACGTCTCTATCGACGTCAGCAATAACGAGTTTCTCATTGTCCTCGGGCCCGGCCAGTGCGGAAAGACCGTCTTTTTGAACATCCTGTGCGGGCTGATCAAACCTACGTTCGGCGAAATAACACTCAGCGGCAAACCGGTCAACGGCCCGGATCCCCGTTTTGGTTTCATCTTCCAAAAAACTGGCCTTTTTGAATGGAAGACAACCATGGAAAATGTCGAACTAGGCCTGAAATACAAGGACATCCCCCGAAAAGAGCGGCGAAGCATTGCGCAGAAATATATCAATATGGTGGGCCTGCAGGGATTTGAAAACGCTTATCCTAAACAATTATCAGGCGGAATGAAGCAGCGCGTGGGAATCGCGAGAGCTTATGCCTCCAATCCCGATATTCTGCTGATGGACGAGCCGTTCGGAGCGCTTGACGCCCAAACCAGGTATGCCATGCAGGAAGAAATACTTAAAATATGGCAGAATGAAAAAAGAACCGTCATTTTCGTTACAAACAATATTGAGGAAGCCGTTTATCTGGGCGATAGGATCATTCAATTCTCGGAGAGGCCGGCAAGGGTCAAAGAAGTGTACGATCTGTCGAATCTCCAGCGGCCAAGAGAGTATATGGAAAAGGAATTCCTTCGTATCAGGACGATCATTTCGGATAATGAAGAGTTGACCCTTGACTGATGGAGGTTCGGATGGATAACGAAGAATACAAAGTTGTCGTCAGCAATCTTTGCAAGAATTACGGCACGCTTGAAGTTCTAAAAAACTGCAACTTTCATATCAAAAAAGGGGAATTTGTCTGTGTCGTCGGCCCTACGGGCTGCGGTAAAACGACTTTTCTCAACGCCCTGACCTGCCTGACGCCCCTGACAAGCGGCGAGATCCTGATCGACGGCGAGCAAGCCGACCCGAAGAAACACCATCTCTCCTTTGTGTTTCAGGAGCCTTCCGTCATGCCATGGCTGACGGTTGAGGACAATATACGTTTTGGCTTGAAAATCAAGAAGCTGCCCCGTAGTTATATCGAAGAGCAGACCAACAAGGTCATTTCGTTGTTAGGGCTCACCAGCTATCGTAAAAGATGGCTGCACGAGTTATCTGCCAGCGCGGAACAAAAAGTGGTCGTCGGGCGCGCTTTTGCGCTGAATCCGGATTTACTGCTCATGGATGAGCCGTACGGCCAGATGGATATCAAGACCCGTTTTTATCTTGAGGACGAGGTGATCCGGCTTTGGAAAGAACTTAAAAGCACGGTCATTTTTGTCACGCATAATGTGGAGGAAGCTGTTTATCTTGCCGAACGGGTGCTTGTCCTCTCGCAAAAACCCGCCACAGTGAAGGAAAGCATTGAGATCAGCCTCCCCAGACCCCGGGACATAGCCTCTCCCGAGTTCGTCAAATACAGAATGTATATTACCGAGATGTTGAAGTGGTGGTAACGCTTTGATAATATATTAAGGGGTGTTTTAGATGATTCCTCCGATCAAAAACATGCAGGATGCGTTCAGCGTAGCGGGCAAGAATGTGGTTGTTACCGGCGGCGGCCGGGGTATAGGATACGGGATCAGCACGGCGTACGCCCAGATGGGCGCGAACGTCGCAATACTTGCGCGTAATACAGCCGGGGCTCAACAGGCGGTTGAAGAGCTTTCCGCGTACGGAGGCAACCATTTTTGTATAGAGTGTGACGTAGCAAGCCTTGAAAGCGTAAAGGCGGCGACAGAAGCCCTGTTTCAAAAGGTGGATCATGTTGATGTGCTGGTGAATAACGCAGGCATCTCCCTGCAATCGACATTGCTTCAGGACACAGACCTGGAAAAATGGCATAAGGTGATCGATACGAACCTGCACGGGCCGGTCAACATGATTTATTGTATCGCCCCGAAAATGATTGAAGCCGGTTTGGGCGGCTGCATTATTAATATATCCTCCGTAGGTTCCATTAACTGCAGCAATGCCAAGGATCAGCCGATGCCGCCGTATTTTACCTCCAAGGCGGCTCTTAACCAGTTTACCAGATATATATCTGTGGAACTGGGTCCATATAATATCCGCGTCAATTGCATAGCGCCGGGAATGACGCATTCTGATTTGGATTCCGGCCTGTCTCAGGGTATGCTCGATCTGGTGCAAACCAAACTGCCGATGGGACGCTTCGGCGAACCGATTGAGATCGGCGCTCTTTGTGTATATCTCTCTTCCCACGCAGGCTGCCATGTGACAGGCGCCATATATTTGCATGACGGCGGCCTACTGGTTGTAAAGTAATCCGGGCACGCGCTTTTTTGAAGGAAGACGACCAATGATAATGAGAATTCGTAACGTTAAGTATCTCAAATCCCCGTTTATTGAGATGATTATTATGGGGTCGTCGATCGTTTTGTCATACCTCGCGTTAATAGTTCTGGGTTCTGTTCCCGAAGCGCTCCCTGTCGGCGCGATGACCACGGCGACAGTGGTTTCGATACAGTTTGCCTTTTTTATTCTCAGTATTTCTATTGCCTTGATCTCCGTCGTTGCCGGAATAGGGGGCGGGGTTATTTTTACGCCGATAATGCTGGCTTTTACCCCTGTCAACAGTGTTATCATCCGTGGTACCGGCTTGATTGTGGCAATGTTTTCAAGCCTTGTCTCCACCGGGGTATTCATCAGGAAAGGTTTATGCAACTACCGGCTAACGCTGATGATGACCGTCAGCCAGTCCGCCGGCGCTCTTATCGGCGCTGTCGCGGCAGTTTCAATAGCGAGCGCCGGCGGCGACAGAGGCGATGGTTTGCTCCGATTGAGCCTGGGTATTATTCTGGCCGCTTTGACAATTTACCTTTTTGTCGGCGGTAAAAAAAAAGAGCATCCTGCGGGTGAATACACGAGTCGCTTCGCTGCGGCGTTCGGACTTAACGGCGAGTACTATGAAGAGTCTGAAAAACGGAACTATACTTATCAAGTCAAACGCATAGGGTTGGGCATGGTTCTTATTCTTACCGTCGGGTTCATTGGGGGATTCTTCGGGATGGGCGGCGGTTGGGCAATTACGCCTATACTGAACCTGGGGATGAACCTTCCGCTGAAAACGGCGGCGGCGACTTCCAATGTAATACTGGGTATCGGAAGCTGCGTTTCTATTTGGCCCTATATTTATACGGGCGCAATAATCCCGTTTTTTGTACTGCCCTGGCTGGCAGGGCTTGTAATAGGCGGATTCATCGGTTCATATGCCCTTGCAAAAGTCAGGGTCAACACCGTCAGGCTCATCCTGATCGGGATCATGTTGTTTACAAGTTTTGGACTAGTCACAAGGGCTCTGACAAATCTGGGCGTTATGTCCTCCGACCTCCCCGCCGTCGCTCAGGTCGGCGTGTTTGCCGTTATCATAACTGGCGTTATTGCTGTGATAATCCGCGAAAAAAGAAAAACCCCCGTGAAAACATCAGAAAGCGGCATCACCGCAGCCGAAGCGGAAAAGCCCCAATTCCAGCTCCCGCTGAGCAACCGTTGTTTTTCATCTATTGTTCATACTGTTACCGTTTTCGCGTCAATCGCCGCTCTGTTTATACCAGTGTTGATACTTCTGAACCCTGAGAATAATATTCTAAACCCTCATATTATTTTCCAATCGATTTTCAGCGGGGCTTCAATATCGGAAATCTGGGAAATGTCACCGACAGGCGGATTCCCCGGCGCGCATTACTATCTCAGTTATCTGATTAAAGCAGACAGTTGGGCACAGCTTGTCATAGCATTGGGCTGCAGTGTCGGACTCTGGGCGCTGATTCCCACAGTGGTAATTCAATTTGCCAGGGAAAAAGAATGGCTATGGGGAGCGGGAGGCGCAGTTTTAGCCGCATTAATGGCGCTGGCACTGGCAGGCGTCTTCTGAACCATATCAAGGAGAAACACATGCCATCTGTTCAATTATTGATAAAACCTGTATCAGGCGCCTGTAATATGCGGTGTAAATATTGTTTCTATACCGATGAAATGAAGAATCGTTCCCAACCCTCATTGGGAACGATGAATTTTGAAACGCTGGAAAACATGGTCCGAAAAACTCTTAAGCACAGTGACGAGCGGTGTATGTTCATGTTTCAGGGCGGGGAACCTACTCTTGCCGGCATCGATTTTTACCGTATGCTTGATACTCTCGTAACAAAGAACAACACCAGGAATATCAAAGTCGAATACGCCCTTCAAACAAACGGTTACATCATTGACAGTGAGTGGGCGGAATTCTTTGCGAAGCATCAGTACCTTATCGGCCTGTCAATGGACGGCAATAAGGACGTTCATGACCTGCACCGCCGTGACGCCGCAGATAACGGCACATACAGCAAAGCCGCGCGCGCTGCCGCGATATTCAGGAGATATAATGTAGACTTCAATATTCTCTGTGTGGTTACGGCGCAACTCGCAAAGCACATCGTAAGCGTTTATAACTCTTTTAAAAAAAACAGTTTTGGTTTTCAGCAGTATATCCCTTGTCTTGAGCCTATCGGAGACTATGCGGGAGGAAATCTCTACACTTTGACCCCTTCTATGTATTCCATGTTTCTTAAAAATCTTTTCGATTTATGGTACGAAGACATTGTCGCAGGGCAATACGTCTACATCCGGACCTTTGAAAACTGGATCGGCATGATTCATGGGATATATCCTGAATTATGCGGTATGATCGGTTATTGCGCCCCTCAGTATATCGTTGAAGCGGACGGCGGTGTTTATCCATGCGATTTTTATGTTCTGGATGATTACCGGATTGGCGATATCAACACTGATTCCTTTGATGAGATAGAAAGAAAGCGGTCTGAAATCGGCTTTATTGAGCAATCGAAGTTGGTCGATGATGCATGCAAGGATTGCCGATGGAGCTATCTTTGCAGGGGGGGATGCAGAAGATACCGCGAATCAATTGACAGTTGCACTCTGAATAGAAATATGTATTGCAGCTCATACAAAGAGTTCTTTGACTATGCGGAAGAACGTATGTACAGACTTGAAAAACTCTTTTTTAACGAAAACAACAACCATAGTGGAAATGACCGTTTCTAAACTGGAGTTTTCGACATGGTTTATGTAATCAAAAAAATGTATAAAGAGTTGAGTCGGGAGGATGTTTTATGGCGCTTATAACGTGCCCGATATGCGGGAAAGACATAAGTGATTCGGCGGTGACTTGCGTTAACTGCGGTAGCCCGATAACAAAGAAGCCGGCAAGGACAGTTTGTCCGGATTGTGGCGGTATAGACGTC
>Ga0123353_10014042_pt1 | contig 11521 bp, 6 predicted proteins | sample TergutLab28metaG_3_FD_92763 | JGI IMG/M metagenome (GOLD analysis project Ga0123353, IMG submission 92763) | Labiotermes labralis P3 segment gut microbial communities from Petit-Saut dam, French Guiana - Lab288 P3 | ecosystem: Host-associated > Arthropoda: Insects > Digestive system > Gut ... | reverse complement strand
GAAGACCACCTCAACATCACCGGCGCACGAGAAAACAACTTGAAAAACATTTCTTTATCGTTGCCGCAGCAGAAGTTAATTGTAATTACCGGTTTGAGCGGCAGCGGAAAATCCTCTTTGGCTTTCGATACAATTTACGCAGAAGGGCAACGGCGTTATATGGAGACTTTTTCTGCGTACGCCCGCCAATTTATCGGAAATTTGGAGCATCCCGATGTGGATAAAATTACAGGGCTGAATCCGGTGATTGCTATTGAGCAAAAAACGGTGAATAAAAATCCGCGCTCTACGGTGGGAACAATTACCGAAATTTATGATTTTTTAAGATTGTTGTATGCCCGGTGTGCAACCGCCTACTCCTACGTAACCGGCGAAAAAATGGTAAGTTACCATGAGCGTGAACTGTTTGATATTATCTCAAGTAATTACAAAAGCAAAACGGTTGCCCTGCTTGCACCGGTAATTCGCGGACGCAAAGGGCATTACAAAGAGTGGTTTGAAAACATCAGGAAAAAAGGATTTACAAAAGCGCGTGTTGATGGAGAAATTGTATCGTTATCTTTTAATCTTCAATTAGATAGATACAAAATTCATGATATTGATATTGTGATTGATCAGTTTGAGGTAAAAGATTCGGCTGCTCAGCGTTTGGTAAACAGTTTGCGTTTGGGCTTGCAACACGGCAAAGGAACGATTGTAGTATTAAATCCGGCTACGGGCGAAACCCGAAATTTGAGCCGGCATTTGATTTGTCCCACTTCCGGCGTTTCGTATCAGGAACCTGAACCTAACACGTTCTCTTTCAACTCGCCATATGGGGCGTGCACCAAATGCAGCGGCTTGGGCTATATCACCGAAATAGATTTAGAAAAGATTATTCCGGATAAAAAACGATCTATCAATGAAGGCGGTATTGCCTTGTTGGGAAGTGCGAAATCCTCTTCCATGTTCAAACAGCTGAATGCATTAGCTGAAAAATTCAACTTCTCGTTAAACGAGCCGATCTGCAATTTGGGCGAGGATATTTTGGATATTATTTTATATGGAACAAATGAACCGATTTATATAAAGTCTGAAATTACAGGACTTTCGCCACAAAAAGTTAATTTTGATGGGATTGTCAATTTTATGAATAATTTTGATTTTGACTCCGCACCCTCTTCTTTAAAAAAGTGGATTAATCAATTTATTAATGCTATTGAATGCCCTGTTTGCAAAGGTGCGCGGCTGAAAAAAGAGTCGCTGTGTTTTAAAATCGGCGACAAAACAATCTCCGATTTGGCGCTGATGGATATTTCCGATTTGGTGCTGTGGGTCGCTTCTTGCAATCAATATTTTGATGAAAAGCAACAGATTATAGCCCACGAAATTGTACGCGAAATTGCGATGCGCCTTCGATTTTTGACCGATGTGGGCATTTCGTACTTATCGCTAAATCGCTCGGCAAAATCGTTAGCAGGAGGGGAAGCGCAACGCATCCGGTTGGCAACGCAAATCAGTTCGCAGCTAGTGAATGTGTTGTACATTTTGGATGAACCCAGTATTGGCTTGCACCAGCGAGACAACCGGCGTTTGATAGAATCGTTGCAACATCTGCGCGATGCGGAAAATTCGATTATTGTGGTGGAACACGATGAGGAGATGATGCGTGCCGCAGATTTCATTGTAGATGTTGGACCCTTTGCCGGCGAACACGGCGGAGAGATTGTAGCACAAGGAACATTTGACGACATATTGAAATCCAATTCATTAACTTCAGATTATTTAACCGGTAAAAAACAAATTGTTATTCCTGAAACTAGACGTCCGGGAAACGGTAATTATATCACTTTAATAAACGCCTCCGGAAACAATTTGAAAAACATTACGATTGATTTTCCGTTAGGCAAACTGATCTGTGTTACAGGTGTTTCGGGAAGTGGAAAATCATCTTTGGTGAATGAAACGTTATATCCCATTTTAAACCGTCATATTTACAAAAGCGAAAAAAAGCCATTGCCTTACAAAGAGATTATTGGGTTAGAGCATATTGACAAGGTAATTGAAATTAACCAGCAACCTATCGGAAAAACGCCGCGTTCCAATCCGGCGACGTATATTGGGGTGTTTGATGACATCCGGCAGCTTTTTGCGCAGCTTCCCGAATCGAAAATTCGCGGGTACAAGCCCGGTCGTTTTTCGTTCAACGTTCCCGGCGGGCGCTGCGAAGAGTGCGGCGGCGCTGGCGTAAAAGCCATCGAAATGAACTTCCTGCCCGATGTTTACGTTACCTGCGAAAAATGCAACGGCAACCGCTACAATGCCGAAACGCTCGAAATTCGCTACAAAGGCAAATCTATCAACGATGTGCTGGAAATGGACATTGACACTGCACTCACGTTTTTTGAAGGCATTCCGTTTATTGTGCAAAAACTACAAACGCTCGCGGAGGTCGGCTTAGGTTATATTCGTCTGGGGCAGCCTTCTACCACCCTTTCCGGCGGAGAAGCGCAGCGCGTGAAGTTAGCCGCCGAACTCTCTAAAAAAGACACCGGAAGTACGTTTTACATTTTAGATGAACCCACCACAGGGCTGCATTTTCACGATATAGCCATTTTATTAGACTTGTTGAACCGCTTTGTGGACAAAGGAAACACCGTGCTCATCATTGAGCACAACATGGACGTGATTAAGATGGCAGACCATATTATTGACATGGGACCTGAGGGCGGTCGCTACGGTGGTGAAATTATTGCGGTGGGAACGCCGGAAGAGGTTGTTGTGCAACAGAAAGGATTTACGTGGGAGTATTTGCAAAAACCGGTTTCCGCTTCCGCTTCCGCTTCTTATTCACTTTCTTAACACTTCCTGCCTGCAAAAAATGAGCATTGCCATTGTTTTTCATAATCTCTTTCGTAGAAATGAGATGAAAATCTTCGGGAAGTGCAATTTTGCCCCCTGAAAGTTCTTTCAATTGATTGATAATCAACTCATCACTCACCGTATTACGATTATAAAGGAGATAGAGTTTCTTTAAATGGTTAGCTAAAATTTTTCCCATAATTTCCCGCTGCGGCATGGGGTATTCGGCTACTTTTTTAATAATGGCTTCCATATTACGCCCATAAGTACGGAGCGTTATTTTCGATTTTACGTACTGATGTTTCGCATTCTTGGTTGTTTTTTCTTCAGGAACAGGCTTCGGGAAAGGAGTATCTACATCTAATCTATAATTGGAAATAATAAATAGATGATCCCATAGTTTTTGCCAGTAATCCATAGATTGGTCGGTTTGCGGGTTGCTCTCTTTAGTATCCGGGTGAATTTCCGCCATGACACGAATAATAGCCTTGGCAGTTTCGGTGCGTTTATTGCGATCTTCAATGGTAATCGCATACTCAATCATTTTTTGCACATTCCGCCCGTACTCTTTGATTACAAGCTGGTTGCGCGAGGTATTATATTCTAACATAAATCTTTTGATTACGGCTGCAAATTAACATGATTTTTTATTGAGTTCGCTACTTTTAAGTTTTTTCATTACTCCCGCGCCACATCTTTCTTCAAACTAAACAAAAACTCCAATCCGCCTCCTTCTTTGTTTTTTGCACAGATGAAGCCGCCGTGGAAGGCTACGGCGTTTTTTACAATAGACAAGCCTAAGCCGGAACCGCCCGAATCACGGGTGCGCCCCTCGTTTATGCGATAAAAACGCTCGAAAATTCGCTCTAAATGCGACTCATCTAAAATACCCACGCCATTGTCGGAAAAAGAAAAGTAACAGTATTGCTTATCGGAATTACCTGTAATTTCAATTTTTATGTCCTCGCCGGCATAACGAATGGTATTATCGGCAAGATTGCGAAATACGGAATATAGCAAGTTCTGGTTTCCGTGAATGACTAAGTTTTCAGGAATATCCCATCCCATTTCAATCCTTTTTTCCTGCAAAATGAGCTGCACGTCTGCTTTAAGTTCACTGAGCAAATTGTTAATACAAACCGGACTTAACTGAAATTTGTTGGGGGCTTCTTCTATTTTGGTAATCAAGCCCATATCGCGAATCAACTCAGACAATACGATCGTTTGAGTGTATGCCTGACTGATAAAATACCGCTCTTTCTCCGAATCAAGCTGCGTTTCTAAAACGGTTTCCAAATACCCACGAATGCTGGTAACAGGAGTACGTAATTCATGCGCAATATTTCCGGTAATTTCCTGGCGGTACTTATGGTCTCTAAATTGTCTTACCGATTTCTCAAAGCTTTCAATTACCAAATTAATCATTAATAACATACTTAAAAACAAAGCTATGGTAAAGTATAGCGTTAAACTACTCGCCACTATAACGCCTGTTGTAAATAGTGCAAAAATGAGAAATATGTAAAAAAACAGTTTGTGTTTAGACTTTAATTTCATTAGTATCAAATTTGTAGCCGTATCCCGGTCGGTTCACAAGCACAGAAGCGTATTCGCCCATTTTTTTACGCAAACGAGTAATATGCACATCTATGGTTCTTTCCGAAATAAAGGGCGTATGCCAAACAACATCAAGAATCTCTTCGCGGGACAAAATTTTATCAGGGTTTTTAGCAAGCAAAGTCAAAAGTTGAAACTCTGTTTTGGTTAGCACAATCCGATTATCGTTAATCAAAAGTTCTTTTGCCTCAATATCTATAGTAATATTTCCAAAAACAATTTTCTTTGTACTATCAATGGTATCTTCTTTTTTCTCAACGGCTTTTGTTCTTTTTATAAGTGCTTTTACACGGGCAATTACTTCTTTAATAGAAAACGGTTTGGGAATGTAATCATCTCCGCCCACGGAAAAGCTGGTAAGCATGTCATTTTCAGTATCTTTAGCCGTAAGAAAAATAATCGGGATAGGATTGTTTTCTTTACGCAATTTTTCTGCCATTTTATATCCCGACATACCGCCCATCATCACATCAAGCAGAATTAAAGAATAATGGGGAGACAATTTTTTCAGTGCTTCTTCCGCAGAATAAGCACATTCTACATAATAGCCTTCATTGCTTAAATTAAATTCCAGAATTTCGCAAATATTGCGGTCATCATCTACAATGAGAATTTTGTCTAACATAATTTGAATTTTGGCGCGAAAATAACTAAAGTTACGCTGGTTGAGTAAAAAAGATGAAGCTATCATAATATTTTTACTTTTGCCGCTTATTTTATAAGATTATGAAAAAAATTATCCTTTCATTTTTTGTAGTAATGCCCACCATTTTCGTGTCATTACAAGCCCAAGTAAATTACAAAATAAATGAAAATACCTATCAAAAAATAAGTATTTCCTTTACGTTCGGAACATTAAAAACGATAGACGTGGAGACCGCTGAAGGTTACTTTTCCCGCATTTATATTGATGGATGCGGAGGGAGCAACCATTCGGGAAATCCGGAACTGCCGGTTTCCGTAAATATGTTGGAAGTGCCCATTTTCGGCGACTATGTGTTGAATGTTTATGGTAGAGATTTTGTGATTTATGATGCACGGGAGATGGGAATTAATCATCCCATATACCCCTCACAACCTTCTGTTTCCAAATCGCACAAAGGTCAGGTTGAATTTATTACAAATGCAAATACGTATCAAACCGATGCTTTTTATGCGTTGCCATTGGCGCAGTTTGAAGAGGTGGGCATTATGCGTAATGTAAATTTGGGAACACTTTATGTATCTCCCGTACAATACAATCCTGTAACTAATGAAATTAAGGTTTACAAAGCTATTGATGTGGAAATTCTTTTCAAAAAAACGGAGTTAGTTAAAACGCAAATTATGAGAGATTTGCATAACAGCCCATTGTTCGGTACATCCAACATTATTAATCCGAGAAAAAGCAGCAAATCGGAATTTTCAAACATTCCTATTAAATACTTAATTATTGCTCATGAGATGTTTAAAGGAGAATTAGATGAATTTATGGCATGGAAAAGGAGAAAAGGATTCTTGGTAGAGATTGGCTATACGGACGAAGTAGGTACGACAACTACTTCTATCACTAATTTCATCAAATCGCATTATGATAATGCGACTTTGGAAAATCCGGCACCCACTTTTGTATTGTTAGTAGGCGATGTGGGACAAATTCCCACATTTACAAGATCTATGTATGGAGATTCACACCCTACTGATTTGTACTATTTTACACAGGGAACGGGAAATATTCCCTGGTGTTACTACGGACGTTTTTCTGCTCAAAATTTAACGCAATTAACTCCGCAAATTGAAAAAACGTTACAATATGAACAGTTTACCATGCCCAATTCTGACTATTTGAATGCTATTTCTTTAGTTGCGGGACACGATCCCACATACTCCTCTAAATGGGCTAACGGTTTTGTAAATTATGCCACACAATATTACGCCAATGAGGAATTTGGATATACTACAGTTTATGCACACCTCCATCCCGCATCGAGTGGTAGTGGTATGGCCACCCAAATTCGTTCAGAGATAGGAGAGGGAGTAGGACTTGTGAACTATACCGCACACTGTGACGAAGATGGTTGGGACCGACCAGCTTTCACAAAAAGTCATATTTCTGCTTTGAATAATACCGATAAATACGGCTTAATGATTGGAAACTGCTGTTTGTCGAACAGATTCAATGTAAACGAATGTTTTGGGGAAGCGATGCTTAGGAGAGAAGGAAAAGGTGCAGTGGGCTATATTGGCGGCTCAAATTACACCTATTGGGATGAGGATTACTATTGGGGGGTTGGTGCTAGAAGCACAATCTCCGCGACCCCAACTTATGACCCCGCACGTCTGGGTGCCTATGACAGGTTATTCCACACTCACGGAGAGCCACGCGATAGGTGGATGACAACTTTCGGAGCTATGCTTGTAGCAGGAAATGAAGCCGTACAGGCCTCTTCTACAACTTCATCTTTTAAAAAATATTATTGGGAAATTTACCACCTCATGGGTGATCCCTCTATCATGACCTATCTAACTAAACCTTCGCAGATGGAAATAATAGTGCCCAATAAGATTCTTATAGGAGAAAGTAGCATGAATGCGAAAGTGGTACCCTATTCTTACTGTGCATTAACTAATGATGCCGGAGAACTTGTAAGCGCAGGCTTTGCCGATGCACTGGGAAATGTTACATTAAATTTTAATCCGATTGCAACAACGTCAGGTGATTATGAATTTGCAGCTTGGGCGCAAAATTATATTCAATATTTTAGAACCATTTGCGTGGGAACTCAGAAAGTTTGCGCAGATGATAAAGCAACACCACTCATCATCTACCCCAACCCTGCAAATACTACCATAATGATTGAAACAGAAAACCAAATAACTTCTTATGAAATTATAGACATGAATGGTAAACTGATTGCTTCAAAACAAAATATGAATAGTACGAATGAACTAGTAGATATAACCTCGTTGGCAACAGGAGTTTTTTTTATAAGAATAATAGATAGTGAACAAAAATCTGTGGTGCAGAAGTTTGTAAAACAGTGATTAATTTTTTATATTTGCCGCCCCTTAAAATTAGAGATAACGATTTGATACTATGAACGAAATTATTGGCAACGAAGTAAATTTTATTCCGCTTTTTTCATTGGAAGATGAAGAAAAATTAAGAAAAGAACAAGTGAAGGAGGTGATTCCCATTCTTCCCTTGATGAATACGGTACTTTTTCCCGGTATGGTAATTCCCATTACGGTGGGCAGAAGCAAATCCATAAAATTGGCGCAAGAGCACTCGCGGAGCAACCAACCTATAGGTGTTATCACGCATAAAGACAATGAATTAGAAGAGCCTGCAAAAGAAGACTTGTATGTAGTGGGCACGATGGCGCGCATCATCAAGTTTTTGTCCATGCCGGACGGAAGCGTAACGATTATTGTGCAGGGAATTAAGCGCTTTGAACTATTGGAAATTGTTGAGACAGAGCCTTATTACAAAGCTCGTGTAACCGAATATATTACGAAAGAGTTTACTCCCGAATTGAAAAAAAATACCGACTTTGAGGCTTTAATCGGTTCTATTCGCGATACGGCAGTTTCCATGCTTAGAGTATCGCCGAACATGCCTCGCGAAGCCACTTACATGCTGCAAAATATTGAAAGCCCGTCGTTTTTAATGGATTTCATTGCATCTAATCTGTCGGTGACTGTAGCGGAAAAACAATCTATTTTAGAAATTCGAGATATTGAAGAGCGCGGGAAAGTGGTGCTCAAGTTCTTGAATAAGGATTTGCAAATGATGGAGTTGAAGAATCAGATTCAACACAAGTCGCGGGAAGAGATGAGCAAACAATCGCGTGAGTATATGCTGCACCAGCAAATGAAAACGATTCAGGAGGAATTGGGCGGCTCACCGGCGGAAAAAGACACCAAACAATTGGAAGAGCGCGCCAAAGCAAAAAAATGGAACGACGAAACCAAAGCGCTTTTTGAACGCGAACTCAAGAAGTTGCAACGCACCAATCCGATGTCGCCCGATTATTCTATCACGCTCAACTATTTGGAATTAATGGTGGATTTACCCTGGAACGAATTGAGCGATGATAATTTCGATTTGAAAAAAGCCGCCGGAATTTTAGACAGAGACCACTTCGGTTTGGAAAAAGTGAAAGAGCGTATTCTTGAATATTTGGCTGTGTTGAAGCTAAAAGGAGATATGAAATCGCCGATTTTGTGCTTGGCAGGACCTCCGGGCGTGGGCAAAACCTCGCTCGGAAAATCAATAGCTGAGGCGGTGAGCAGAAAATATATCCGTATGTCACTGGGTGGTTTACGCGATGAATCTGAAATTCGCGGGCATCGCAAAACGTACATCGGTGCCATGCCCGGACGGATTATTCAAAGTATGCGCAAGGCAGGAGAAGCCAATCCCGTGTTTGTATTAGACGAGATTGATAAGGTGCTTGGTATGAACGTGCAAGGCGATCCGTCAGCGGCACTGTTAGAAGTGCTTGATCCGGAACAAAACTCCACATTTTACGATAATTATTTAGAAACCTCCTTCGATTTGTCGAAAGTGCTCTTTATTGCTACGGCAAACAATATAGGCAATATTCACCCCGCTTTGTTAGATAGAATGGAGGTGATTGATATTGCGGGTTATCTGATAGAAGAAAAACTGAATATTGCGCAAAAACATTTGGTGCCGCGCCAACTGAAAGAGCACGGCATGGATGATAAGTTGCAGTTTTCAAGTGAAGTATTAGAACGCATCATCTTAGACTACACGCGCGAATCCGGCGTAAGAAATTTAGAAAAACTGATTGCCAAAATGATTCGCAAGCGTGCTTCGCAATTTGTGCAGGACGGAAAATTGGAGAAAGAAATTAAAGTTTCCGATTTGCAAAAGGCATACGGTGCGCCTATTTTTCAAAAAGAGCGCTCGTTGGACAACAGTGTGCCCGGCGTAGCAACAGGCTTGGCGTGGACTGCAGCAGGCGGCGAAATTCTTTTTGTAGAATCCGTTATCAATCAAGGAAAAAACGGCTTAACCATGACCGGAAACTTAGGCGATGTAATGAAAGAATCGGCAACAATTGCCTTTGAGTTTTTGAAAACTTACGCTAAAACGTTTGGAATTGACGAGACTATTTTTGAAAACACGCACGTTCACCTGCATGTTCCGGAAGGGGCGACACCTAAAGACGGTCCCTCTGCCGGCATCACCATTCTGACCTCCATAATTTCGGCGTTTACGAAAAAAACGGTGCGTCCGAAAATCGCCATGACCGCAGAAATAACACTTCGCGGAAAGCTGTTACCGGTAGGCGGCATCAAAGAGAAAATATTAGCCGCCAAACGCTCCGGTATTTACGACATCATCTTATCTTCCGAAAACAGGAAAGATGTGGAAGATATTAAGGAACATTTCATTGAGGGAATGAGGTTTCATTATTTCGGGGAGATGAAAGAAGCGGTGGGGTTTGCGGGGGTGGTGTAGCTTCTTATAAAAGTTATACTTTTGCCGATATTTATCAAATCAATTCTTTATCTATCAGGTTTAATATTAACAATTTGAAAATGCCCACACCCCGCACACCTCAAACCTCACCCCGCACACCGCAAACCGCACACCGCACACCGCAAACCGCACACCGCACACCGCACACCGCTACTAAGGGGGCTTTTAAAAATAAGGGTTTAAGGAAAATTTTCTCCTTTCTCCTTTCCTCCTTTCTCCTCTTCTCCCTTTCTCCCTTTCCGGGAGCAGCCCAACCTCTAACCCTTTCCGAGTGTTACGAAAAAACAGAAAAAAACTACCCACTCATTCATCAGCTTGAGTTGATAGATCAAAGCGAGAAGTATAATCTACAAAATGTTTCCCGCGCGTGGATTCCGCAAGTGCAGCTCTACGGCAAAGCCTCTTTGCAAACCGATGCGCCGAATTTTTCAATGCCTCCGCCTCTTGATATAAGTGTTGATGTGCCCAAAGATCAATATCAAATATATCTGCAATTAAATCAGATTATTTGGGATGGCGGGCAAATTCGTTCGGCAAAAAAAACAGTGCAAGCGGCAACGCAAGTGCAACGCAAACAAAATGAGGTGGATATATATACAATCAGGGGGCGCGTAAATGACCTGTTTTTTGGAATTATTTTGTACGACAGTCAAATAGAGCAAATTAAAGTGAATTTGCAAGAGTTGCAGCGCAATTTGGATAAAGTAACCAGTTTTGTAGAATTGGGGTTTGCCAACGAATCGGACATAGACGCGGTAAAAGTAGAGCAATTATCCGCAGAACAAACGATCATACAGTTGGCTACCATGCGAGAGGCTTTTGTGGCAATGCTGGGCGCTTTTATGGGCGAAGAATTATCGCCGGATATTACTTTACAGAAACCGGAAGTTATTATGGTTCAAGAGTCAAACAATAGATTGGAGTTGCAACTTTTTGACATTTCTGTTGAAGCGCAAAAAATTCAAAATGCGCAAATTTTAGCTAAAAACATGCCCAAAATCGGCTTTTTTATGCAAGGTGGTTTTGCCCGGCCCGGACTAAACATGTTCGATGTTGACGGAAAACTCTACGCCGTTGGCGGCGTGCAGCTTAACTGGGGCTTCGGAAATCTTTACACCCTAAAAAACGAAAAACGCATCATTGAAAACAATATCAACACGATTGAAATAAACAGAAAACTGTTTCTGTTAAACCAATCGCTACAAACCAAACAACAACGCGCTATTGCAGAGCAGTATAGAAAAATTTTAGCTTCCGACGACGAAATTATTCGAATGCGCGAAAACATTTACAGAGCTTCTGCGGCAAAAACCGAGCACGGCACCCTAAGCGTTACCGATTTAATGCGCGATTTAAACATGCAACATGCCGTAAAAGCGCAAAAAATTGTGCACGAGGTACAACACCTGAAAGCGTTGTATGATTTAAGAAATTTGTACAATAATTAGGTTAAGTTTTTTTTTGAGGTGCTATTATTTTTTTTACCCTTGACAAACGCCTTTTAGAAGTGTATCTTTGCGATTCAATTCTCCCCCGCTGGCGGGGCAATCGGCAAACCAATCTCCCCCG
>Ga0123353_10014038_pt1 | contig 11522 bp, 4 predicted proteins | sample TergutLab28metaG_3_FD_92763 | JGI IMG/M metagenome (GOLD analysis project Ga0123353, IMG submission 92763) | Labiotermes labralis P3 segment gut microbial communities from Petit-Saut dam, French Guiana - Lab288 P3 | ecosystem: Host-associated > Arthropoda: Insects > Digestive system > Gut ... | reverse complement strand
ATTTCTTGTTATAGAAAGTACGGTATTTACTCCATCGAAAGAATAAATGGGCTTGGGCTTATATTTTTGAAGTGACTCCATTCCAAAACCTCTACGTTCAATATATCTCATATTGTAGAATACATCCGCTAACTTTGGATTTCTACTTACTGTGGGGGCTGTAAAATTTTGTAATTTTTCTAGAGGAACAATCGGTAATCCGGGACTTTTAATGATAATTTCTTTAGGCGTTATGTTAATAAGTATTTGAGCGCCAGAGATTTCATAGTCTCTGTGCACAATCGCGTTCGTAATGGCTTCAAGTAATTGTCTGGAAATTTCTGTTTGTTCAGTGTGTTCAAACTGGCTTCTAACTATACTCTTTGGAAAAACATAACGCAAATATTTTTCTATCTCTTCCGGCACTTTAACCAAAGCCATATCAAAATCTTCAATTTCCGGTTTTAGCCCTTCATTCTTTACAACTGTAAATTTAATCCTCGCTTGCGAGTATTTATCTGTTGGCTTTTTCCCAAATAATAAGATCCCCCAGCCGGTAGGGAGTGCGTATCCTTCTTTATCCACATCTATAAAATCCCACTTTACCAATAACTTTTTAAATTCTTCGGAATCAACTTTATAAGGGATGTTGGCTTTTTTGATATACAATTGCAGGGCATCTTCGGAAAAATCGTTGTAGGCAAAGTTCTTTAATCCAACTTCAAACGGATTTTTTAGAGGTTGTAAATCTTCCAAGTCTGCAATGCGAGCGCGTTCTGTGGCTTCTTCCATGAATTTCTCATTGGCAGCTATAATCTTATCTTGCAAATCCTTGTCAAAGTATTCAATTTCAATCTTTTTATTTCTTAGATAATTTTCACCTTTGCCTTTTACAGTCGGGTCGGGGTCTTGAATGCCAATATAAATCTTTTTGATTCTTCCATTTACAATTCTCTCGGAACAACTCAACTTTGGTTTCTTTCGCGCGCCGGGTGCACAAGGCTCAAGAGTTGCGTAAATTACACATCCCTCCACTTTTCTATCTCTGCATTTTCTTTCCAACACTGTAAACTCCGCATGGTCTCCGGAACGCAGTTCTCCTCTGTGGGCTGTTGCAATTACGATTCCGTCAACTGTGGCTAAGATGGCGCCTACTTTGGGGTCGGTTTTGTCTTCGTGTTCGGGAATGGAGTTATACATTTCAGTTACAGCAAATTCTTGCAACTCTCTCGCTGTGTACTTTTCTCCGATAATAAGGGATTTCTTGGTTCTCATATTTCTATTTTTAGTTATGATGTGTATTATTTTTCATGCAAAATTCCTAAAAAATCCAAACTCCTCATCAACCAAAGTTCTCCGATCCAATCCAAGGTTTCGTTGCTCGCACGAAGTTTCTGAAACCAAACAACATGAAAAGCAAGCTGATAAATTTAACTGCTCATCGTTTTCCCAACATAATGGGTCGGAAGAACATTCTTCGGCTCTTTTAAGCGCAGTTTTTATGATCCGAGATATTAGACGCGGTTGCCCTTGCCAAACAAGTCCGCCCATACTACCTTCCGCACCGTCAGTTGTATAAATAAGTACGCCACACATCCTATCTGAAAAATATAGACGCTCATGTAAACTTGCCGTAGGATAACCACAGCTAAACTCCAATTCTTTCAAAATGATGTGAGAAAAAGTATGCAAGAGGTAGAAGATTGGCGCGCCGTATTGTTCCATTTCTTCTTTTAACGACTTACCCAACTCTCCAAAGGGCTGGTCAAATCGTTTTTTGAAGATGTGGTTAAATTCTGCCATCCATGAGTTGATAGCATCTCGTTCAAATTCAAAGAATAAACCCTCGCCAAAAGTTTGATTAGCAGGGAGCGTAAAGACGTTTTCAACAGGTTCGTTGTAAATATATTGCCCTTCTTCACGAATTACAATTCCATCTATTCGTTTAGGAGTAGGAAGGGATACTCTACTAAATCCTAATTGTGTGGCTGTTAGGGCTAATATATTTACTTGTTGAATTTTCTTGAAAAATGGCGTTAATTCTTCTGGTAATTCTACGTCAAAAAATTCTAATTTTTGAGAATCACTAAATGATCTTTCACAATTAGAAAATACCTTATATTCAGCATAACGATATTGCTCGCGTGAATCTTTCTCTTGTTCAGCCTTTTGTAGAAATTTATTTTTAATAATCTGAACATCATTCTCGGAAATGGAAATTCCTGCATCATCTGCTTTTTCAGTAACATTTATTGAATTCCAAAATCTTTCTTTTTCTATTAATGGGTTTGATTCAAGTGCTTTTTTATACCATTTGGCAGTTAGCAAATCAAATACCTTTTGTGTTGTGAGAGATAATGTATTTATTGGTAAATAACATGATGGTATGTAAAGGCTACTGAATGAGTCAGCATAATATACACTGTTGCTTGTTACTAACGCCATCTGCATAGTTGAATGTGTGCCGTTAGAGTTTTTGCATTGTGTAGCAGACTTTGTCTCTATACCATTCCATGGCGTTTCGCCTTTGCAGTAAGGTTTGATATTCATAATGCCTTCCAAACTGTAGGTTTTACCGCACTTTTTGCATTTTAAAACACCCCAACTTTCCGAACTATTCCGATTCTCAATCCACTGTAATTCATGTGTACCTCCTTCATCACAATCTTGACACTCATAATCAAATAATTCAAAACCATTTTCATTAGATAATTCTTTTCGTTTTCCATCAATACCGGCACAGAAAAGTTGATACCAAGGAATATCAGAGATATGACCATTCTTACAAATTAGAAGCATTGGAATTTGAACTAATAGCTCGTACACATCTTTTAATTGATTATTATCTTTAAAAGTGCGATTTTTCTTTGAATATGGATCTCTTGGAGGTGCGAAATATTTTAAGTCTCCACCATTACATTTTTCTTGTTTCCAAATATTTTCCCATTCATCGATTGGTTTAAATAATTGTTTTTTGCTACTATAAAACCAACGAGGAAAATGTATGGCAGGAATAACAAAGTGTTCTATTTCAAGCTTCAGATTATTTATTTCCTTATGCTTTTTATACAATGGGTGGTCTTTTTCTTTGGGATAATTCCATTCAGACAAAGCTAAATGGGGGATATCTACTAACATCATTAAATTCGGAATTTTTTGTTCCTGCTTTAAAAACTCAATAAAACGAGGGTCATCAATAACATCAACTCCGGCTCTCTTTCCAATTACATTAGGGTCTTTTGTTTCGGGATAATTTTGTATTTGGGTATTGACGGTTTTAATAAATCCCCAAAAAGAAACAGTTTGAGGCATAATAAAGAAACCTGCTTTGGTCGTGATAATAGAGCCTACACCGGCATTAGATGAAAGCACTTTGTATTTACCTACTCCTTGATTATACTGTATGTTTTTATTTATTTCCATGGTCTTTATTTGTTTTCTTTGATATTAATAACTGCTTCCGATTCCACATTACGCAATGATAAAGGCACTGCCCATAAGGTTTCAAAATTTTCATCTTCATAGGCATCTAATGCCAAGAAGAGATCTTTGAACTTTTCCTTGCTTCTCCTATTCTCATTAATATAATCAGAACCCGAATATCGTAGCCAATATTGTTCTGCTTTTTGGGCAGTTGTAAGTTGTAACCATTGATTTAGTGCTTCCTCAATAAACGAATCTATATTATTTTTCAATTCATTTGTAAGTAAATCTTTTTGAGATTCTTCTAAATTTTGAGTTCGCTCCAAACGAGCATCAAAATATTTAATCAATTCTGCTTTCAATACATTTGCTGTTTGAGCATCTAATGTACTTGCATTGCTTTGATTAGCGAGATTTTCGTATGAGTGGCGAATCATTGTCGCCAAATACAATGGTAGATACTTCTCTACTGATTTTTTTGAAAAAGGTGTAATAGAAATAGGCTCTACATAATAGTAAAGTTTTTCATGAAACTCTCTGAACTTCTCGAAATGTGATAAATCTCTTGAACGGAACGGATTGTGTAGCGTAACAACCAAACCTAAGTCATTACGAGCCACGCGACTGCTTGCCTGAATATACTCGGCTATATTGCGAGGCATAGAGTTCATAACAATTGTATTAAATCTACCAACGTCTAATCCTACGGAAATCATATTTGTTGCCAAAATGAGATCAGGTGGGCTTGTCCCTCTCTGCCAAGTCAAATCTTCTGCATTGTTCTTATAAGATAGTCTTTTGTTTGCTTCCCAATTTTGTCCCACAGTTTTAAGTTCATCAACTACCTCAGATCCGGAGAGGCGACCTGTAAGTTCGGATTTTTTAAATGAAGAGTCGTAACCATAATAACACTCAAGCATATTGCTATTACGGAGTACACGTTTAAATAAACGACGAGTATATTTAGTAAACTCCGTGTAGAATTGGGCATCCGTTTTCCCAACCTCTTTCAAACTATTAAAATACGAGATTACAGAGTGGTAAAAATCCATTGCTTTTTCAACATTATCATCTGAAAGCTGTGAAGTATATTCCTTTTCAAACAAAGCCCGATGCACAAACATTGTTGCAATTAAACGCATTTGAGTAGTCATTTGAGTTCTACCGGTGGGCAAAATACCCATATATTTTCGTTTGGCTACGAACTTAATTTCATTATCTATTTTTTCTCGTTTGAAAAAAGCAAAGAAAGAATCATCATAATCAATTCCATTTTTAGGAAAAATATTGACATTTCTATCGTATAGCGCCCGAATTTGTAATTCTGTATTACGCGTTGTTGCTGTTGAGGAAATAATTTTAGGGCGAATTACTACTTCAGTACCATCGGGCATTTGTTTTTTATAGGAACATAATTGATCAATCGCGCTTTCAAAAAGACTTACAGCAGATCCCAACGGCCCCAGTAAAAGGTGTAACTCATCTTGAATAATCAAATCGGGTGGTAAGTTTTTCAATAGACCTTTTCCAAAAATTCTTCGAGAATCTTTATTAATATCTTTTTTATCTGTTGAAACTTTATGACCAATTGCTGCGAATTTATCAACGGTACCAAATAGTAATGTTGTTGGTGTTTTATAAATATCTTCGTCACATAACATTACAGGAAGTTTGTCGGAGAATGTACAACGAATATTCTCACAACGGAATTGAATATCAGGAGCACTCTTAGTTTCATAATTATTATATTGTAATGTTTGACCACAACATGGACATCTATCTAATGGGATTTTTGATTCCGGTCTTTTCCCATCATTAGCACTACTCCATTTCTCACACTCGGTTAATAGGTCTTTTGCCTTATTCGGCAGGGAGTCTTTCCCAACATACAATCCAATAGAAACAGGTTCTTCTCCTAATTTTGTGTCTTCCCATCTTCTAAGTTGGTCAAGTGCAAGAATTACGCGCATTGCACGTTGAAATTGTTGTGTTGCTAATAAACGGAGAGTATAACGCATTATAGCTGTTGTTCCACCATTTTTTTCCGCACTTTCGGTTCTTCTTCGATTAATAATTGTAAGCGCGATAATGCCTAAGTATGCTTCTGTTTTACCACCACCTGTTGGAAACCAAACCAAATCTACTAATTCGTTGCGTCTTTCCCACTGGGGATCATCAGGGCGTTGAAAAATACCATCCAAATTGAGTAGAATAAATGCAATTTGAAATGGTCGCCAAGTAGCCGGAAATTCGCCAAAAATATGGTCGCTTGCTTCTTTATAAAAATCTTTCGTTATCTTCTTATCAGTAAAATTATTGCTATGCCATAGCTGAATAAACATGGCAGCATTCATTAGGCGAAAAGATTCAATGTTATCCGGATTATTTTCTAATAACAATTGAATATTGCTTTTGATTCTTTGGTAATCTTGTTCACAGAGTGTAATATTTTGTTGGGCAAATTTATTGCCATCAGCTTTCTGCTTTAGTTTAGAAATCCAAGAGCCATAGGCCTCTACAAAAGCAAACAGTTTTTCTACAATTTCTTCATTTGAAGCATCTGAAAATATTGAAAGCCATTTGAACTCAAGAGCTTTAGTATCTTTCAAATAAGGTTTAGGTACCAACGAGTCTTTTTCTTCCACAAAAACAGGGTCATATTTATCTCTGGGAATTGGTTCTACATCAGGCGTTTCAAACGAAGGTATAAACTCAGACTTTACAAATTTATGGTCTTTGCTAATATTCCAATCTACAGAGCATAAATGACCTATCCCATAATCTTGAATTGACCGATATAAAAAATCCAACTGATCTATATCATCATCAAGGTCAACATTTTTTGAAGGTTGACGATATGGACATAATAGATTACTTTCAACTTTTATTTCAACTCCAAAGAAACATCGTTGGTTTACTTTTTCCGTTACAATGGAAAAGTAATGTTTGCTATCCTCCTCAAATGCGGTGGCGGTATTTTCTAATTGTACTTTTAGGTATCGTTTAGAGCTGTCATTGTCTCGACTGTTTCTTGTTACTTGTAACCAAACGGAAAGAGAAGCCTGCTCTGTTTCTCCTATATTAAATGATACTACGTTTCGTAACCTTTCATATTTTTTCGGTGAAAAAATCTCTTTGTTCGTACTAATATTGAAATCAATATCAGATAAATCTATTCCTTGTGAAAATTTCTGAGCTGTCCAAAATCCGAATGATTTAGTGTTGTGTATATTAGCAACATCCTCTAAATAAGAAAGGAATGTCTCGTAAAGTTCAATCTTTTGGATTCGTTCTATAATGGTTTCTTTTTCTTGGTCAGAAATATAGGTTCGTCCTTCGTCTTTAATTTGTTTGAGTTTGCTCCAAAGTTTTTCCTTATACGATTTTAGATAGCGGTATTTTCCGCCAATACTCGTAAATGAAGCATCTAATTTTTGGTCTGGTTCTTGAGCAATTTCTTCACTGATTTTTAAGTTTATATCCAATAAAATCTGTTTTACTTCATGGAATTTTTTGGAAAAATCCTCAGCAGAAGCAACTCCATTTTGTTTTAATGTAAAATATGGAGATAAGTCTGTTTTATATTTATTGAAGAAAAGTTCAAATAGATCGTATTTCTCTGCGATAAGCACTGTAATATTAGAAAAGCTCTCTTTTGCTACTTTTGTATAATATCTGCCTGATACCGTAACCTTTATATCTTCATTACAAATATCTGCACCTATAGAATCAAGACAACAAGAAATGCCTATTGTATTTGGAAATCTTTGACTTAATGAATACAGGTCATCCTCTTCTGATTGAGAAAGAATGTTATTTTTTTCATCAGGATCAGAATCCGTATCAGTCTCACCACCTGTTTCTATAACATCAGGTTCATTAAAAATCTGATCTTCTTCATCTTTTTTTACATCAACATAATTATTGGGTGTAGTGCTGTTTTTAGCAGGAATTCTTTTAGGAAAAAGAACTGCCGTACTGTATAGCGAACCCGGAGTAGTATTGATTACGTCAACAATATCATTTGAATTTTCGGTTATAAAAACAAAACGATTATTACAAGCCCCGGGTCCTTCCATTTGGGTACGTATAAATTGTTCTAAAGAGTCTCTTTTAGTCTTAATCATATTCTTCATCTTGTTCATATTCTATATGGTCTATGGGGGTTAATGATATTTCTAATAAACTAATCAGAGCGTTTAAGTCTCCGATATTTTTTATGTCTAATATGGTGAAAATATCTGAGTGCGATTCAGATAATAGATTGAAATCTATTTTTGTATTAAATAAGGCTTTTTGTAAAAATGCCTCAATTTGTGAATTGAGTAGACGAGAATCGTTGATATTGGATAGTTTTTTAGAAAGGATTATGCGATGATATGCTGATCCAATCTCAAAATCAAGGTATGCAAGAAGAGCTCTTTGATGTTTTCTGCTTCGAGGTAAAATAATAGAACTTTCAAGATTATACCATTGATTAAAAGTATTTAATGAAATTCTCTCATTTTCGGGTATTTGTGAAAAAAGTTCGTTGTAAGCAACTTGCTCTCCTACACTTGAAACTGTTCTTTTCAACAAGAATTTCCAAAGCTCTATTGTTGAATTTATCTCTGTTTCTGAGAGATTGAATCTTGGATTTTTGCGGAGGTGTAATTCCGCATTTGTATTATCCTTGCTTTTTTCAGATATAAAAAACTTTACCTGATCAACCACCTCGCTCATCATCTGTATAGATATGTTTTCAAACTCAGATATATTTTTTAATTCAGCAATACTTCGTAAGTTATTCGCTTCATAGATAACTCGTTCACAAACTAACCATTCTTTTGGACGACGCTTATCCCTGTAATAGATTTTACATTTTTCTGTTTGATAGGCTCTCGCATCATTTTCTGCTTCATCTATAAAATCTTTTACACTGGAAGAAGTTGGGCGTTGAAATTGTTGCATTTTCCAATCCAAGACATCTTTTCTAAACTTCGAGAATAGTAATCCGTTATACGATTTGGAATACCAATAATTATCCCACTCATAATAATTGTTATGTGTGAGTTTATTGAAAATAATAAGCGCCGATTGATTGTTTTTTAATGGAATGGGATCGAATGAATTAGGATACGGCTTAAAGTATCCATTTGCTGAACGATATTGCAAAACAACTAACCGCTCAGCATTAATCCCCTTTTTTAAATCATAAAATGAAACGTAGTTAATTTTACGATTTGAAAATAAGTGAGTTAAAGAGAGTTTAACAGGTTTTGGTATGTCATTGGGCAAAACAAAGGCAACAGAAGAGCTATTACCAATAAATTTTTCTATTTGATTATAAATGTCATTATCCCAAACCTGTCTAAGCAAAGCAAAGAAATTACTACAAAGGTCTTTTGAGAAGTCTTGAATTTCAGAAGCAATATTGTAAGAATAAATATCCTGTAGTTTGTTTGAAAACGATAAAGAAAGTTCGGTTTTAAGTTTTAAGTTATTTGGTACATTGTCAATAAATTGGTCTATCTCTTGGGTGAAAATTGTACGTTCCGGACAATCTATAAATATTGTTTTTTGATTATGTCTTCGACCAAAAAGATAATTTGTTTCTGTTTGAGTAAAAGTGATGAATCCGTCAAAATCATCGTATTTAGTAATTGTCTTCTGAAGGATGGCAGAAGAGAGTCCGTTTTTTATGTTGTCAATAGTATGGTATAATTGAAAAGGGTTTTCGGACAATGAAAAAATGAAGCAATTTTTTATGCCAAGTCCATATCTATTTAATCGTTCGAGTTGGTTTTTGCAATATGAGTTTGTTACTCTACTTTTGTTTGGCGAATGAAAAATAAATAAATTTTCAATTGTAGGAATATCGTCATCTTCCCTTATCAAGTTTTCTAAATCATGCGCTGTTGTAGTAGATGATACGGTCAGATTATGATTGGGTACAAGAATCTTCTCTGAAAAGAAATTATCAAGCGAAAGGCTATCCATTCTCTTTTTCGCGATCATATCTCCTTTGGGAGTTATGATTAGCGTTTTTTTCTTGTCTGTTGGAATATCTAACACCGTGCTAATCTTTAATAATTGACGAATATACTGATTTTTCTGTCTAATTTGTTGCACCTCTTTTTTCCCTTGTCCAACTTTAAGGGTAATGGAACTCTGAATGGCATTTTCCAATCTATCAAGAGTTGTGCGATTTAAACAAATGGCTGTCTTATGAATAATGAAGTGAAGCAAAAGTTCTCTTGCCCAAGATTTACAAGCAGGAATGTGGATAATTTGATAATTGATTTCATTATTTATATTTTGTAAGGATAAATGATGATTTATCACATTGTTTACTAAGTTTAGAAAACGTTTACCTTCATTCTTTTTATCGTGAGACATAATTTCAAGAATCGGAGCAAATTCTATGGACTCAGAATTTGAAAATGATTTGAATTGTTCTGTCAAAGTCTCCATGTTCCATTATTTTTTATTGCTCCCACAAAGCAGATTCGACCATGGTTTCGTATTTCATATTGAAATAATAATCAAGTTTTGTGCGATAATTAGCGTACTTCTCCAAGAATGTTTCATACGTTTTCAATGACATACACTTGTTGTTGGTCTTTGTCCAAAATTGATTTCTTTCAATAAATTCTTTGAAAGACATTTTTTTGTAGAATTGTGGTTGATTGCACCACCGTGCGATTTGAACATATATGTTACTGAGTGGATGGTTCTTATAATTTCCGTGTCTCATAACATATCCCAAACACCCAAATTTCATCAAAAGTTCAATTCTTTCAAATAAGTTGAAAACATCGTTTATCAGAGATATGTCATCTGATATTTCGTAACCACAAAACAAATATAATTTCGTTGTTTTCTTTGAATATTGTTTCCATATTTTTAGCTTTCTACGAATAAGATCTTTGTCTTTCAATTGATCAAAAGCAAAAATAAAATCGCCATGATATTTTGATTTTGAAAGCATTTGAGCTTTTTCTTCATTTAATAAACGGACATCCAAACCTTGTCTAAATTGGAAAGGACGATTAGTTGCTTGCAATTCAAGCAATAGGGTTTTCCAGTTTTTTGATGCTAAAAAGTTATCGTCCCATAGATAGATCATAGGGCGAGTGGTATCTACAAAATCCGAAAGAGAAGAATAATCATATACATAATCAATGTTTTTATTCACACAAAAAGGGCACTTCCGAATACATCCGCGAGTAAGAAATCCAATAGAAAAATGCTGATAATCCTTGAACTGTTTAGGGACTTTCCCTTTATTTAATTCGTTTTCAATATATTGGTCATACAGTGTATAGTCCGGCATTTGATGAGCCATATTAAATCCGGGCAAGTTAGGGTCTATTTCCAAACTCCTCATGTCTTCATTTTGCAGACGAATAAATGTTTCCAGATTTTCCTCTTCTGCATAGTATCCGGTTCCTCCTTTTTTGATTTTATTTTGACCAATATTGTTTTTGTTTAAAAAAGCAGGTTCTTTTGAAAAGGTAAATACTTTTGAAGCATATATGTACGAAAATTTACTAAGGCTTTCTTTCTCATCAAAAATAAACTTATATGGAATGTTATGATCTCGACAATAACCAGCAATCTTCATAAGTACAAGGTTTGGATGCCTTGTGCCATTATCCAATAAATCAACATCCACGATGCCAAATAGTTGTTTTTTATTTATTTTTTTGACTGCTCCCATAAGCTACCTTTATTCACTATACTTAATATACTTGATATTTAATAGGGACTTCAAAAAATCTTTGATTTTTCATAAAGCAGAAGCCCATTAAACCTTTATGAGAAATCTCTAAAATAATCGGTGCAAAATTAGCAAAATATTATCTTCAAGGTTTAGTTTATTAACTATTCAAACTCCTTTGCCAGTAGCGGGCGGTCAATTAGTTGTGAAGTCAAGCATATTGAATTATGTGGTTATGATATTATGTACGGCTAAAACGCACATATTAAGCCGTTTCCCAAATACGTCTCAATCTGCCGCAAAAATACAACTAATTTGTAAACACAGAAAAACACTTTTATTGATGTTAAAAATATGTATAAAACACTTTATTAGAAGATTCCCCCATTGGATAAAATTTGCTATTTTTGCCGCTGGT
>Ga0123353_10014036_pt1 | contig 11522 bp, 2 predicted proteins | sample TergutLab28metaG_3_FD_92763 | JGI IMG/M metagenome (GOLD analysis project Ga0123353, IMG submission 92763) | Labiotermes labralis P3 segment gut microbial communities from Petit-Saut dam, French Guiana - Lab288 P3 | ecosystem: Host-associated > Arthropoda: Insects > Digestive system > Gut ... | reverse complement strand
TGCAGGCTTTTATTTTGCCCCCCCCCTCCAGGACCCGGGGGGATCCCCCACCCCTTCAAATCTTGGCCCTTTCCCCATGAAAGTTAATTTTTTTTGGGGGGGGGGGGGTCGTCTCTAAGAAAGAGCTAAGTGGCAGGAAATTCGGTCAGTGGAATTCATTAAAGCCATGGTATTGCAGTGGCTCCAGCATCAGCCCCGAGTTCTTTGACGAGGGGAACTCATCGGCCGGTGTATTAATAAAATGCCTGCCCGATAACTCAGAGGAACTATGTTTAACAGCTCACAATTTTTCACCCAGTGCAATCTTTAACCGATTTCTTTTGAAAATCGTCGTATTTTCTACAACCAACACCATGGAACTTAAGCGACAGGTGAGGTTTTATGGCCTCATGACAATGACTATGAAGACAACCGCTTTATTGAATTAAAAAACAGCAGATTTCTCTGAGGTAACGGAATATATTTATTATGTTAATGACATCACATTCCAGTTTCAAAGAAATCCTCCGTTTCGGATCACAAGTTATGTCCGACTGTGGGCCATCGAGTGTCGTCAAGCGACCTGGCAAGGGCTTTTATTTTCAGTCTCGTTGAAACTTCTGTTTCTGTTCTAATAGAGCGAGAGGTCCAACAGCCCAAACAATTTAGAAATTTCTGTGCGTAGATTTAAACCAATTTGATTATGCAAAAATGGTTTTGTTTTTCTTTCTTTAAACTGAGAATTTTGTATGTTCGTTTTATGTTCTGTAACACGCTTATTGTGCAGTGTAAGGTTAGAGCCATTTCCTTCAGGTGTTCATATTTTGGATCTTCGACATTTGAACATCAGATTTAGTGAGCCCCTACTAACTGATTTGGGCTTCGGCAATTTTGTTATTTCACCACTGAACCCACGCCTAGGAGCCAGCTAGGTCAGAAGTTAAGTCTAACTTACTGGTACACTACAGTGGCGATCTTAATTGGCGCCAAGTCCGGAGGCAAAACATTGCGACACTGCTCTAGACCAAAATAAATATATTACAGGTTAAACACTGTATAAACACAATTATTAAGGGGGCACTGGTCAACGCAATATCCGGTTGCTAAACATTTATTGGTCGAGTCATGCATGTTGCTGAATATCAATATGAGAACTTGTTTGTGTGTTGAGAAGTACGGAATGTTAGTGTACAAAGACAAGAGAAAATGCCGTTATCGTGTATTTGTGGATAGAAAATGGATAAGAAGGAGAGCACTTTATTTTGTGGGTAAATCCTATTGCAAACCTTCATTTTTCTTTACGTAAATGTCGGTAAAATGTCGCTTTTATGTGTATAGCAAAGCGAATGTGTTAGGAAAGCAGTACATATTTATTAATATTTCATTCTTGCCCTACATGTGTGGCTGCATTCTTAACCGGCATAACGAGACAAACAATTAGCAGGAAAGGAAATTGTACGAATACAAGCTAAAGTTGCAAGTTCTTAAAAATTATATTTCTGTCTTCAATACATGGGCGCCGCCATAGCGACTCGCTAGGGTATGGACAGTGCGGGGATCGAATCGCCGTGGTCGGTGGACTTCCCGTGCCGTCCAGTCCGTTTCCAGCGTCCAACCGCCTTCCTCCACAATGGGTACCGCGTTATCTCACGAGTGAGACGGCCGGAGCGTTGTGCTGAACACACATCTCCTTTTAGCGCCGAGTTGAGAATTGGTTGGAACTATAACTTCGCCTCCCTTCTGGAATGACCGTTGCCCTCAATATGTATTTTTCTCTCAGTTATCAATTTTTCAGTTTTAAAATGTAAACTCTTTTGGATTGTAATTCCTTAAATTCTGTTGCAGATTAATACATTTCGTTGAAATAAAACACGCACTAGGTCCCTGAGGAGCAAACAATCTATTGACTGTCGCCATTACGAATTTCTGTCCAAAAGTGTGCAAAATATTATTTGGAATCTTAACCAGAAAAAAGCATTAGAACTAAATTTGGCTCTATTTAACCCCTTTTTCGTACAGTGAGTATAGTGTAGAGATGCAAGGGCTTCTCAAAAGAGAGGCAATTTTGGTTATTCACCCAGATAGTATTATATTATTATTATTATTATTATTATCAGTATTATTACCATCATCATCATTATCATGGTGCCTATAAAACACTCCTTTGTGCTGTTACTTTTCGACCACACCCTGGGGCACATTGTGTCCCATAGACTGCGGCCCCACCCTCACACGTGCTCACACACAGACATGATTACATAAGCCAATGACGGAGCCTGAAATACAGGTTGTTTTATATATAAGTTATATCAGCAATGCATAAAATCATTCTTCTATTGAATTCTGTTGCGTCAGTACTACAACGCCAGCCGGCATAAGGCTGCTCCTGCACCACACTACAGATCGTCTTGCACTACAGCGAATCCTTGCCCCACCCTACCTGGGAGTTACAGGACAGTTGAAATGTGATGGCACACGCACAGAAACCAGATTTCGTCTTTCGGCGAAACGGACGAGTCCATTTAAATCGGCGGGGGCGTCAGTTCAGTCGACTACTGGCAGCCGAGGTGTGCGCATCAGTGGTAGTAATGCTTGATACACCATGTTCCGAGGTAGTATGAAGGGTACTGGCTACGCGCTCCATTCGCCAGTTTCCCCTTCACATCCCCTCCCTCCCGTGCATCACCGTGTGCCATCACATTTCAACTGGAGTCTACGTCTACGTAATAAGAAGAGACATGGGGTTCATGGAAGTGCATCTGCAGCTAGCAATCATCATAGTCTGCTAGCTCCTTCACTGATCACAAAAATATCGCGTTTAAATACGAACTGAGCCCACAATATGAAAATTTTCCACAAAAGAGTAGCGAAACTTTAAAAGTTAAACCTACAGAGCAGATGAAGGCAACTGCACCCTTGCATGCAGGAAATATGTACACAAATTAAAACTGCGGGTACAGAATGACAAGTATCTTTATCCGGATATCCGCAATGTTTGATACACCTGGAAACAGCGCATATTTTCGAAACCAAAATTTAATTATTCTTGGGGCTTTATATTTATTCGTTATTTCGCCTACACAAACACATATGAAATATAAGTTAAGCGTCCCTAAACAACCGTTGAAGGAAACATACGGAATATATTTAATTGCAAGGTATAAAACATAGGACATAGCCGACACGCTAAGTATTGCAGACACTATGCAATAGAGTGGCAAGCGATATTTTACACAGCCATGTTTCGTTTTTGCCCCAAAAGGCACTACACCTTCATCAGGAGAAAGGCAATCTTAACAGGGACTACTATGTGGCCCTCCTCATTCACACACACACTCACACACATACACACACATACACACACACACACACACACACACACACACACATAAAGAAAGAGAAACGAACTGATCAGAGTTGTGGCCGCCGGCCGGAATTCTTACGCTACGACCACTCCTTCGTACGAAGGATTAAGCGGCTAGGTGGTCCGGGTTCGATCCCACGTAGAAAAAAGCGGCACTAGGGCACATTTTATCCGAGTTGGCCGGTTTCGCCGTCCCAGTCATCATTTCAGCAATGCTCCTCATATTCTAACACCGAACGCCAATAATTTCCTTCGCGGCGCAGTACCTGGATTTCGGTAAGGCCCCCCAGTACGACCATTCTTCTGTTCAGTGTGGTGCAGATCCAATTGTAATATATCTTGCATGTGTTACGCAGATATTTTGGCCCGTGGCTATTGTGCTCTGGCAAGGTTTTGATTAGACAGGAAGACTGTTCTGTGTAGCGGTATGTCTTAAGACTCGCCAACTTTACAACTGTGGTTTTAGAATGTGATGCCTAAAATTGTGATAAGCTGGCCATACTTTATTATACGCGTTACCTCACCGCGCCTGGAGGCCACTTTGGTTTAAGGCTTTCCTAATGGAGGAAGTGGGCCTTCCCTTTTTGCAACAACTTGCTTCTATTTGCCTCTTCACTAAGGAGGACCATGGAAAAACCACAACCACCACTTCAGATCTATGCAGTTAGCCAATTTAATGGCTACTAAACGTCAAATTCGCACTGCACGACCGGTTGCATCTTTATAGGCAACACAGACGGAGCCTTTATGCGCTGCGGCTATTTCTAGAATCGAGTTTCTTGCTTCCAAACTCAGATTTTGTATTTTTTTCATTACAATCTCAATGCGTGTGTTCCATAATACACAGCTAACTTCAGAGTACAAACAGCTAGTGAAGAAATTCTCCACTTTTCATATACAGAAGTCGGAAGTTCATTACCGTGTTGACCGGAGCACGGACATACAGCTTCCTGTAGTAAACACAGCGTCATTCCGGATATTAATATTTATCTGAATATTATCACACCCATCTATATCTAGGTCTCCCAAGGGGTTCTGTCTTTCAGGTTCTCGCAATGAAATGCTGTATATATGTCTTATTTACATTGTCAGCCCATTTCGTATTCGTTAGTTTCACCGCCATAAAATTATAACAGAAACCAACGTCAGTAGTAGTAGTAATAGTAGTAGTAATAATACTAGTAGTAGTACTTGTAGTATTAGTAGTAGTATTTGTAGTAGTAGCAATTGTAGTAGTAGTAGTAGTAGTAGTAATACTTGTAGTAGTAGTAGGAGTATTTGTAGTAGTAGTACTAGTAGTACTTGTAGTAGTATTAGTACTTGTAGTAGTAGTAGTAGTAGTAGAAGCAGTGGTAGTACTTCTAGTAGTAGTAGCAGTACTTGTAGTAGTATTAGTAGTAGTAGTAGTAGTAGTAGTAGTACTTCTATTAGTACCTGTAGTATTAGTAGCACTTGTAGTGGTAGTAGTAGTAGGAGTAGGAGTAGGAGTACTTGTAGTAGTAGTAGTACTAGTAGCAATACTTGTAGTAGTAGTAGAAGCAGTAGTAGTAATTTTAGTAGTAGTCGTCGTACTTGTAATAGTAGCAGTACTTTTAGTACTTTTAGTGGTGGGCGTGCTGGTAGTAGTAGTAGGAGTACTTGTATTAGTAGTAGTAGTACTTGTAGTATTAGTAATACTTGTAGTAGTAGTAGTAGAAGCAGTATTAGTACTTTTAGTAGTAGTAGTAGTAGCAGTACTTGTAATAGGATTAGTACTTGTAGTGGTGGTGGTAGTAGTAGTAGTAGTTATTTCGTGGTGGTGGTGGTGGTGGTAGTAGTAGTAGTAGTAATAGTACTTTAGTGGTGGTGGTGGTAGTAGTAGTAGTATTAGTAACCGAATCTTGTCACTGCTGATTACCTGATGTGGTTTATGCAAGAAATTAAAAATGGAAAAAAAGCCGTAAGTCACTCACACAAAACTTTAATATTTAAGTGTTCCATATAAATAAACACTTGTGTGTGTATGTGTGTCTGTTAAAGGGTAAATGTACAGTATTTCACAGTTGTTTTGCGTGGAGGCCGAGATTGTGTGGGTGTGATCTTTCTCCTCCGTTTTGCCTCTCCATAGCGTCCGAATAGTACGGGTGTACTGCTGTTAATAATATAGCAATGACCGGTCAATCAGGTTCCCTTTGATCGGGTTCAAGATGCCGACAATCGGCCACTCATTCACATTTACCGGCTGGCAGACAAAGAAAAGTTCTTTAATGCCACAACCTCTTCTGATATAACAGCAGAGAGAAAATTCAAATAACTCAAGAATGTACAAACAGCTCTCCACATGGAGTTGGTTGTTATTCTGAGTGAATTCTACACCATGACACTTAAGTTCTAAATTTTTGGCGCTCCCGGCAAAAGCTATTTTTTTTTAACGGAACACAAAGTTATTGTACATACTTACAATTTACATTAAGTAGTTTTATTCTTAAAGGTAAGGTTGTTTTTTCCTATACCACAAACAACTGAATTACATCGTCCAACACGACACTTTAATGCCACATAACACTGTGCTATATATTCAGTTCGCACGAACCGTCATCAGGCACTTCTTATTACAACTGTTTAAAAAACTTACGTGCATTTTAGTAAGCAATAGTTCTGTTAGTGAGAACTGGCCATTTTAATAAATAGCCTAGATTTAGTGAGAACTCACTTACAGAACATTTGCATGCTAAAATGTCCGTATGTTTTTTAAACTGTTGCAATAAGATGGGCCTGGTGACGGTTCGTGCGAACAGAAAAATGTAACACAGTGTTATGTGACAATAACGTTTTGTGTTGGACGGTGTGTTGCGTTTGTTTGTTGCCTGAGGTAATTCTATACAGAAAGCTTTTCTTTGTATAAAAAAGCAGAATTGTGGTTAAGCAGACGGATAATAAAATTCGATAAAATTGTCAATTAAAATAACTAGATGTATGTAGAGATTTCCAAATTGATGTGTAATACTGACTCCTCGTTTGGCAAGAAATTCATCGAACCCCACCCAATTTCTTAACTTCTTGTGTGCATGTGCGCATAAGAAACAATAATATAATTTATTAATTTTTAAAATTTTCAGTGTTATTTAATTATATATAACAATTCGTCTATGCAAATCCTCGCGGCGCACTTGACAAAAGCGCTTAAGACAGTAGATACCTCCTGTCGAGGAATCCCAACCCTTGGATTTTAAGAATACGGCAAGTTTTGAAAAGAAAGTTACAGAAATTTTATACGACTTAAATATTATCTTACTGGTTGCGTGCGAAAGACACGGATGTTTGAACTTTCACAGGATGTACTTCATACTATCAAGCACATCCTGTCATCGATCAGACTGTTTATATGGGAGCATGAAAGCAATACCATAAAACTGCATGTACAAGTCTTCCTGAGGATTAACACTTGGCTGTTCGAAACATGTCGAAGACACTACAATTAAATTGAAACTTTCTTGTAAAAAGCGTGTGTTTTATTCGTTTATGTTACATAGATGTAAAGAAAATGTTGCCTTACTATCTATATTTTTGCCCGATTTCAATAGAAATCTGTACAGCAGATGTCAACGGACCACTGCTTGGCAATTTAGAGTTTCGTGGAAGTCGGCACAGTGGCTTAAAGAAGTCTCTGTCCGTACTTTCCACATTTATTGTCTTATTGAGGTAAAATTCGATAGACGAGATCTGCACATAATACTGCTAGTATTGCGAGTATAGTAAAAACTGGTCGTAATTGTTTACAGTTGAATACGGTTTGAAATTTATACGCATACAGCGACAACACATATATTGCCATCGTAAATTCTGTGTAATGCGTCACAGTGTACACCTTACATAGTCTTCGCGGCTACGAGACGAGAAGGTCAACTGACTCGTGAGAGGCATTTCTCGTTGTTCATGCAATTTTAATTTCTTACCCTTTTTGCGTCATGTTTTAAAATATACACGATTTAGAATGATTTATGGAGATCTTTAAATATGTACTTTATATTTTTATAAGCTACGTCTTAAAATGTGTACTTGATTTTCAAAGATATCAATGCCAACTTCTTTTTCACAAGTTGCAAATTAATAACTACTGGAAAATAACAGTCGTTGTAAACAATATGTTTAGAAGACAGAAAACTTTAAAGAAAAAAAGGATAAAATGGTAGAGTACACTGGCCCATACGGCTTTATTATACGGCAGTGAAAATTGGACCAGAGACGCAAGGGACAAAAGAAGAGTAACAGCAGCAGAGACAAAATGTATGAGTAACACAGCATGATACACTTGGACAGATTATAAAACAAACACAGGTATTGAAAAGAACTAATATGACCCCAGTTTTGGACAAAATACAGGAATACAGAAGAAGTTGGTTGCAACACGTACAGAGAATGCTTCGTTATAGATCAACAAGGAGAATGAAAAACCACGGAACAAAAGGCAAAAGAAACCAGGGGAGACCGTTAAAGAGACTTCTAGAAGTGTGAAACAGGAATGGGTCAACAAGTGACCCGAACCCATAGTAGCTAGATTATTATTATTATTATTTTAATCATCATAATCATCATCTCCTTTATGCAGGGTATTTATACTTATATTCCTGAGACAAACTACGTCCCTAGGGAATACAGTGTTGCAGCTATTCTGTTATTACTGTTAATGGTGCTTATATCGTTAGTTTCAGTTTTGAATTTATTTACTTTTACATTAGAACTCTCCGAAGTATGTGTGCAGTGCCCAATATGGTTGTTTTCTGTAATTCCTTGACTTCATGTTTTCCTGGTATGTTGGTCACGTATTTTCTGAATGACTTTGAAATAGTCCCACCTTTGTTTTTACATTCCACATGCGCTGTATTTCTATTGTAAGGTCTTTATGTTTTAGAATCTTTTCGGCTTTTTAAATTAGTATTATTATTATTATTATCATCATCAAAGTCATAAATTTAGATTTGACAGTAATATGAATTTTTACCTGTGCTGGATAGTTCCCTTCTTAAGGCAATATTCAATTCCACCCGTGAGTGTTCTTTTCGAAGAGTATGTGTTATGCCATTTGGTGTACACTTGTGTTGCGCAGCAGACAAATGTTCGGAGAATGTGTGTCAAGTTTTATGAATTGGACCCTTGCCTGTAAATGCTTCAGGGAATAAGTTTTGCAGTTGTCGGCTGCAAAGACATTCTGTGACAACGTACACTGAAATGTTGCATATAGGAGATCTTTGTAAAGTGACTTCAGTACTACGACAGACCGCTAAATCTTTGTAGAACAGGTCTTTGAAATAACTTCAGCCCACTGGCAGAACTCCCTTAAAGGGACTTCAGAACAAGGACAAAAAAAACCAATGCCTTATAGGACAGACGTCTACCGTAACTTAAGCACACATAATTGTATATTTTACTTATTGCAAAACATTTTGCGATTACTCTTTATTGAAATCTAATATTTATTCTGCTATATAGTCAGTTGAGGGAACACATGTAGTTTTACCTGTTGTTTATTGGACCATGCATCATTGTGATACCTGAAGAATAAAAGACCAACTAGATGCCACTTATTATTTTATTGTACTTCTTATAGGCTCAACATGTTTCGGGCACTACTATGCCCATCATCAGGAGCTCGCGACTATGATGTTGATTACCACGTTGGTCGTTTCGTTCTTGGTTTGCTGTAGGTTGGAGGTTAGTTTTCAGTTAAATTAAATATCTTGCAATTTACGATTTCAAACGCCACTGCAAATTCTTGCAGTATTGCGATTTTAGAAATATGGAGCTGAGATCCCTTTAATATATTATTTTCTGCAACTTTCTCACAGCCTAAAACTTCGACAGTTATACATGTGACTTTCTTATGGGATTTTCAGGGTTGACAAATAAATTTTCTGGAAAACACAGTGCCATATTCTGGTCGGTTATTCTCGGAGGATTTACCCCACAAATTCACACAAAGCTTTTCCGTGTGTTTTGCGACGAAACATGCCAGACTTCTTATAAATGGCTTTTCCTTCGTCGGTATTACGGCAATAGAAGCTGCACGTTCAGAAAATTGAAATAGAAGCTTCTCATTAATAAAGGAGATGAAAGCCAGAGGGCAGATGTTTAATGGTGTAGTGTAGCAATGGAGAGAGGTGCACCGTGTTCGAACGTTCTGTGTATACTGGTTCTGAAACCAGTTCCCCTTTCCCATCGCCAGACTCGAACGGAACAGTAGCACCAGTACAGATCTGTCTGCTTACCTCTAATAACAGGGGTGAACAAAAACATTTTTTTCCTCTAAATATATCACTTAGAAGTCGGTTTGGGAAGTATTAGTCCATTCTAACGCAGTAGATGTATAACTTCCAGACAACTTCCCTAAGTCGCCACGTTATTACGGGACAACAGGCGTATTTTTGTTCCAGTGTTGCGGAGAGTTTATTAAGCAACTGAAAGAAATTCACTTCTATATTAATATTTCTTAATACAGTCTATGGCATTATGTCTACTTCCTCCCTGGGCTTTGGCCATTTTTTGGGGATTCAAAAAGAAGCAGAGATTTTTTAAGGAACTCAGTCCGTTTTACTCCTACGTTTAATGGACGGTGAGGCGCCTACGTGCTTATGTCGGATAGGAAGATCTGTTCTCAATCATGTCACGTAACTTTCGTTATGTTGTGTACGTAAATTATATTTTGTTTGCTAGAGATCAGCACAGTACCTTCACTGAAATGTACAAATTTCAGTGCGAGTTTTAGCTCGTATATCCACGAAGCCCTCTCATGTTCTTATAAATCCCACAATAATAAATTGTCTGAAGAATGACGAGGGGCTTTTGAGTTAGTGTTATAGTGCCGTAAAGGTAAAGTGATCCCGTTACAGACCCGGTGTGGCCCAGAGGGTGGGTAGAGGTATAGCGTGTACTCTTCTACGACCGCGGTACTAGATGGGGGTGAGTGGTCAGCAGCACGCCCCGGCCGCACTTTACCCCCGGGAAAGACCCGGTACCCATTTTACAGGAGGCTGCGCGGGCCCCAGGGCCGGTCTAGATGGGCGGAAAATCTTGTCCCCACCGGGATTCGATCCCGGACCGTCCAGCCCTTAGTCAATCGCTACATTGACTGAGCTACCCGGCCCACGTTATAGTGCTGTAGTGAATAGTAAAATACTAATATACTATATTTGTATTGTGTTTGTTCGGATAGTTAACACTTTATTGATTGGGAATACACAAGGGGACAGTGAACCCCACGCCGTGGTCTAGTTGAAGATGCTACCCCACCAGTTGCCTGGAGGGACTGAGGGGACCACGAAGGACCTTAGGGTAGTTCGTGTTCCGACCGAGATTCAAACTGGAAACCAAAATAAATAAAAGTCAACACCATTACCACGCGAGCCGCCTTGCTGAGTGCTACAACTCACACAGTCCAGACAACTACCAATTCAATGGGACAGGGGTCGGCAAACTTTTGTTATGATCGGCCCACGCTGTAGAGAAGAGAATAAAAAGATGACCAAGTAGGTGTTACATTCAACAGCTGGCAGCAAAAACTCTCAAATATTACTGTGGTCCTGTTTGTCAGTTTCTTATTAAACACACAATTAAGAATTATTCCAGAAATCTTCGGAAGAATATAAAGAAACTTGATGCACAATTTATCTCCAGTATATTTTGTCAAACACCTCTACATATTTCTGGCGTATCTATAGCCCATCATCAGGATGTACGCCGTATGGATACAACAATTGGTAATCTTCCTGGTCATACAGTGTTCAATGATATCAAATACTTTATTGTACAACTAATGCACTCAAAAATACAAAATCGTTAAATTGTTAAAAACCAATTAAACTTATAAAAGCCGCTCCAACATGTTTCGGTTCACGCAGGAACCATCATCAGGGAGCTTCGTCTAGTGCTTAGCTAAAATTACAAGTCTTGTTCAACTGTGCGTGTCGGTACAGACGTTGTCAGTGTTATGACGGCATATTCCGACCTGGTGTGCGTGTACACAGTGCAAAGAAGTACTTCTTTACACAGTGAACCATACACACGTATACCAGGTCGGAATATGCAGCCATAACACTGACAACGTCTGTATCGACACGCACAGTTGAACAAGACTTGTAATTTTAGCTAAGCACTAGACGAAGCTCCCTGATGATGGTTCCTGCGTGAACCGAAACATGTTGGA
>Ga0123353_10014035_pt1 | contig 11522 bp, 10 predicted proteins | sample TergutLab28metaG_3_FD_92763 | JGI IMG/M metagenome (GOLD analysis project Ga0123353, IMG submission 92763) | Labiotermes labralis P3 segment gut microbial communities from Petit-Saut dam, French Guiana - Lab288 P3 | ecosystem: Host-associated > Arthropoda: Insects > Digestive system > Gut ... | reverse complement strand
GTTGCCGGCGCCATTCCTGAAAAGCCGTCCGAAAACGAATGGAACGACGAAGACTTAGAACTCTTTGAAGCCCGTTCATATGCTTTTGATGAAGAAACCCAGTCCGGTTATATGAAAGAAAAGGAACAAAAGACGGACTGCGGAGAACAGGCGGATTTGGCCTTTGTCTACCGCGAACGCCGCGAACAAAACCGCGATCCCGCCGACGACGAAGGCGTTCAGGTCTTTGAAACGTTTGAAAAAGAAACGCCTCCCCCCGCCCCCGCTGAAGAGCCGGAAAAAAACAATTCCAAATACGCGTACTTTGATTCCGTGATGGAAAAAGACAAAGCGCAAAACGAAAAAACGGAATGGAAGCCGCCCCGGAACAATGATGAAACCTCCGCGGAAGACAAATCGGAAGGCCGGCCGAAAAAGACAATGCAGTATATTGAATTGGACTTAGATGAAAAATAATACAAAAATCGCGGCCGCCGGCTCCTGCCGGAATTAAAAACAGAGACATCTTCTCTTTGGCCGCGGTTTTCCTTTTTTACGCGGAAGCCGGTGCGTTTTTGAGAACGCTTGCGGTGACCATACTCTCTTTTTAAAATCTTATGATGATTTCAGACGAAACACGGAGTTACAGAAACGATGCCCGTTACAAAAATCGCATCCGACACCATCGACTTTATCTTGGAAGCCTGTAAAGCTTCCCACCCGCACGAATTCGGAGCCCTTTTGGAAGCAAAAGGAGACACCATTATCAATGTCATTTACCTGCCCGGAACGGACACAACGCGCCGAAGCGTCAGCTTAAAAACATGGATGATGCCGAATATGCCGCACGCCGGCTCTGTTCACAGCCACCCGAGCGGCGCCGCGCGCCCCTCCGAACAAGACTTGATTTTCTTCCGGTCAAATGAAGTAAATATCATCGTCGGAAACCCGTACACGCGCGACTCGTGGAACGCGTTTGACAACAGCGGTAAGCCGATAGACATTGAAATTGTGGATTATGATTTCGGCGAAGAAGAACATGATTTTGAATGAAAGAAAGAAGATAAATGAAAGAACGGATAAATTGAATGAAAGAACGGATAAATTGAATGAAAGAAAAAGATAAATTGAATGAAAGAAAAAAATAAATGAACGAACGGATAAATGAATGAAAAGATTCAAAATCCCGTTTTGGGGAAGTACGATGACGCAAAAATGATAGACTTATCCGTAATTCCGACATCCAGCGGCTGTTATATTTACCGCGGCAAAGACGATGAAATCATTTACATCGGTAAGGCAAAAAATCTGAAAAAACGTGTTTCCAGCTATTTTCAAAAACGAGACCTCGACCCGAAGACGCGCCTTTTGGTAAAGAACATTGAGTCCGTTGACTTTATCGCCACGGACAATGAAGTGGAAGCGCTGATTTTGGAGAATACGCTGATTAAAAAACACACTCCGAAGTACAATATTGATTTGAAAGACTCAAAAAGCTATGCGTTTATTCACATCAGCGACGACGAATTTCCGAGAATCGGAATCCTCCGCCGGACAACGGCGCGCGGAAAACTTTACGGCCCCTTCGTTTCGGCGAGAGAGCGGGATGAGATTTTAGAAGTGGTCAAACGGACGTTTAAACTGCGCTCCTGCCGGAATATGCAAAAACGCCCCTGCCTTCGTTATCACATCCACAACTGTTCCGCGCCCTGCGCCGGATACATCACGCCCGAGGAATACAAAAAAAGCATTGGGAAAGCGGACTCCGTTCTGCGCGGCAATTCGGCGGAACTGGAGGAAAAACTGCGCGCTGAAATGGAAAAACATACGAAAAAACAGGAGTTTGAGCTGGCGCTCGATATCCGCGACCAGATTTACGCGCTGGAATATCTGAACAACCGGCAGCGGATGGAACGAAGAAACAATCACGACGAAGACGTCATCAATTATCTCATCCGCGATGAAAAAATTTACATCATCGTTTTCAACGTGATTAAAGGAACATTGGTCGGCAAAGAAGAGTTTTCATTCCCGTTTCACCGGAATTTTTTGGAGGAATTTCTGGTGCGCTATTATTCCGGCCACGAAACGCCTTCCGAAATTATTCTGCCGGACGCGGCCGAAATCTTGGAGGAAGAAGCATATACGGCGGCGGATGAGCCGGAAATGAAAATGAGGGACGCGGCCGCCGTTTATAACGCGGGCGAAAAATCCGGCAAAACGGATAATATCAGCCGCTCTCTGATTGATTTTCTGTCCCAACGAAACGGCAAAACCGTCAAGATCACGATTCCGAAACGCGGCGATAAAAAAGATTTGCTGGCGCTGGCCGAAAAAAATATTGAGCTGGCCTTTTTCAGCGCGGTGTCAAAAGTGGAGGAACTCGGCAAACGCCTGATGCTGCCGGAGCCGCCGCGCGTTATCGAGTGTTTTGACATTTCGCACTTGTCGGGAACACATACGGTTGCCTCAATGGTACAGTTCCGCGACGGCAAAGCGGATAAATCGAATTACCGCCGTTTTAAAATCAAGACGGTGGAAGGCATTGACGATTTTGCGTCCATCGCCGAAGTTGTCGGCCGCCGTTACTCCAAATTGTCGGAAGAAGGAAAACCTTTTCCGGATTTGATTGTGGTGGACGGGGGCAAAGGACAGCTGTCCGCCGCCGCGGCTGTTTTGAAACAAATCGGCGTGAAAACGCCTGTCATTTCATTGGCGAAGCGCGAAGAAGAGGTCTTTGTTCCGGGGCTATCAGACCCGATTCCGATTCAGAAGAACGAAAAAGCCTCCCTCTACCTTCAGGAAATACGTGACGAGGCGCATCGTTTTGCAATTACGTACAACAGACAGCTGCGCGAGAAAGCTCTGAAAGACTGAAAGCCGGAGGGGGCGTCGCTGTTTTATTACTTTCACCGGCCTTATCAAAGCTTTATATTTTTGAAAACATATCCTTTTTAAGAAATATGAAAGACGCGGCGGAGCCTGACAATGATTTATTTTAAAGAAACGCGGATCGGAAAAATCGGCATTGAGGAAAAGGACGGATTCATTTCCAAACTTGTTTTTGAAAATGATATCAGAAAAATAAGCGCGGACCGGACAGATTACGATGAGAAAACGGCGCATCCCGTTCTTTTTGAGGCGTTCCGGCAGCTGGATGAATATTTAAGCGGAGAACGGACGGCCTTTGATTTGCCGCTGGCGCCGAAAGGAACGCCTTTTATGGAAAAAGTCTGGGCGGCGCTCTCTGAAATCCCGTACGGTCAAACGGTCACTTACAAAGACATCGCGGCGGCCGTCGGCAACCCGAACGCAAGCCGCGCTGTCGGGATGGCGAACAACAAAAATCCGATCTCGATTTTCATCCCCTGCCACCGCGTGATCGGAAGCAACGGGAAATTAACCGGCTACGCGGCGGGAACGGATTTGAAACAGAAGCTTCTGATGTTGGAAAATAAAGAACGGCGTGAGAAATAAGGAAAAAGGAGACGGAAAATGTTAACAGCAAAAACCGTAAAAACCGTTTTGGAAGAATCAAGCGACCCGGAGAGAGCAAAACATCTCCGCGGCTATTTTAAAACCGGTGCCGGCGGTTACGGTGAAAACGATATTTTCATCGGCGTCCATGTTCCGAAAATGCGGGCGCTGGCGCGAAAAGAATACAAAAACATCCCTTTGGATGAAATTAAAATACTCATCGTTTCCCCGATTCATGAGCACCGGCAGACCGCGCTTTTTTTCATGACCGAAAAGTACGGCGCCGCTTGCAGAAAAGCGATCAAAGGAAACGGAAAAATGTCTCCCGAAAATCAGAAAGAAACCATGCGGGAGAAAAAGGAAATCGTAACGCTGTATCTTGAAAATTTGGCATATGTTAATAACTGGGATTTGACAGACGCGTCCGCATCATATATTCTCGGCGAATGGTTTTTGGAAACGGAGCCGGAAACGCTGGGCGGCAAAACCCTGAAACATCTCTCGGAATCCGGTCATTTGTGGGAACAGCGCATTTGCGTGATGACGACGCACGCATTCATCCGGCAAGGCGTCTTTGACCCGACACTGCGCCTGTGTGAGCATTTCCTGCCGGCGACGCATGATTTGATTCACAAGTGCACGGGCTGGATGCTTCGCGAAATCGGCAAAAGGGACGAATCGGTTTTGGTCCGGTTTTTGGAAGAGCACGCCGGAGAGATGCCGCGGACAATGCTTCGCTACTCGATTGAAAAACTGGACGCGAGTCAAAAAGAGAAATACTTGAACGTAAAAAAGAGACGGGACGTCACGCTCTGAAATCTTCTTTTTTACGCTTGACAATTTCAGCGGCAATGGACCTGCTGCTGTAAAAACTGCCGTCCGCCGCCGGCAAACGGACGACTTTTGAAGAAAAGCCGCGCTTTTTGAGTTCTTCTTCCAAATCTTTTTCTTTGAATTTTTGATCAAAACCGAGAACGATAATGTCCGGCCGGATGGATGCGACGGGTTCAAAATAATCCGTCAGGCTGCCGAGAACGGCGGAATCAACGGGTTTTAACGCGCCGACCATTTCCAAACGCTGTTTTTCCGGAAGGATGGGGGTCGGTTTATGATTGACATTGGCGTCGCGGCTGATGACGACATATAATTCATCACCGAGCGCTTTGGCCCGCTCCAAAAAATAAAGGTGGCCGGGGTGCAGGATATCAAAAGTGCCGGTCGCCAAAATACGCGTCATTTGTGTCACCTGCGAACAGAAGGGGTCAAATCCATAAAAAGCTAACCGAGATACCTGAAAAACAAAAGCGGATCCGTTAATCCGCAGAATTTTTGAGCGGGTCGCTTTCCTGATACAGCGTCACCGCAAAAACCGCCCGGTCACCGGTATGTTCCGCCAGAGAAAAATTGCCGCTGTATCTGCCGATAATGTTTTGAGAGACAAAAAACGCCATATGAGCAGGATTGTTTGTGAAATGCCGGCTTTCGTTATTTATAATCCAATCCGCCAGATCTTCCGGAATTGAAAGACCGGGGAAAATGATATCGATGCGGCATTTCGGAAAACCGTTTTCTTCAAATAAAGAAATATGGAAAATCAGTTTTTCGATGGTCTGTCCGGATCTGAAAATGCCGGAAATCAATGATTCAAAGACGAAGGGAAAGGAGACGTCCGCAAAAACACTGCAGTCCGCGCCCGTTATTTCATAGCCGGCCGACGGATAGGATTCCATGGCTTCCCGGATGGCCGCTTCGCACGAATAAAAACCACTATTTCCGCCGTTAAAGATATGCGGCTCGATTTCAGTCAGGCGGTCGATATGTTCCAAACTTTTCTATGAAGCCTCGGAAATCATGTCCAAATATTTCTCTTCGCGCTTCAATTGATACATATCAAGAGACATTAAAATCGCATTGTGATAATTTTTCAATTCATGCTTGAAGAAGGAATAAAAACGGCTTCCGAACTCACAGTAACGGTTTGAGTAGTGAGCGAAGACGGAAGACGAGGGCTTGAGGCAATTGAGCGCTTTGTCTGTTTGGACCTGTTTGATCATAATTCATACCGACGTAATTTGAATTCGATTCAAATTACCAAATTGCAATGAAGGTAATAGATTAACGATGATTTATTATTTAATTTTAATTGAGACATAAAATTCCGGACTCTGCCGATTCTCATTCGAGCGGAGCCGTTTTTTAAAAGGCGATTTTATTAATATTTGATATTATAATCACAATACTTTAAAAATGATATGCTTCGTTGCCGATGAATACACCATATCCTTAATTTAAAACGGAAAGGCTGTGAGTAGCGATTTAAGGAGAGAGCCGGACGCGCCGCAGAGCAATAAACGGGAAAGCGCTGCAGACTCCCAGAATATAACCAATGGTAATAAGTAAGAAGCAAATTTATATACTATTATGTCATAGACAGTATCCCCTGAGAAAAGATTTGCCGGTCAGACGCGGCAGAGCGAATAAACATGACGCGCCGGCAGCAGAAGTATCAATCAAAAAACAAAGAAACCGCGGTTCTTTCGCGGCGATGAAAAGGAGACGAGCATAATGGCGAAAACGATTGCTGAAATCAATAAAAAAATTGCCTCCGGTGATGTCTGTGTTGTCACGGCGGAAGAAATGTCGGACATTGTGGACGACATCGGGGCGGAAAAGGCGGCTTTGGAAGTGGACGTGGTGACCACGGGGACTTTCGGCGCTATGTGTTCGTCGGGCGTTTTTCTGAATTTCGGACATTCCGAAATACCGATTAAAATAACAAAAATGTTCATGAATGATGTGGAAGCCTACAGCGGTCTTGCCGCCGTTGACGCATACTTGGGCGCGACGCAGGTATCGGAAAAGGCCGGCATGAAATACGGCGGCGCCCATGTCATTGAAGACCTGATCCGCGGCAAAGAAATCAAAATCGTTGCCCAGTCTTACGGAACGGACTGTTACCCGAGAAAGGAATTAACAACCACCGTGACACTGAACGACTTGAACCAAGCCATCATGGTCAATCCGAGAAACGCTTACCAGCGTTATGACGCCGCGACCAACGGTTCCAAGAGGATTCTCCATACATACATGGGAAAACTTCTTCCGGACTTTAAAAATGTGACGTATTCCGGCGCCGGTATTCTGTCGCCGCTTTCCAACGACCCGACGTACCGGACAATCGGCGCGGGGACGAAAATATTCATGGGCGGCGCCGAAGGCACAATCATCGGCGAAGGGACGCAATGTTCAACGGCGTCCGGCTTTGCGACGCTCATGACAACGGCCAATCTTAAAGAGATGACAAAAAATTACGTGAACGCCGCCACTTTCGAAGGCTACGGGACCTCGCTGTACCTCGGGGTTGGAATTCCGATCCCGATTTTGGATGCCGAGATGGCCAAAGCGACGGCCGTCCGAGACGCGGATATTGAAATCAGTATCAAAGATTACAGCGTCGGAAGACGCGACCGGCCGGTGATTCAAAAAACCAACTACGAGGAGCTGAAATCGGGAAGCGTTTTGCTGAACGGCAAAGACGTGACGACTTCTCCCCTCTCCAGTTTTAAGAAAGCGCGGGACGTGGCGAATGAATTGAAAAGCCGGATTGCCGCCGGAACATTCTTCTTAGGCGAAAACACGACAACGCTTCCGAAAAAACAATCGGCGAAACCCATGAAGGAGACCAACAAACTGCCGGTCGCCGGCGATGTGATGGGCAAGAAAGTGGTGACGGTCGAGAAAACGGAAAGCTTTATTGAAGCGGCCAAACTGATGAAACAAAATGAAAGAAACCATATTTCCGTTGTTTCAAAAGGGAAATTGGTCGGAATCATCACGTCTTGGGATATATCCAAAGCGGTCGCGGAAGGTAAAGTCGATACGGTGGAAGCCTGCATGACAAAAAATGTGGTGACCTGCTCGCCGAACGAGACGGTGGATGTCATTGCCAAGCGCTTGGCCAAACATAAAATATCGGCGATTCCCGTCATTGATGAGAATCAAAATGTGATCGGTATGCTGACAAGCGAACATATCAGCAAATTATTCACGCGGGGGAAACACGAATGAAGATAAAAATCAGCTTTCCGGAAGAACGGGTCAAATCTCCGATTCTTTCGGAAATCATTTTAAAAACAGGAATATTGGTCAGCATTGTCTCCTCCCGCGTGGATTCGACCGGCGGGGAAGTCATTATTGAAATTCTCGACAAATATTACGAAACCATCCGGGACGAATTTATCGCGCGCGGCGTCTCGGCCGTTCCGCTGAACACGCCGATATGCCGGAACGAAAAGGAATGTATCGAGTGCGGCGCCTGCATTTCCGTCTGCCTGTCCAAAGTGTACGGCTTTGACAAAGACTGGAACCTGACCATGGATATGCAGAAATGCGTTCGCTGCGGCCTTTGTATCGATATGTGCCCGCATCAGGCGTTGTCCATTGATACCGACGGCGACTGATAAAAATGCGGCAGAGGAAAGGCCGTAATTTTTCAGGGCGGTGCCGCCGGCAAAATGGCGGAACGTATGGGCACGGCTGCGCTGACACAGCCGGCTTTTTTTAACCGTTTTTCGTTTTTCCGTTTTTTTGTTTTTTCATTTTATCGTTTTTTCATTTTTCCGTTTTTTCATTTTTCCGTTTTTGAGGGAGCGGAGACTTTAAAGAGTGATCAGTCTCTTGATATCCGGTTCGACTTCCGTGTTTTTGCTGACACGGAAGGTTTTGACGAGGACGTCCAAGACCGCGGGGGACAGGCAAGCCGGAAGGACCGGGCCGATGACAATGTTTTGAATGCCGAGATGCAGAAGCGCCAGGAAAACCAGCGTTGCTTTTTGTTCGTACCAAGCAATGTTGTAGACGATCGGCAGGTCGTTCACACTTTCAACGCCGAACGCTTTGGCAAGCTCGAGCGCGATGACGACCAGCGAATAGCAGTCGTTGCACTGGCCGGCGTCTAAGACGCGCGGAATGCCGCCGATGTCGCCCAAGTCCAATTTGTTGTAGCGGTATTTGGCGCAGCCAGCGGTCAGGATGACGGTGTCTTTCGGAAGCGCCTGCGCGAACGCGGTGTAGTAGCTCCTCTCTTTATGACGGCCGTCGCAGCCGGCCATGACGACGAATTTTTTAATGTGGCCGCTTTTGACCGCTTCGATGACTTTGTCGGCAACGGAAAGCGTCGCGGCGTGGGCAAAGCCCGTCATGACGGTGCCGTTTTCCAGTTCTTGCGGCGGGAGGCAAGTTTTAGCGGCTTCGATGATTTCGGTGAAATCCTTGCCGCCGCCGGATTTGACGGCGATGTGCTTGACTTGGATTTTATCGTCTCTGTAACCGACCACGTTTGTGGTGTACAGTCTGCCGGCGTAGGTTTCTTTGGGCGGCACGAGACAGTTGGTCGTCATTAAAATCGGGCCGTTGAAGCTTTCGAATTCGGTTTTCTGAAGATGCCAAGCATTGCCGTAATTGCCGGCCAGATGGGCATACTCCTGAAAAGCGGGGTAAGCGTGTGCCGGCAGCATCTCGCCGTGCGTGTAGACATCAACGCCGGTCCCCCGGGTTTGTTCCAAAAGCATTTCCAAATCTTTGAGGTCGTGGCCGCTGATTAAAATGCCGGGGTTTTTACCGACGCCCGTTTTGACGGATGTCGGAGAGGGGTTGCCGTAGGCTTTTGTGTTGGCCGCATCCAGCATGGACATGATTTTTACGCCGAAACCCCCGCATTCCAGCAGGAGGGCAACCATCTGATCCACGTTCGGTTTTTCGAGCGGCGAATCGTCGATGGTTGAAATCAGACCTTTCTCAATAAATTGATAAACGGTATCGTCTTCCGAGTTTAAGATCAGCGCGTGCGTGCCGTAAGCGGCAAGTCCTTTCAGGCCGTAGATCAAGGTTTCGCGAAGCGACCGCACATCCGCGTCCGCCGTTGCCAAGACGCCGATTTCCTCCGCCGTTTTTTTCATCAAATCTTCATAAGTGATGACGGCAACGTTCGGAGCGGTCGGGCCGGGCGGCGCGCCGTTGTGAACGGCATTGCGGACAACATCGCGGCGCTTCAGCGTTTCATTGATCAGTTTTTCAAAGTAAGCGGCGTCAAAGTTGACATTTGTCAGCGTCGAGAACAGCGCGTCCATGACAAACGGGCCGAACCCCGGGTCGGCGCAACCCTTCAAACGGCCGCGGCTGTTGCAGAAAGCAAATCCTTTCAAAGCGTAAATCAGCCGGTCCTGAAGAACGGCGACCTCCTCTTTTTTACCGCACGCGCCGCCAACTGTGCAGCCTGTGCCGTTTATTGTTTCTTCACATTGATAACAAAACATTTTACTCCTCCTGAGTGATTTTTTTAACCGTTTTTTTAATGTAAAAGGACAGCATTCGAATGGCTCGGATTCAAGCGCAGTCGAAGATATCCTTTTGATACTAAGTACAATGGGAATATTCATTTAAATAGTAGAAAGTTTCATATCAGATACTTATGAAAGACTGCACGATATACAAGCTGACAGAACTCGTCGGCAAAAAATGGACTCTCTGTATTCTTCATGAGCTTTACAAAGGAAAGATGTGCGACAAGCGATTCAATGAGCTGAAAGGGCAGCTTGGCGGCATCACTCAGAAAACGCTGTCCACCCGGTTAAAAGAGCTGGAAAAAGAAGGACTGATCATAAAGACGGTCGATTCATCTTCGTTTCCGGTGAAATGCGAATATTCCCTGACGAAAAAGGGAGAAGAATTGATTGAAATCATTCAGATGCTGAAAAGCTGGGGCAACCGGTGGATGGCCAATAGTGAGGCATGCCGCCGGACTTTATGCATTGAATGCAAGAAAAATCAAAGTTAAAGATTCGTTTTTAAAAATCATAAAAAAAGGCGCTTGGAAATCATTCATTTCCGAGCGCCTCAATTTTCATATCTTATTTTTTCAGATATGCCTGAATCTTCTTGCGGTTCATGATGAGACCGATGATGAGGACCAACAGCAGTAAAAGAAGCAGCCAAAGCCATGTCTTGGATTTGCCGCCGTTTTGCGCCTCCTCCTCTTCTTCCTCTTCTTCCTCTTCTTCTTCCTCTTCGGTATCCTCCGGCTCGGCGCCCGATTCATCGCTAACGACCTGCCGGCCGGCGCTCTGGTTTTCCCGAACCGTTGCGTTGCCGAATCTGTTGCCGCGGCCGCCGTTTCCGTCATCGTCACCGTTGTCGTCTTCGACGCCTTCCATTTTCACCCAAACAAAACTGTCGTCATCCGTGTATTCAAGATAGTTCGGTTTGGAGGAAGGATTGCGATAGTCACCGATATCATAAGATAAACCGTTGATTTCGATATATGGCTTGTCAACAGGCACCGAGATGATTCCGTCAATGGTGACCTTAGATTCGTTTTTGGCATCCACGCCGGCGTTGTTGCTTGTCACGTCACCGCCAACGTTGACGATCGAATTATCGGCCCACACGCCGGTCGTATTTCCGGTCACGTTGCCGCCGACCGTTATGGTTGTATCGGAAGTTAGAGCTGTATCGGAATAGCCATATACGCCGTGAGAGCCGCCGCTGTTTAACACGTCGCCGCCAACGTTTACTGTTGCGCCGTAATACGAAGATACACCGCCTGTTACGTTGCCGCTGACCGTGACGGACGAAGAGTTTCCTGCAGTTACGCCGCGAGAACCACTGCTTGTCATGTCTCCGCCAATGCTGACGACCGAGCCGAGCTCGGCCCCCACGCCGTCTTTGTTACTCGTCACATCGCCGCTCACCGTGACGGCCGTACCGATGGCAAACAATCCAAATCCATCGCTCATCACGCTTGTCACCGCGACTTTGCCGCCGGAAGAGGCATATACACCGTTTCCGAACGCGTCCAGACAGATGACATTGAACGCGCCCGTGCCGCCGTCAATCAAATTGACTTCACCGCCCGCGCCATCCACTTTAAGAGCGTCTCCTTGTGCGGATGTCACGTTCAAGATATAGCCGGTGACGTCAAATGTGATGTTTTTGCCGTCCACCAAAATGCCCGAATTATAATTGATGTCGGTCAGAAGCTTGATGGTTTGACCATCCAAAACATCATC
>Ga0123353_10014034_pt1 | contig 11523 bp, 10 predicted proteins | sample TergutLab28metaG_3_FD_92763 | JGI IMG/M metagenome (GOLD analysis project Ga0123353, IMG submission 92763) | Labiotermes labralis P3 segment gut microbial communities from Petit-Saut dam, French Guiana - Lab288 P3 | ecosystem: Host-associated > Arthropoda: Insects > Digestive system > Gut ... | reverse complement strand
TTCAGAGTATTGTGTATTCAGATTTTGGTGTCCTGTAATCTTGTAGATAGGTACTGGCATTTTGGATGAAACTGCTGACTGTCTGTCTGCTGGATAGAGAACAGAGGGACTATATTCCTCTGAAATGTTGGTGTTTTTTCTGCCAAACTATTGCAGAGTACTAGGATGTGAATAGTCATCAATTTGAGAGACTCATATCTGATGCATATTGGATGTTTTGTACACAAATTGTCCACATGCTTATTAGATGGCTTTGTAAAAATGTCTAGTCTGCCTCAAATTATTCAATCATTATTATCATTAATCTGAAGGTCGATTTTCTCTGCCTTCATATTCTGTGAACATTCTGCAGATTCTCTATTTTATTGCAGGGTAATTGGCAACATGTAAATGCCAGAGGATGCAACATGAAGTCCCAGACTTGAACGTAACATGCAGGATGCTTGGTGTTGTGTTGCAGCAGCTTGTAATTGGTACGTCCTGTTCCTAACTGATCCTATGCTCTTTGGACATCAGCCCTGTACCCATTATCTGATCCTGTTCTGAGAAGTTTATATGACGAATTGGAATTAACATGTGCATGATCGTTTGGATATTACATCATAATAATTTCATGTCATACAGATGTGTCAGAAAGACATGAGTCATTAATGTAGTAGAGGAATCACTGGCAAAGATAAGAATGAACAAAAAATGAATATACAGTTTGTTGAAACATTCAGTGCCAGAATTGTGAATTTCTGTACTTAAAATTCCCTACTGTAGGTCCAGACATGTGCGTATAATATTTGAAGGTTTTGTGATGAATAACTGCACCAAAATCTTGTTGACTGACATAGTGTGTTATGGTTGGGCTAAATTCAGTGCTTTGGATATCTGCTATGTTTACATTATTGGGATCAGGGTCAGCACTGACCAAAAATTGCTGACCCTGATGTTTGAGACTGAGGTAATGTGGGTTTTAGCTGCGATCTCTGTTACCATGAGGTATGACATCACGTCACTGTGTGATTGGTGCCCAAAGTTTCGACACAGGATAGTTGCCTCATCGTTGAGAGTTGAGAAGTCCAATGAAGAAACCTCAATTGCACAAGTGCAGAAGCCTAAACATGGCATGTTTTTAGCTGAACTTTGTTGCAGCTGATTGCCCAAGAAGATATACAATTTGTCAGTCTGCATTGGTTGGTTACACACCTTAGAAATATCATTCCGTTGTTCCTTCATAATTTACGTAACCCTTTGGCACCACATTTCTGTCAAATGACCATGATTTAAATAATGCACCCAATGATCATTCAGCTTTCTGAACATTCTGCTGTGTAATGACTATAGTCGGTCAGTGCCAAGGGGTTAATGACATACCTTGTACTATATAGCATCTAAATGGAAAGTGGTGCTGACATGTGTTGGGGAGAAGAGAAATTTGTACTGGGGTTTGGTGAATAAACCTGAAGGCAAGTGACCACTTGGAAGACCTAGGCATAGATGGGAGAATAATATTAAAAATTTGTGTTCAATGTAGATGATGGGAAGAAGTGGACTCTGTCTGATTCAGTTCAGGGACAGGTGGCAGGCTCTTGTGAACATTGCAGGAACCTTTACATTCCATACTGTGTGGAGAATTTCATGAGTAGCTAAGAAACTGTTTGTTACAAAAGAAGGGCTCTACTGTATGAATTTAGTTAGACCAAAGTAAATTATGACACATGATTATGAAGTTGATTGGAGTTAACATCAGCCCTTTTAATTTTCAACCACATAGATATTGAAATGCCATATCTGTCTATTTTGAGCTGAGGCATGAGCTAGAAATCACGCAAAAGAGCATTAATCTCATGATGTATATATGCAAGTTACTATGTCAGTGAGGATGTATACTGTGTGTTTTACGTAAGGGGTGCTGGACTTCAGTTTGTGATTATGATGTTCATTTTGATTAAAAATGCTGTATCAACATAGGCCCAATTATCAACCATTACATTGCTATAAGCATTTAAATGTTTCACTATTCTGTACAATACTTTATGATTGCAGGAAATTATGGGTTCCAGTGATTTCATTAGGGGAGAAGTAATGAAATTTTCAGAAAGGCAACATATTCTTTTTGCAAAAGAGAGAACTGCTCTTGCAGAAGGATGGAGCTCATTTTGAGCAGCAATCAGTGTAACATAAATAAAAATTGGTGTGCTGTGATATCATCTAATCAAAACTGATTTTTCTTCTGTGATGTAACTGAACTATATGGTATTATCTCACACCCAGTTTACTTTTTATGATGTACATACAGTAGGGTAAGACTTAATGTATTTACCTGAATGCAAGACAAATCTAATATAAGACAACTCCCCCCAAAAAAAATGTCTGCCAAGGGGAAGTGTATTTATCCAAATCTAAGAAAACTCCGCAAAAATAAAAGTCTGCTAAAATTTTTTTTTTTTTCTATTTACTTCCTACAATTAATACACAACACATGTTGGATTCTTTCTACCTTTACCAATCAGTGTCACTGTCTCCATCTTCGCGGTCAGTGCCTTCATCTTCCTCGCACTCACTCCTAACATTCCCATCCTCTTTACCATCATTCCACAACTTATCATCATCGTTCTCATCCACTGCACTGGATATACAGCACTTCCGAAAACCCTTCACATTCACTTCCAGTGAGAAGCACTGTCATGCTGTTACGATCCACACTGACTAAATGATTCCTGGTTTATGAATTTACTTGAACCCATGAAGAGTGAAAATTTTCTTGATGGATGGTGTTAATGGAGTTCAAAATTGAAATACATGTGTTTGGAATTTCTTGTGTCAAGTCTGTGGTCTCATCAGCCTGAGCTCATGGCTCTTTTTATGGTTTGTATTTTGTTGATAGGTCCAGATATCATTTTTGGGCCTTGTAGTTAATTCTTCATTTCTGAATAGCCATTTTCCTCTTAACGCCTTTGGACTAGATCTGCTGTCAGGTGTGTATCTTGACAAGTTACTGTTTCTGTGGTGTCCAGAGACTTAGAATAGCTCAGTCTTAGGGGTCTTTCAGGTTAGGTGCTTCTTTGGCTATAAAGGGAATAGAGCAGGCTTCCAAAACATTGTGCTGCTTTAAAAAATTAGAGGATGGACAAAGTCCATTTTGGAATTCTTGACCCTTGAAGGTGGGACCGATAGGTTTTGCCGAAACATTTGTAAGGAATTACTGCTCAACGCTGCAGAGTATCCCAGAAAAATGGAGATCTCACACAATGATTTGTTGATGCAGGCCACGGTTTGGCTTGCATGATCTGGTTCAGAGCGATCTCATTTGGCATGGCGTGATACAGCATGCCATTTGCATATTTAAGTTGACCTCACATATTTGAGTGCCAAATTTAAGGGAATAAACCTCTTCTTGCTCTCGAGTAAATATGGTAATTGCCGGCTTTGTTCCTTGTGTTATGTGTTGCCTGACACATGTTGTAAAACAGGTTGACACGTATATCTGTCTTTGTGGTGTTATCTGACACATAACTTTTTTTTTTAATTTGTGCAGTATGATAAAACATGCATATTGTAACATTCTTGGTTACAACCATGTTTGTGCCTTAAAGTGCTCATAGTGGTGTAACAGTTGACAATCATGCGTATGTTGATAGTAACAGTTTTTACTGAAGTTTGGACGCTTTACGTAGAACCTGTATGGTTAAAGTACGGCTACATTCAGAATATTGTTTTGTCAGTAGGAGATACTCTGTTGTCAATGATTTGTTGAAGGACAGTGTTTTGATTTTTGAACACTTTCCATTGTATTTCCATGCCCTTTTGGTATGTAGGTTGCTATTTTACAATACAGAACTATTTGTGCATTCACAAAGTTTGTCTGAGTTCACACACCAATACACATTTGGGCAGTGTTCATCTATGCTTGTATTGTTCATACAAGAACTTGGTGGGTATTATGTTCGCTGACAAACACAAGAACAGTGGTATACCTAAAAAGTTACACAGGACTACTCAGAGATCCACTGAAAGATTATGTGAGAAATTAATTCGGTGGAAAAAATTGAAAAACGCAGCGTTGTCCTGTCTGTGCCATTAAGACATGCAGGCATAGTAGAGGTACATTTCCACTCATTCGTAAGCTTGGTACTAAATGGAGATGGTCAACTTGATGCTCTGGCCACTTTATCCGAGAAAAATTGAAAAGGCAAATGTGGACTATCCACACAATGAAGGCATAAAGGGGGAGGAGAGGAATAGCTCCACTTATTCCTAACTTGTTACTAAATGGAGGTGGTCGGCTTCATAGTCTGGCCACTTCATCCCCCCAAGGAAAGAACCCCTGGAACCCATTGACTAGAAGGCTGGGTGAGCCTCAAAGACAGCCTGAACATTTTGGAGTAAGGAAAAAATGTGAATCCTGACCCTGCTGACCTTCAGACTCTGAATCGTGCAGCCTGTAGCATAATGACTAGACCAGCTGTTCTGTTCCGGCTCCTGTTAGTAGTAAGATACATGCATAATCTTTCTAGCATGCACCAAGTAAATATTGTACATGGCACAGATCACAGTTCCTGGTTACATTTCCTGCATAATGCATATGGGTATTGTAGTTGTCAGTAACAATAGAGTTCACAGTATTTGCAGCCTGTGAGGTATCCTTCTTCCAGTAGAGTGTGAAATTTATTCAGTTTGTAGACCTTTCATTTGTCCTGCTAACACACACCCTTCTGATCCTTTGTCTTGGAACTGGAAGCCATGCTCTTTCTGTTGTAGTGGACTATGTGACAACAATTTATTTTGCTCTGAAAGAAGTCATCAGAGAGTGCTCAGGAGGAGAAGTAATTGTCTGTATGCAATTTGTGGCTCAATTCATCCACTGTTTGGGCAAGCTACAGCATTTTGCCACACGTGGGAGTGAAATAAGTGACCACAAGTTCTTGCCATTTGCTGAGATACGTCGTTTTATTCATTTATGGTAGGTCATATTTTATTTATACTGTGAGTGGTGGGATGACAGAGAGTAATGAATTACAGGGGCTGTGGAATGATATTATTATGGCCTAATTTGAGTATTATTCTTGCATAACCATAATTTTGCCTCCTATTCTTTGTGGGTGTGAAACATAAGGTAAGAATGTAGGCTGAGGGTTTTAAGGAAGATATATGGACCCAAAATGGAGGTAGTAATGGGTGGGCAGAGCAGAATGCACAGTGTGTAGCTTCACAGTGTTTTCTTCTGATCAAATGTTATGACTATCACATCAGAGAGGATGAGCTGGGCATGTAGATGGAAGAAGAGAGATCATGTAGGGTTTTGGTGGGAAATGTGAAGGAAGAGAACATTTGGAAGACCTAAGTATAGATGGGAGGATAATATTGAAATTTAACTTCAAGGCATGGGTTGCATTCACTTGCCTTAGGATAGGGACAGTTGTTTGACTGTTTTGAAAATGGTAATGAACCTTCAGGTTCTATAAAATGCACAGAATTTGTTGAGTAGCTGCAGACCTATTCTGTTTTCAAGAAGGACTTTTCCACATCTAGTTAGATTCTCCATATCCTGCCATTTTGTATGTAAGGCTTTTTGTTTGTAGGAGGCTGTGTGGCATTGACATGTAATAAAAATTTAGGAAACTTTTCTGAGAAGAGCATTTAATTTGAACTGAAATATATTCCTTGTCATGTGCAATGTTTTGTGGACTCAAACATGTGTTATTTCTAGAGTATTAATATTGTTTTCCCATCTGTTCCTTTTACCTTTGTTGTGTTTTTTTTTTCCTTCTGTTTGCCATGCTTATGATATAATGTACCATGTTTAATTATGGCCACCTTGTTCCTGATGTCACTGCATATTAATTCCAGGATTGTTCCTACAGTAGGTGTCTTATTCCTGCTACATCCTTCCTGGCTTGTCATCTTTAAGCATTGTATGCTAAGTAACTTTAGCAGCTGATATAGTGTGTAGAATAACATAGAATAAAAGCCTCGTCATTTCTGTATCTGTTTAGTAAATATAATGAGAACTCGCAGTACAAATTTTGGGGGCTTGGATGGGGCAGTGACTTGTTGCAGGCTGGACAGTCCAGGGTTCCAAACCCAGTGGGGGGGTCTCTTCTCCATACATGTCGAGACAGGCCCTGAGGCCCACCTTGTCTACAATGTGTTGGGTACCAGGGCTGTTCTCTGTGAGTAAAACAGCAGTGGCATGGCATTGACCACCCACTGCTATCTGGTGCTGAATTTGATCCTGAGCAGAACTATACCTCTTACTCCCCACTCTGTGCCAGTCATGGAACATTACAGGATGACCTTTACCTTTACCTCTACCTTACAGTAGAACTTTAATTGATCAATTTGCACTATGTTGTATTTCATCACACAGTAATCAGACATGCCTGTACACTGTTAAATATCTGCTCATTTGAAATATTGGTAGTGTTTAATTTCTGTGGTCGAAATGGCTTGAATAATGAGCTGTAACTGGTGAGAGGTGGCAGGAGGGGATTCATTCACTGATGTTTGGTAACCTCAAATAATTGAAACTAAAATGACCATTGTTCCTAAATATGATGTCTTGTGTATGGCGTAAGGAAGGCCAGTGTAATGTTTACAGTAACACTTTGTGTGTAAATTTCAGGCACTTCTGATGCTAGCTGTCCTTGGGTCATATGTGAAACTAGTGGCCGAATGGTATGCTGCGTCCAGCAGGCATATGCTATATTTAATTTATGTTGTAACATAAGCTGTCCCTTTGCACATCAATGTGCATTATGAAGGCATATGAGCAGCTGCAGCTAAAGATTGAGATGAGGTGTCAGCTTTATGTTTGTGCCACTTTACCCCCGAGAAAGGTACCTCCTTTCACATTAGTTGAATAGGGGTACCAGAAAGTTGGAGAATTGGCTGTAATGTGTGTGTAATTTATATATATATATATATATATATATGTATTTATATCAGACGGTTATGTCGTGTGTATGTTAGTGCACATGCGCTTTAGCTATCGGTTGACTGAATTTACAGCACTATAAATAAGGCTGTACTTCTGATTTGTGTTTTTATTGTATAATATGTAAAAAATGAATACTTGGTAATGAAGTATAGTGTGTGTTTTCATCAAATGATGTTGAATTTCACATGTTATTAATCGTCAGTTGTCATACTGTTTTATGCAGATACCATAGTCACAGATGCTTTGTTGGGAATTTACAAGGAAAAAAATTGTTTAAGGGTAAAGTTGTCACTGTGCAGCACGTAAAAGCATGTCAGGGGTTAGAGGTATAGTTTAATTCATTTTGACCTTTACACTGGATGACGGTGAATGGTTAACTTGTTAAAATTATAATATAAATATATGTAATATGGTTGTACACATCTTTATATTTTATTAGATTATATCAGGTTATAATTCAGCTGAATTGGCTAAATTATAACTTGATATAATCTAATAAAAGTCACTGGAATTTTTCATTGACATAATCCTTCCGATCGCAGTATGGCCCTGGGGTCAACTCAGCCTGTAACAGAAATGAGTACCAGGCATATTTCCTGGGGGTAAAAGCGGCCGATCCATAAGGCTGACAATCTTACCACCATCCTGGGCCATTGTCACATAATCTGGGAACCTTAATTTCCTGGAACCCTCTGGGCACCTCGGGCCTGTAATGGGACTGATTTACTTTTTATAATCTAATAAAATATATATAGTTGTGTACAACTATATTTTATATATATATTTATATTATAATTTAGCATTTCAACAAAACGGGAATGTCTCACTTGAAAAGGTTAACTTCATGTCCTGGTTGCTTTACCACTGGGGAACAAGCCCCAGATACTCATTGAATAGGAGACTGCATGTACCCCAGAGCTTGTCTGGATATTTCATGGAAGGGGAAAATTTCTTGCCCTTGTAAGTAATGGAACCTAGGGTCGTCCATCCCCTAGTGTGGTCACTATGCTAACTACATTGTGCTGGCTGTATGCTTACAAAAGTATATTTTGGAAATGTATGATGATGATGATGGTGGTGGTGTGGTAAGTTTTTCTTTGCAGGGCTGTCTTTGTAATAAGTTCCTTTTGTATTGTATTTTCCCTATGCCAGATCTTGTTTTTAGAATTTGCTGCAGTGGGCTTTGTTGGCCACCACACACCGCCACACAAATTCACTTTTGTCTATGGCTCTCGGGTTTGTAAGTACAAGTGGTTATGTTCTTGAGTTCCCCAATTGGAGAACTGTTTTCATTATTCTTGCAGGCTGTCCTTAAGTTCAAGTTGAAGTTTTATTATACATTCTGTTAATCCATACAAGGTCAATCAGGGATGTAGAATTTGTCTTTATAAGACAACATTGAACTCATTCATTTAGTTGTCTGTCTTATGACAGGTCCAAAGCCTCTTACAAAGCGAGCTGTCCACATAGTGCGATCTAGAGCTTCCTCCTTCACATGAGAATATCCTCTCCTTTCCTTAAAGTCATCCAGTAGCTTCCTATATCTTATTCCTCGTCATATTGTCACTTGTATCCCCCCTTTTGTCTTTCCTTCAGTAACCTTTTGTAGACGGCAGTTTCTATGCAAAATGTGACCAATCCAGTTAGCCTTCTGTTTACTTATTTCATGTAGGATATTCCTCTGCTCCTTGACTTTAAGTAATACTTCTTCATTTCTCACATGATCGGTCCAACTGATCCTCTCCGTCCTTCTCCAGCACGACATTTCAAAACTTTCCATGTGCTTCTGATCTGCCTGAAGTGTCCAAGTTTCAGCACCATATAAAGCTATGCTCCAAATGTAGCACTTCACTAGCCTCTTCCTCAATTCCAAGTCCAATGTGCTAGTAAAAAGAGCCCTCTTCTTGCCATGGCAATCCTGGATTTAATTTCACAAGTACATCTTCCATCATTTGTTAACATGCTACCCAAATATGTAAAAGATTCCACATTCTCTAGTTGTTTTTGGTCTGTCATAATTTTTACTGGGAATGGTTGCTTTGGAATTCTCATTAATTTTGTTTTTTCCACATTCATTTCCATTACACAGCATCTTCCAATTTCAATCAGTTTATCAATCAACAACATTGAATAACCTGTAATAATTACAAAATATATGCATTCTATAAAGAACAGAGTTATTCAATACAGGAGATGTACTTGTGTACTATAAATTGTTTCCAATAGTTAAAGATATAAGATTATTAGAAGGTAGTGTTTCACTAAAACTATATACTTTACTATTATTTAGGTCCATAAATTACTGCTGCTGTTAAAATATTCCTTTAAACTATAAAATGAATGGAAATGAAGAAAATCCCTTAAGGCCAATCTAAATTGATTAACATTATGAGATAAATTTTTTATGTGAGTGGGGAGGTAGTTGAAAACTTTGATACGAGTATAATAGGGCCCATTCTGTATGTTGCCAGATTGATGAGTGGTCGATGAGAATCAGAATTATTCCTAGTATTAATACTATGTATTTCAGAATTCATCTGAAAAAAAGCTTTGTTATTTACAATAAATAATAAAAGGAAAAAATGTATTGCAAAATCAATGGCAAAATCTGCAGTTTCGTAAGATAACTGTCTACAAGACTCTCTAGGTCTGGGATTGGTAATAATTCTGTTTACTGTTTTCTGTAGTCAAAAGATATGGTTGCTATGTGTAGGGTTGCCCCAGAAGATTATTCCATATGTCATCAAGGAATGAAAATAGGAATAATATGTTGACTTTAGATTTTCTTGACACATGATAAGTTTAATAGTCCCAACACTGTAACATACCATACATAGCTTATATAAGAGATGGCCAATGTTCATGAGGCATTGTATGGGAGTAAGTCAAGTACTCAGTGTTATCAACGTCCCTAATATTTGTTTAGGCATCCTAACTGATGAACAACTGATAACTGAAGAATGAGAACCAACTGGATACTACTTATTGTTTTATTATAATTATGGTAGGCTCAACGTGTTTTGGGCAGTACCACGCCCATCATCAGGAACTCATGACTATAGTGCTGATTACCACATGGGCTGTCTGGTTCTTGGGGTGCTGTTGGTTGGAAGTTAGGTGCAGGCGGACTGGATATAGCTGGTTATAACCTGCAGCCCGGACACTTATCCAGCCTTCCTGCACCTAACTTCCAACCAACAGCAAACCAAGAACTGGACGGCCCATGTGGTAATCAGCGCTATAGTTGTGAGCTCCTGATAATGGGCACAGTAGTGTCCAAAACATGTTGAGCCTCTCATAAGTATAATAAAACAATAAGTAGCATCTAATTGGTTCTCATTCTTCAATTATCACAACGATGCATGGTCCAATACACATCAAATTTGACTGATGAACAGTTTTTGGGCTATGGTACTTTATGCCATTCAGTGTGACATACTTCACAATGTTGGTGCTAAGTTTTCTGCTGCCCCAGGCATACTAATTTTTGGTCCCGTCATTGTATCTGTTCACAGTTGTATGCAGTTTACACCAAGTCTTTGGAAAGCTAAGATTTTAGACATGAAATTTTATTTAATTTTTTATTTTGCTTTTGAATACAAGATCAGTGGCTAAAATTCCAGCTCGGGTCTCATGCTAGCTTTTGCTGGTGCCCAGATCCGGTCCTGTACTGCCCAGCTGCATTTCTTTCACATATAAACTGTCTTTTTCCATCTTAATCTGCTATTCTTTGTAAATGTCATGGAATATTTTTAAATGCCACACTTATTCCTTGTTCCAGTTCTTTTAAAGTCTTAGGATATCTGGATGTATATGAAAAGTCTCAACCGACTTCGGGGTTGGGTCCTGCGTAGCAAAACAACCCGATTTATATGGGCACTGGTGGTATTCCAGTCAAAAGTGACGAACTGTTGAGTAAAGGGCAATAAAAGACATCGCCGAGTTGTGGCCAATACTTAATTCTGTCTGACAGTCCACTGAACTTTAACTGTTGTCCACTCACACAACATTTCTGACATTCCTTCTGCTGTCCCTGTTGTGTTACTGGCAAGGGAAGAGGATCTGCGCGAATGTTGTGCCTCTGTTGCCCACAGACGAGCAGAAGCAGTGGCAAATTCGTCCGCTGAAACGTGGCTGTGGTCCTCCGCCCTCGCCTGATTTGTGTGCTTGTGATTTTCTTCTAGTTTCCGAGAATGAAATTGCAGCTACGAAGGCGCAATTTGCCGGATGTTCCTGATATGCAGGTACAGTCGTGTACTGTCTTCCACGCGATTCCAAGAAGTCAGTTTTTGGCAGTGCTTCCAGCGGTGGCAGAAGAGCTGGAACTGTTGCATAAACTTCTAAGGATATACAACCATGGCCAGTTACCAAGGTAAGCGTGTGCAGTCAGCCCTCGCTATCCACCGCCTGGCTTTGCTATTTTTCGCTGCATTGACTCGCACATATTATTACCCAAAATTCGTTACCCGCCTCAAATCCCCACTATTGCGACTCCGCATACGACAAAATACCCCATTTTTATTATTATTTCCCATGTTTTTCTATTGTGGACCGAGATAGCTCAGTCGGTATAGCGACTCGCTACGGGCTGGACG
>Ga0123353_10014033_pt1 | contig 11523 bp, 3 predicted proteins | sample TergutLab28metaG_3_FD_92763 | JGI IMG/M metagenome (GOLD analysis project Ga0123353, IMG submission 92763) | Labiotermes labralis P3 segment gut microbial communities from Petit-Saut dam, French Guiana - Lab288 P3 | ecosystem: Host-associated > Arthropoda: Insects > Digestive system > Gut ... | reverse complement strand
CGTTGCGCTGACCACGTGACACCCCTCTATCCGCAAAAGTTGGCACTAACTTCGCCGACCGGCGGCGGCCGCTCTGTCGGTATAGTTCGCGTGCGGACTAAGGCCACGGAGTTTTTTTTATAGTATAGTATGGTATAGTATATTATAGTCTATTATAGTATAGTACAGTACAGTATAGTATAGTATGGTATAGTATAGTATAGTATAATATAGTACAGTTTTGTAAAATATACTATAGCAGAGTATATTATAGTATACTATGGTATAGTAAGTATGTACATTTTACATTCCATACACAATTTTGTGTGCTAAAGGCTTCAATATACGCTGTATTATGGAAAGGCCTGATGATTATCCTGATTGCGATCGAAATATGTAACTCGATAATTTGGAATATTAATTAGAATTGTGTTTAGAGTGAATATTTGAGTTTTATTGGAAGCTAAAACCAATAAGTCCCCCACCAACCACAAAAACACACTGTCCGTTTTAAAGTGGATTAAATCGACTCATTTTTCCGGGGAGAAATACAACTGTACACAAATGACATCAGCAAAAGGCGAGAGGTCCTAGTGCAATTCGTACATACTGAACGCACATGTTGAATATTATTACAATCAGGAAAGTGGTAACAAATGTGGAATACCTCACCTTTGCTACTGGTACAGTTTGGTATGCACGACCGAGTATAAATGGCTGACGACAATGACAGAACGAGAGTGAATAACAAAAGCGTTTGAACTTCACAGGGACTTCAAATTGTCTATTTACCTTTTTCCTTTCTTTTGATCCAGTCACTGGAATTTTGGTTCATTTGTTCAGATAAACTGGACTGACGGAATAAATAAACAGTAGAATTTCGACAGAGAGAACACGCGCAATCGCCAGTACATACTTTAGTGCAGACAAAATAGCTTCCTTGCATGTCACATATTCCACAACCCGAAACGTTACATGCAAATAAATATGGGCTCAACGTTCCAGGGTTCGAAATCCTACGGGCGAAACGTTATCTTCTGTACAACAGTCCAGACCAGACCTGAGGCCAGTATAATGAATGGGTACGGGGTTTTTCCCCGGGGTTAAACAAAGGGGGTATATTGTCGACCCCTTACATTCAGCTACTGTTGAGGTTGCGCACAGGCATAACTATAAGTGCATGTACTCCCCTACATTACAAAATACTTTAAAAATTTTGATATAACGTAAGTGTTATAGGATAAAAGTCATACCAACACTTTACATCCACTCAGTATGCAATTAGCCATTTCGATAAATTCCTCTGACTTTTGCCGAAATGCTATATAAAGTATGGGCTGCGGTAAATCTTTATAGAAAAACATTAAATTGGTACAAAAAAATTGAGTGTCGGCATGCCGTGAGAAATATGACCGGATTCGTTGAGAGGACGCAAAAATGAAGCATGCAGGCTCTAGGATTGACATACATGACATCTCCATTATGCTTTTATGCTGTGCCGTCCTTTTGTTCCGCAGAGAGTCAATAGATTTTTCCCCCAGTCCTCACGTATTCTAAAGCCACATAACATAGTATCTAAATAGAAGCACCTAATATAGTGTGTCTCTGCCACGTGTAAGCTGAAAAAAATCTTCCCTACAGCAACACAAAGAGTCAAAAATATTTCCAAGAAAGTTAATTTATTTTCACCGCCACAAGTATGGGTCCAGAATAAACGGTATTTCAAACACTGCATTTGTGACACTTTGTCACTATAAAACCCCAAGTCTGAAAGTCAGTGATAAGGAGAATACAATTTCGAGTTCACAGTCCGTCGTCGTCTATAAGACCCATTTCTAATTTAGTTTCCAAGCAATGTGAAAATTGTGCACTTCGTTCTTATGCATGTATTCGAACACTGGTTTCGCTTTAGCTGATTCCTTTCCAAAAGCTATGCAAATTTATTTTCTTGCTTTGAACTGCAGCTCCGATTTCCTTATCCTTCCACGTGAATTCCTAACGGGTGTGAACATTTATTTTTCTAAAGGGCTGAGTAAACACAGTGCCCATTAGTCCAAACGCAGGATTATCCACAACATGCAGGGTGAATTCATCCTCCGCCTCGTTATCTGTTTTAGATAGGCTTCCCTTTTTTTCTTTCTTTCTTTCCTTTCGAACCCGTCTGCTGTATCCACCTTTCATTCAAGCTGCTTCTCCCAGTGTTGTTTTTTGTCTTCGATTTGGCTTCCTCTCTGTTTATACTTCCTTAATGTAACAATTACCTAATTTTACTGTTAGTCTCATCAATGACATATATCTAAGAGGAGGGTTCATGAATTTACAGCTTATTTGGCGACATTACAGTGAATCCGAGTACATACGATACGTTTTATCAGTCAACTGTTTCAATTGTTATAACATACAACACCATACAAAGTTTCGGGAGCAGATTCCGTGGTGTTGTGTGGCATGACAATACCAAAAAGCGCTAATAAATATCATTGACAAATCCTACACAAAAACCATTGTAAAGAATTTATATAATTCAATTACATGAGATATGTGTGGAGTGGAATGGTAGCTTGATTAACGATTAATGTGTTTGGAAGGATTCAAAAGACAGCGGCTCTGGTATAATTGATATGTTATTCCAGCAATCTTGCATACAGAATAAGGACAGTTACCAAAACGACAGCGAAAATAGCAAGTATTCCCGTCCTGGAACGCCGGACTTGCTCTGGAATACCAGCCATGGGTACCTTTCAGCGGCAGAGAGAAGGCACAGACTGTAATTCACAGCTTGGCATTTTATCAAGTCTGATTGACTATTTGTTCTCCCTGTACGGCGTTTATATAAATTAACAGGATATCATCGATAAATATATCTGTTAACCCATCAGCCAAGCTGCTTAGCTGAGGCCGGTTCACTACTCGGCCTCTCGTATTTTCTGTTGTTTGTTTATGATGACCTAGTCCTGTTCTAATCTCGGCACGTAAACATCATTCCACCAATCTTTTCCCTAAGCACAGCAGCTGTTGCGGGAGATTAAATCGCCTAAGAAACCATTATCCGTCCAGAATTTAATGTCCGCATTTCCCCTGCAGTTGGCAAGTCCCTTATTTCATAGAAAAATTCGAACTGCCTACTTCCAACATCCAAACAGGTTTGGCAAATTCCGAAAATAATTCTCGCACATTTCTCAACACATGTTTTGAAATAATAGAAATTTAACTTCGAAAATATTCCTTCATTTCTTTCAATTAAACTGAATTACTTTACATTTTCTCCACTTCATTTATTTCCAAAGTAATGTTGTTGGGATTAATTTAACGTAATGCTCTGATTTCTTTTCTTCGTACACCAAGTTCCCTACGAATCTGCACATACTCGCTGCACGGTAACGTCATGTGAAAGAATACAAGTTTTCGTACTTAAATTATGTCCACCATTCGACATATAATCCTCAAATTGCCACTCTTTTGCATGTTGCTCTTTGACAGCGCACCGTTGAAGCCGGTTATGTTCAACAAGGACTTCGGTGACATTTTTTTCATGACGCAAAGAGGTACTTTGTGAAAGTTGTGAAAATGAATATACTGTTGAACTGAAAACGTCCATCGCCCACACTGACAACCTACACTTTAAGAGAAACAGCAATCGACCGGTAAAGACTTGCAACTCTGCGCAGACTCGCCTTGCTTACGAGGGTCCGCGTTTCCCTGTGCTCGGGGAAAAGATTCGCGAGATGTCGTATACCAACTGTTTATATTTTGTTTTACGTTTGTTATTTGTGATAACGGTGCATACTTATTTTCTTGTAAAGTCGCTTGTTCCGCCTTTTCGGCGCGATGTCTGGTTATGATACAGCAGATTAGTTATAACCACCATTTCAAGTTGTTTCATTGTTGAAATAACGATTTATATTAGCTAGATTTTACGATAAAAATGCACGATTTGTAGGTGTGAAATCTGTGAAAGAGTAAACGTGAGACTTCGTGGGCTCGAGCATCATTCACACAATTACTAAAAGCGCTTTTGCTCTTAAATGTTCGCATCCGACATTCATGTGGCTTAGATTACAGGTAAAGAGGTAAATGTAAAGATTACTCTAAAACATGCCGTGAAGGCAGAGAAGGAGTAAGGTACAGCTGCACCTATTTATAACGTCGGTACTAATTGTGGTGGTTGGTCAACGCCACGCTGTGGCCGCTTTACCTCCCGGAAAAGAGCCCCGATACCCAATGAAGATTAGGCTGCATGCGCCAGTAAGAAGGGTTTTGGAGAAGACAGAGTCTCTTGTCCACACCGGCTTTTGAAATCCGGGCCTTCCGCTCCGTAGTGAGTCGCTACAGCGACTAAGCTATAGCCACGACTAGAAGTTTAAAATATTCGAAGCAGATAGTCACTACACAGATTAGGATGAAATTTGAAATCAGAGATCTAAAATGAAAGTAAACGACAAAATTAACGTTCGTCGCAAAGTTTCTAATGTGACGTATATGTTTCAATAGATCATTAATGGATCATATTATGCAAAGTTTGCAGTCTTACGTATTGAAACAAACATATCTCTATAAAATGTAAAGCTATAAACCTTCACACACACACACACACACAAACACGCCGGGGCGCGGATGCATAAACAGAGTTCATACATTCCCTTCCTCCTTGAAGATATGATGATTTATTACTGTATTTAAATTTGAAATAAGAATGAACGATAACAAAGTATTACAAAATTGCAATTTAGACAGATATTAAGAAAACATCCATTAACCAGCCGTGACATATTTCCATACATACACATCCCTAATGTAATGTGGCGCAGCGAAAATTTGCAAGGTGCTGCCAGTTTACTGAGATGACTTGAGCTCCTTCGTTTAATCAAGACAAATTACAGCTGTCAGAAACGAAAGGCCTGGAATATTAGATTATAATCAAATTTCGAATCTACATGTATTGGGCGTATTAAGATGACGTTAATAGACGAAATTATTCAAGCGTGCCAAACTGTGAAGGTAATTTCATCTTAACAAGAATAACAGCAATGCCATTAGCTTCCGAGGTCCAATGCTTAATTCCATAATTACCCTGTGCATGTAACATGCGCGGACCCAGACAGCGCAGTCGGAATAACGACTCGCTACAGGCTGCATGGTTCCGTGTTCGAACTCCAGTAGGGGCGAGACCTTCCGTACCCGTTCACATCGGCCTTGGGGCTCACCCAACCTCCTGTACAATGGGTATCGGGGCTTTCTATTGCGGTACAGCGGCCTGGCCGTGGCGTTCGTCACACACCCCCGTCTATCGCCAAGGTGAAGAAAAAGTGAATCAACTCGTACACCTGTTCTCCCACTCTGTGGCGACGTGCAAATTTATGAGTGAATTTTGCCTTCTTTTATACGACACGCCATTGACACAATAAGACCGAAATCTCATTCTGACCAAACCTTAAATTTTCATTTGTAATTTAGGTTCTTGTGGCCTCAGGATGACCTTACAATTTGTCGAAACATTCAGCCAAATATTTTTAATATAATATAATATAATACAATTGGTTGTGTCGATGGCATAAGAACTACGTATTTCGTATTCGCAACGCAACGGGATGTCTAAGATAAAAAAAAAACTTTGTGCTTTCCGAAAGTCCTTGCCTCATACCTCAACAAGACATATGTGGATATGAATGGTCAGCTTCAAGCGCCGGCTGCTTTACCTGGGAGATGAAGAAAACCCAATAAGCATAAAACAGATAATTGGAATGAACTACTGAGCTCAAGTCGGGTCTGCATATTTTGGAGTAGAGAAATTCCCTCCACCACCATCCCCACCCTTTGCCGTGAATTGAACCACAATTTGTTGGACGTCCAGTCCGTAGTCTGCCTCCCTGGACCAATATAACCTTTGGAATATGCTGCAGTTTTGTGTTCTTTTATTCATCTAGTCCAATAAATTGTAACCATTACACCAGGTGCAATAACACAGTGGTTGTGTTACAATCTAAAGACAATCGAATCATAAATTAAGGATATTTAGAACAGGATGCGGCGGACAAATATTGAAAGTAGCGGAGAGAAATAAGCCAAAAAGTAGCCGGAGAGAATGACGTCACGAGCATCTTCATGTTTAGTACCATTCTTTTCACCAAATATTATTATTGTGCAAAAGTGAAGGAAGATGCACAGGTTTGTGCTTTTGTTGCACATTTCAGGATATATACAATGTCACTGGATACAACAAGCACAATGGCGAATAAGGGAGAATAACATTCAAGTTGATCTTAAATACAGACGTAGAAGCTGGAAACTGAATGCACGTACTTCAGGGTAGGATCTAACAGCAAATATAGTAGAAATGCAAATGAGCGTTTGAGTTCGACAAAAGTCAAGAAGTTGTCTGACTAGCTGAACGGCTGTTAGTTGCTAGACAATGACGCTGAATCGTGAAACATGAGATACATCGTTTGACTGGATAGCAAATTACACTGAAAAATATCATATTGAAACAGAACAGAGTCTGACACAAAGTCTTTTCCAAGTACATTTGTTTAAACATAATTCAAACCTCTGAGAACAATTCGACATTGTAGTATTTTAAGACTGTCCATGTCGCAGATCTGAGCACATTTCGGATAGCATGAGAATGATTGTAACAGAATGTATGAAATGACTAAAGCTCATGACAATTCTTCGCGCTGAAAACAGTCGGTACATTTAATTCAAAAAAGACATAGACAGAAATATGGTACAAGACTTCCATGCAAACACATGTAACAAGATACGCGTTACTACATAACACACTCAGAAGTCGAGAGATCAAGACGCTTCCATTATATTCTGGAGATGACAGCCACATTGTTCTCCCTTGACACAAAAGAATTTCCCACACCAAACAAATGTCGGCACACTTGAAGAATAAAAAACCGAATAGATGCCACTTATTATTTTATTGTACTTCTTATAGGTTCAACATGTTTCGGGCACTACTATGCCAATCATCAGGAGCTCTCGATTATAATGTTGATTACCACATTGGTCGTTTCGTTCTCGGTTTGCTGTATGTTGGAGGTTAGGTGCGGTTAGGCTGGAGTAGTGTCCGGGCTGCAGGCTAAAGCACGAGTCGTGCTTTAGCCTGCAGCCTGGACATCAAATGTCGGTACGTTGATATGTCGGACCATTCTATAAAAAGACGGAGACAGGTAATTAATAAATTTTACAGTCTAAAGGCACAAGGGATAAAAATTGCTATCGCCAAAATAATTTTTTTCGGGCACCCAGTAGCGTTTACCGATAAGAAACCTCTTTCCACTGGAAACTAATTTCTTCGGCAAAATGTGACGGTTTGTTACTGCGCTACCCACATGTACATATGAGAAGTTTCTGCGGATTTATTAGCTATGGTTGATTACGATTCCCCCTTGCACTCTAGCAAGGACACTCGCACATTCTCGGTCCACTATCATAAACTTTAATTCGTATACATTCGTTGCTCCTAAAAATAATATAAACAATAAATTATACACGTTGGACAAAAATTATCCTTTATTTAACTCTGTGTGAATTACTATTATTTTAGGTTAATGATGATCATGATGGTGGTGGTGGTACAGGGAATTAATTGTAAAGGAAACCTTATATTTAACTGTGTGTGAATTACTATTATCTTAGGTTAATGATGATGATCATGATCATGATGGTGGTGGTACAGGGAATTAATTGTAAAGGAAAACTTATATTTTCAATGAAATTAATCTTCTAACATTTTGGACGTAATGTTTTAATCTGCACTAATTCTCCGACCAATGTATTAATACAGTGTGCGGCAACAGAATGTGAAGATTTTTCATATCGCTGTTTTGATGAATCTGGTTGAATATAAGACAAAAATATGGAGTGTCAGCAGTAAAATTATATTCGATACTCGCCTTTTACTTGATACAAATTGAATTTCTTAGCTGCATTTTATATATATATACACCCATACACACACAGTATTATACGTATCACAAACCATAATTTTTCTGGGTGCCAATATTTTGCATCTTATTTTTGCATTCAAGTTCTAATATTCAACTGCATTTCACTGAAAAACTGTATTCCAAAGGAACCCCAGTTCCATGTACCCACACACAATAAGCACGCTATCTATGACTTTAACTATCCTTTACGGAATCTCGAGGCAAGATTTGAAGTGATGCTGGAAGATGCAAAGTGCGTAAACAGTTAGCTCCCGTGTCAACTTCTTTCTTTCTCCTCTGAAAAACAATTTATCTGTCCCAGGACTCAGACTAAATTAGTTTTGTCAGCAACGGTATGAACTTTCTGCTCTCTGCTCGTCTCCCAGTCACTTCGCAAGAACTGAAACTGCTCGGTTTTGTAGGAGTTCTCCAATATATTAAAAATACAAAAATAACAAGAAACGTAACAGTGCGTACTTTTAATTAATATACAGGAAAAGTTTTGATTGCTCTGTGCACGACGAGGTTAAGATAAAGCTACAGAATTTAAGAAAATCTTTTACCACCAGATGTCATTTTAGAACTTCTTGTTACGGAGAGTACCGTTTTCATTGCAGGTCAAAGAACTTACAGAAAGAAGTCCTGCTGGAAAGGTTTGTTGTCATTTACCTGGTTTTTTTTTTTTACAGAAACCGAGTACTAAATACCATTTTAATGGAGAGCCAACAGGTGCAGAAGCATTAAAAATACACTTTCACATGTAATTCACTAATACTGCGACATGTTTCGTTCTTCTTCACACATATCATCCATGGGTCAAATGTTATATTTTGGTAACCTGTACGATATCGTACTAGCTACCAAAACAAACTGTACATACGCCGTTCTCGTTATGTGAACATTTACAGTTCTACAATTCTGCGATATCCACATTATATGGACCAATTCTGCTCATACATCTACTTCGAAACTCAAAATATCTACAGGTTTCAAGGACTAAAATTTTTAAAATATATTTAGTAATTCATCTGTTTCATATAGGGGTGCTGATAAGTCCTTAGCCCGACCAGGAAGAAAACAAGCTAATATTTCTGTCAGAAAGGCGTGAATTTTCTTACCTTATGGCGCCGGAATTATTTTTTTAATTTTAAAACACCCTGTGTATAAAATGTGAATAATACAGGAACCAAACAAGTTAGAATTATGAAACAAAACTGCATTTTGAAGAGAAAAAACGGAGAGTATACGCCATGTTTAAAATATTCGGTACCTATGTTTGTTGAATAAATATATAAAATGCAACTTTAGAGGTAAGCGGTGCGGTACGATCGCTATAGTTGACATTGGGCGTCAAAAGGTTAGGCGTCTTGCCTTGCAGGAAAAAATAAACTTGATAACAGCTCGCGTCTCGATGTTGAAATCGCGCACGTCCCTGACATGCTTCCGAGCTTGTTTCCTTCCTTGTCGGGCTAAGGACTTATCAACACCATACTATATGTTTGTCTGATGTAAAAAGTGCCTGAGGATGATCTAAGGAAGACCGAACAATTCGGAATATTAGTGAATTGTATGAAAGTGTATTTTTAGTATTTGTACATTTGGTGGTGTTAACTATTAAATTATTCATTAATGCACGGATATGAAAACTATTAGATTACTGAATACCATGTTTGTTAAGTACTAATCTGTAGACTCTATCCTGAGCCACGTGATTCTAGACTACAACATAAGACTCTATTTATTGAAGAGCCATTTTAATCTTATCATGTCTTGAGCTCAGATCTTCGAAGAGGTCTCTTCTCTTCCAAGTTATTCCACTAAAATACTATATGAATTTCTCATCTATCTCTTGTTAAATTCAATATGACTGCTTTACTGAAGTTGGAGGCAGAAATTTTCCCCAAAACGCTGATAATACTACAAAATTTCGTGCGGTGTGATGCCCCGGAGTTGCAGCCAGTAAAGTTTAGTCGGTTTAGCGCTTAGGCTGCAGGTTGGACCTATGAGACACCTTGTACTGATTTCCTCCAGAGCGTCAAGACCGGCTCTGGGGCCCAGACAGCTCCTATTCAAAGAGCAACAGGGACTATTTCCACAGGAGTAAAGCGGCCAGAGAGTAAAAATAATCACTCATCCCAATATAGTGCCAAGGTTAAGAATGACCAGAGATGAACTTCCACTCCGCTAAGCGCCTTAATGGCGTCCATTGGCATAACTTCACTTTCACTTGACAATACTCCACAGGACGGAAGCCTTCAGAATGAAACTGCTTTTCTTCAGGCGAGAATGTAGGTAAGATAAACATAAACGTACGAAGCATATATCACTTTAATTAGCTTACCGGAAGTCGCAGTGTTTTTTGTTCATAATTTTTCACTGCCGCTATTTGTACTGCACCTGTATTTCTATACATATTCTTCAGTTCAACTTGCACCATAGTGTAAAAATTTATTCAAACTGGTAAAGGGAACTATTTTGTAATTTATCCTTTTACACGCTCTATATACTGATTGGGCAATAAATCTCTTTAAAAAAATTTAGGTAAGTAGAAAGATAGTTTTCTACAATTCAGACTAAGCCGCACATAAGGTACACGGCAAGGTGAAGATTCGAAACTAACTGGTAAAACGACCTGAAGACTTTAATGTACTTTTGGCTTTTAGGGAGTGAATTTTTCAACTCTTAAACAGTTCATTATCTAAAATAAGTAACAAAACTTATCGACCTAGGTATAAATCATTCTAGCCAACTGCCAGTGTCCGAGTATGTTGCCTGTTCAGAACACTGCGCTTCAATAGAGACACTTGTCAGAACAGACAGGCTTGTCTGAATTTCGCTTTATTTCGATTTTTGCTCTCGCTGGAAAAATCTCGACCGCATTTCTCTTACAGTAAAACTAGTTCTGTACGTCAAGTACGAGAATGTCACTGAAGATGGCTCTGCGGTCGTCCGTTGTTTTCGTTACGAAATACACAGTTATTAGCTCCGAAAGCAGCTTATATGATGCAAATTCAGCTACCTTCAGGGTCTAAAGAAAACACGCTACAGAGACATGGATAGAATGAAAAGCAACGCTGTGAGAAGTGTGATCCGTTCATGTGGAATCGTGTTGCAAGCTCTGAACTTTTCAGGGACATTATACAGAGTCATCAAAAAAGATGGACGGAATTTGAAACCGCTATAACTTAAAAAGTACTAGACGGAATTACATGTTTGGCGTCTTAAAATATTCATAAAAGTTTAAAGGTTTAGACTTACCTTAGTACATTTCAATATGTGGAACGTTTGTAGCTCTGGAGACGTCCAAACGAAATTCTATCTCATGCCACGTTTTCTGAATCATGTCTCGTGTTACAGTTTCAATGGCAGATGTGATCCTGTCTTCCTTATCTTCTCAGAATACACAATGTTCTTAATGTACCCCCACAGGAAAAAATCAAGTGGAGAGAGATCTGGGCTTCGAGGTGGCCAGGGTATGGTCCACCCCTTCAAACCCAGGCATCAGGGGATCTCTCATTTAAAACGCCAGTCACAAAGCAACTGAAATGGGGAGGAGCTCCGTCTTGCATAAAAATAACACTACTTACAATTTCTTGTTCGAAGGTTT
>Ga0123353_10014031_pt1 | contig 11525 bp, 12 predicted proteins | sample TergutLab28metaG_3_FD_92763 | JGI IMG/M metagenome (GOLD analysis project Ga0123353, IMG submission 92763) | Labiotermes labralis P3 segment gut microbial communities from Petit-Saut dam, French Guiana - Lab288 P3 | ecosystem: Host-associated > Arthropoda: Insects > Digestive system > Gut ... | reverse complement strand
TTGATTACGAACTTGTGGCGATCGCGGATGTATTGGGCGTTACCGTTAATTGGCTTTTAGGTTTGGAAAAATAAGCCCGGCAAAGAAAGGAATGCGTCACAATGCTTGCTGAAAATTTGAGAAAAATCAGACAGCTGAACCGTCTTACTCAAAAACAGGTGGCCGAAGCGATATCAATTGAGCGCTCTACATATACGCGATACGAAACCGGCGATTCATTGCCGACCGTCGCGGTTTTATCAAAAATTTCACGCATATACAATGTGAGCATAGATTACCTGTTCGGCAACACGGCTTTCCCGGAGCCTGTTTTTGCGGACTCTACGGGCAGCTATAACGCCGAAAATTTGATTTACGACGCTTCTATGTCTAACCTTACTAAAGAAGAAAAAGAATTTCTTATTTCATTTAGGCTTATCCGTGATAAAAAAGCGGCGGTAAAAATATTAAGAAAGCTCGCGGCGCAGGAAAAAGATTAGAAACCGGTGGCCGGAGGCCATTGGCCGGAACCGTGGGGGAGGGCTTTGCGTCCTCCCCTATAATTCAAGATGAATATGACAGATAAAAATCATAGCATGGCGATAGTCGGCGGCGGGGCGTCGGGTTTTGCCGCCGCGATAGAAGCAGGGCGCAGCGCCTCGATAACGAGGCGGCATATAAACGCAAAGCTTACGGATATAACCGTTTATGAAAGCCTTCCTAGGGCCTGCAAAAAATTAAGCGCCACGGGGAACGGCAAATGCAACCTCGGCAATAAAAACGACGGGATATGCAATTATTTCGGCGACAGGGATTTCGCGGCCGGGGTATTTTCGGCCTATGGCCTTGAAAGCAACCTTGAATTTTTCAAATCAATGGGGCTGTACACAAGGGAAAAAGAGGGCAGGCTCTACCCGTTAAGCTCGCAGGCTAGGGATGTGTCCGACATTTTGCGTTTTGAGGCCGAAAAGCTCGGCATAAATGTTTTGACGGGGATAAAAATACAGTCAATTGTAAAAAACGGCGGCGCATTTTTGTTAAATGAGGAATATGAAGCGGATTCCGTGATCCTCGCGTCAGGCGGGAAAGCCGCGAAAGCACTTGGGTCGGACGGTTCGGGTTTTGAGCTTGCGAAAAGCCTGGGAATCGCGGTCACGCCCGTATTCCCGGCGCTCACGTCTCTCGTGCTAAAAGATTTTCCGCGCTCATTGAAGGGGATACGCGCCAACGGCGCTGTGAAAATAATTTCAGGCGGCAAAATTTTAAAGGAAACAGCGGGTGAAATCCAATATAACGAAAACGGCATATCGGGCATCCCCGCAATGGACGCTTCAAGAACCGTTTCGGAACGCTTTTGCGGCAACGCGGCAGACGGGATATCCTTAATCATCGACAAGATACCTTGCTTTACACACGATGAGCTTTATGAAATATTGCAACAAAAAAAAGAACGGTATCCTGATCTTCCCTTATCGGAAATTTTAACGGGGATCATACCGAAAGCGCTATGTATAGAGGGTGTGAAAAGCTGCGGCATAAACCCTTGTAAACCTTTAAAATCAACAACACGGTATGATTTAAAAGCTTTGTGCGAAAATTTAAAAAGCAGCCGGTACGAAATCAAAAAAACGGGCGGATTCGACGCCGCGCAGGTGACGGCGGGCGGTCTGGATACAAAAGAATTTTCTCCCGCGACCCTCGAACATAGTAAGGTTAAAAAGCTTTACGCCTGTGGCGAGGCGCTGAATGTGGACGGAGCCTGCGGGGGGTACAATTTGCAGTGGGCGTGGAGTTCGGGGCGGCTTGCGGGACATTCTGCAATTGAGAATTGAGAATTAAATGATAAGAATTCAAGAATTGGAACTGCCGGTCGGCGCGGATATTGACGAAATAAAAAAAGCGGCGGCTAAAATTATTGATGTCAGCCCCGCTGATTTCGAAAACTTTGAACTTGCCCGTGAATCCATAGACAGCAGGCATAAAAACCGAATACGAATGAAATATACTGTTGACGTTTCCGTCTGTTCGGGTGAAGAAGCGATAATTTTACGGAATGCGGGCGGCAAAGTTTCTGTTGTGGAAAAATACGTTTACGCGCCGCCTTATCCTAAAAGAAATTCCGTTTTCCGCCCGATAATCGCCGGCTTCGGCCCCGCGGGGATGTTCGCCGCGCTCCTGCTGGCGGAAGCGGGGTACAAACCCCTGATTTTCGAGCGGGGGGAGGACGTTGACGCGAGAGCCGCCGATGTTGACGAATTTTGGCGGTCAAAAATCCTGAACACCGAATCCAACATCCAGTTCGGCGAGGGCGGGGCTGGGGCTTTTTCCGACGGGAAGCTGACCACGGGCATAAAAGACCCGCGGGTGCGGGAGGTCCTGAACCGTCTTTGCGAATTCGGCGCGCCCCCGGAGATAAAATATTCGGCAAAGCCCCATATCGGCACGGACAGGCTGCCGAAAGTTGTTAAAAATATGCGAAACGAAATAATCCGCAGGGGCGGCGAAGTAAAATTTAACATTAAAATAGATGATATATATGCCGCGAACGGCGCAATTCACGGCGTTTCAGCGGTAAATACTAAAACAGGCGAAAAATATGATTCAGAAACCGACTGCCTTATTCTGGCAACGGGCCATTCGGCGCGGGACACGGTTGAAACCCTTTACAAGCGCGGCGTGAAAATGGAGCAAAAGGCTTTTTCCGTGGGCGTGAGGATAGAGCATCCGCAGGAGCTTATAAATAAAGCCCAATACGGCAAAGAGTATAATAATGCTTACCTGGGCGCGGCGGAATACAAGCTGTCAAACCATCCCGTCCACGGCCGCGGGGCTTACACGTTCTGTATGTGCCCGGGCGGCATAGTGGTGAACGCCGCTTCGGAAGAAAGCGGCGTTGTCGTCAACGGCATGAGTGTTTACGCAAGGGACGGCGAAAACGCCAACAGCGCCGTATTGGCGGGGATTGAGCCTGATTTTTTCGATGGCGGAGGCCTTTTCGCCGGGGTCGAATTCCAAAAAAGCCTTGAAAAGGCGGCTTTTGCGGCGGGCGGCGGCGGTTACGCCGTTCCGGGCCAGCTTCTGTGCGATTTTATAGCGGGAAAGGCCACCGCAAAGTTCGGAAGCGTCAAACCGACCTGCCCGACGGGCGTCGCCCCGTCAAATTTGCGTAAAATCCTGCCCGAATACGTCACAAACACAATTTTCGGGGGCATAGCGGCTTTCGACAAAAAACTGCCGGGTTTCGCCCTGCCCGACGCAGTCCTCTCCGCCCCCGAAACGCGCAGCTCGTCCCCCTTGAGGATATTGCGCGACGAATTTTTCGGGAGCAGCATACTGGGGCTGTATCCCTGCGGCGAAGGCGCGGGCTACGCGGGCGGCATAGTTTCCGCCGCCGTGGACGGGATAAAGGTTGCGGAGGTGGTTTTGGAGGATGCGGGGTTTAGGGATTAGGAGTTAGGAATTATGTATTTTTAACCATTGATTTTACCTTCCGTTTGTGATATTATTAGTATGGTGAAGAGTTTTGAAAAAGTTATCGGTTTTATTTATTCTAATATTTTTTATATCGGCTTTCTGGTCCTGTACCGGGAGGGCTTCCAATCCCACGATAAATGTTGACACCGGATATACGGCGACGAAACAAAGCGCCGCCGCGCCGACGGGGGCGGAGGACAATGATTTGTTTTGGTGGCTTAAAAAAACGGCCGCCCCCGAAACGGAACCGGGGACGACGCCTGAAAGCGAATCAACAAGCGGAGATGCAACGTCTGAAAGCGCTGCGGGCGAAACTGCCGGTGAAAGCGAAACCGCTGACAGCTCCGGCCCGTTGCCGGAAGGTACGGTTATACGCAAAGATAAATACGAGTTTACCAAAGACCCGAACAATAAATATATAGCCTCGGTGCTTGAGGGATACGACGCGGATCCTCAAAATTTGGCGGTAATTGTCCCGCTGGAAGGAGACGATAAAGTTTATGTGCTTCAATTTAACGGGACGGTAAATGAAGAAAGAGAGCTTGTAAAAACCGCCGAAACATTTGTAAAAGCATATCTTTTGGATATGGACGGGCAAGTTATAAGCATCGCGGCCTCAAAAACCGAAGACAGGTTTAATATTAACAGCGTGGAAAACACTTCAAGCGTACTGGCAATAAAAAGGTATATCATACCAATATTTCAGGAAGAATTGAATGATTAAAAAATGACAAAAAAAGAACGCGGGTTGTTTTGCATAGAAGCCTTAAAAAAAGAATACCCCGACGCTGTGTGCGCCCTTGAAACGGAAAACCCTTTCGAGCTGCTGGTAGCGGTCAGGCTGTCCGCCCAATGCACGGACAAACGGGTGAATATGGTAACGCCCGTGATTTTCGAACGGTTTAAGACCCTTGACGACTACATATCGGCGGACGTTTGCGAAATTGAAGAGATAATACATTCCTGCGGCGTATACCGTCAAAAAGCCAAGGATATCAAGGGGATGGCGGAAAAATTAAAGCACGGTTTCGGCGGGAAAATACCCGATACAATGGAAGAGCTACTTACGCTCCCGGGAGTTGGCAGAAAAAGCGCGAACCTTATTTTGGGCGACGTTTTCGGCAAGCCCGCCGTGGTGGCCGACACACATTTTATCAGGATAATGAACCGCCTGGGTTTTTGCGCCACAAAAGACCCGCATAAAGTCGAGCTGGCGATGAAAAAACTGCTCCCGCCGGAAGAAAGCGGCGATTTCTGCCACAGGGTGGTTTGGCACGGCAGGGAAGTGTGCAAGGCGCAAAAACCGAGGTGCGGGGGCTGCGTGTTATATGAAGTTTGCGACAGCAAAATTCATAATTCATAATTCACAACGTCTCGCGCACGAGACGTTGTGAATCATGAATTAAAAAGGGGGCATATTTATGAAATTTATCGGCAACATAATCTGGGTCATTTTCGGCGGGTTTATTATGTTTTTGTTCTGGCTCATAGTGGGGCTTTTGTGGTGCGTCACTATCGCGGGTATCCCCGTCGGTGTCCAGTGCTTCAAAATGGCGAAAATCTCGCTTTTCCCCTTCGGAAAGGAAATTATATACGGCGGCGGGGCGGGCAGCCTGCTTTTGAATATTTTGTGGATAATATTCGGCGGGATAGAACTTGCGGCAACGGCTCTTTGCATCGGCCTTGTATGCTGCGTTACAATTATAGGCATACCCTTCGGCCTGCAATATTTTAAAATCGCAAAATTGGCGCTACTGCCCTTCGGCGCGTCCGTCAAACGCTAGGAGCTGATTATATATTATGAAAAAGAAATATAAAATAACAAGAAATATTACGCTTCCGTTGTTATTTGTTATAAATATAATTATCAAAATATTTATGTTTTCAAATGGAGACGGGGTGCCGGTTTTATATTTTTTTATACCCGCTGTTTTATTTTCCGTTATTTGGATTGTATTTCTGTTTATGTTAAAAGAATCCACCGGATTTAATGTTTTCACTTTGATTTTTTGGATTATAAATTTTATCGCCGCGTTTATGACGGCTCATGAAACGGCTACGAATCCCGGAAACGACGGCCTTATAATGACTCTAAATCTTTTTATTATGTTTTTCGCGCCGTTTTATAGTTTGTCGTTTCCGATTACGGGTATGCTTATGCGAAACACCGATAAACCGTCATACATATATGGTGAATGGGATTTATGGATTTGCGCTATGATAGCGGCGGTTTTTGTAATTATTGCAATATTGCCGTTTATATTAAATCATACACTTAAGCCAAAATCAAAAGGAAAATCAACGGGAAATTGAAATTCAGCCTGCGGGATTTGAACCCCTTTGCTGATATAATCTGTATTATTTTTAGCGGTAAAAACCCCCGCCGCTAAAATCCCGGCGCACACGGCGGCGGTTATAAAATAAATATAAACCCGTAAAATCAGTTTTAGCTCGCTGTCCCTGTCTCTCAACTCTCAACTCTCAACTCTCAATTTATTTTAGAATTCCTGCAAAAATCCGGCAAGAACCTCCCCGATCAGCCCCGCCGAATAAACCGCCTCTTCAATAGTGTTGGCGTCGCTGCCGATTTCAAGCAGCAGGGAATATGGCGTCAGGTCCATGTTGTATTTGCGCGGGGCGAAAAAAATCGGCTTCATCAATCCCCTGTACATAGTTTCGGCTTTATTTTGCAGTTTAACCGCAAAGTTCAAATTTGTTTCCCAATTCGGGAAATCTTTTATTTTGCCTTCTTCGGCGCCGGTTATTATCATAATCTGCGCCGCTTTTTTGCCGCCGATTTCGGCGGCGGGCTTTATCCTCGTCCCGCTTTTCAGCTGGATTGAGTCCCTATGCACGTCAAGGCACACTTTTACGGACGGGTATTTCTTCAAATACTCTTTCGCGGTCTTTCTTGAATGGTCATAGGCTCCCGTATATTTTTCGTCGTGCAGAACCGTGTCGTGTATGACGCTAATCCTCGCTTCCTCTAATTTCCCGGCAATTTCCTCGCCGATGCGGACCATATTCCGTGAATTTTTAAAGCTGTTGGTGGGGAAGCTGTCGGAATAGAAGTCCGCGTTCGTCAGCATAAAGCTTTCCGACGTGTGGGTATGGAAAATAAGCACGGCCGGCTTCGGATTGTCCGGCACTTTAAGGCCGAGCTTTGAGTTAAGCACGGCTTTCACGTCGATTTTTTGGCTCGTGGCGTTCCTGACGCTCACGTTTTTATATGTATTTGTGCTGTCCTTTGATGTATAAGTCCGTTCTGTAATTTTGCCCTTTTTTTTGGCGTCAGATACGGTTTTTTCAGCGTCCGCCATCAAAGCTATAATATCCTGCGGCGTTTCGTAGCCGCTGCCGCTGTCGGAAGGCCTGTTCTGCTCTGCTTCCTCAATGTATGCATCAATAATATCCGTCCCGTCCGGGCTGCCGTCGTCCGCGATATCGTCGCCCGCCCCGAAAAACCCGCCTTCTTCGCCCTCATTGCCCGTATATATCTCCTCAGCGGCCGATAAAAGATTTTTGGCCGAAAACCCGGCCGCAGAATAATATAGACAGAACGACAGAATCAAAATAAAGCAGGAAAATACGGCGAAGCACTTTGTAAATATGTAATCGTTACGCTTTTTCATATTAATGATTATGCATTATGCATTATGAATTATGCATTTAAACAGTCGGAACCTCAACCCAAAACTCCACTCCGCCGGACACGTTTTTCGCGCCGTAGCGGCCGCCGTGCAGGGTGACGATGTTGCGGACGACGGCAAGCCCCAGGCCCGTGCCCTGGACATCGCTGTCTTTGTCGCGCTGAAGCCTTGTATAGGGTTCCCACAGGGTGCGCAGCTCCTTTGCGGGTATCGCCTCGCAGCCGTTTCGTATGCCGAGAACGGCTTTTCGCTTGGTTTCGCGCAAACTGAGCGTGATTTCGCTGCCCGAGGGGGCGTATTTCACCGCGTTCGAGAGCAGGTTCGTTATCGCTTCCTCCATGCGGACGGGGTCGGCGGAAATTTTGATGTCTTCCTCCATGCCCTGCAAGCGCAGCTTCTGCCCTTTTTCCTCCGTCAAGACGGCGTTATCTTCCGCAAGGGCGAGAACCATATCCCGCAGCGAAAATTCCTCGCGGTGCATGGGTTCATCCGTGTTTTCAAGCCGGGAGGCGTTCAGGTTTTTCATCACGACGGCATTCATGGCGTCCACCTTCCCCGTCAGTTGTTCCGCCGCCCTGTCTTTTTCAAGAGGGTCGTTTTCAAGCTGCACTTTTTCCGCGAGAAGGCGCGTCACGCCGAGAGGCGTTTTCAGTTCATGGGCCACGTCCCGCATCAAGTCCCGCTCGCGCTGTAATAACAGCCTTTCGCGCTTCCCGGTTTGCCTTTTATTAGCAATAATGAATATGACCGCCGCTAAGAGATAAAATATCAGGACAGCGGAAAACACGTCTGCCGTCATAGTTCTGTTATTTTGGAAAAAAAGCTTAAATAACGATGTCACGCTCCCTTCGGCGTAGAAAATATAGACATTATCCGCAAGCGCCGGGTTTTCCGCTACAAGCGCGTCCACTTCCGCGTTGCCGAGAGCGACAAACTCGAAAAAAGGGGTCATTTCCATTTCCTCAATCTTCTCCGGCGTAATACCGTAGCGCGCCCTTTTTTCTATATCTGTTGCGGGAATATCGTCATGTAAATAATATCTTGAATAATTAACAGCCGGTATTATATGTTTCAGCCTTAATATCTCCGTCTTTTCGTTGTCCGTGGGAATCAAAAGTATTTTTTGGGCATAGCGGAAACTGCCGTCAAACACGGAATTACCCGCGGGAAAGCACAAAGTGTCATTTTTTGTTTTCGGATATAAAAAATGTAATAAACCCGCGAGGGCGGAGGGCATGGGCCGGCTTTCCGGCGGATCGGGTACAGCTATCGCTTTTTCATAAGACAGGGGATAACCTGTTTCGACCCACATATGGTTATTGCCGAATAAAACGACGGGGTATTTGCTCCCGTACATAAAATTACCCGGATAATGATCCGCCACCCGCGTTTTGTCCGCCTGCTTAAATAAGGCGAATTGTATTTCCGCCGACCAAAACGGGTTAAAACCGTCCCGGTTTAAAAAAAGGGACGAAAATGAATTGGCTGTCATGTAATCTTCCTGCTCGGGGAAAGATTGGTAGTAGTCATATACGGTTTTCAAGTGCTTTGTAAGCCTGTCCGTGTCGCCCAGCATGACTGTGAGGTCTGACGCAAGCGCACAGGTGAGAGCCGACACGATTAAAACAACAGCGATCATTTCCGCCGTCATCAGCGCGATGACCCTGCCGATAAATTTGCGCGTACCGGCGCGCATGGGGAGTATGCGCTCGGTTTCCGGTTTCCGCCAGTGGCGGACGCTTAAAAGCGCAAGCGCCGCGATGTTAAGTATGCCTATGAGAATAAGCAATATAAGCCCCGTATTCATAATGTTCCCTCCTGTTTTTTGAGTTTATAGCCCGCCCCGTAGACGGTCTGTATGCAGCCCCCGGCCTCGCCGAGCTTTTGCCTGAGCCTTGCCACGGTAGCGTCCACCACGCGGGAATCCGCGTAAAAGTCGTAGCCCCATACCAGGTTGAGCAGCTCCTCCCGCCCCAGCATACGGTTCGGGCGTTTCATGAAAACCTCCAGCATCGTGAATTCCTTAGGGGTAAGCTTTATCGGCTTTCCTGCCGCGCGGGCCTCGCTTTCGGCGGGGAGCAGTTCAATTTCGCCGCAGCGCAGCGCCTGACGGGCGTTCAGCAGGCCTCTGTCCCGCAATATGAGCGCGTTGGCCTTGAGCAGCAGCTCCTGCACGGAATAGGGCTTCGCGATGTAGTCGTCGGCCTTTTTTTCGTACCCGCGCCGCCTGCTGTGAAGCTCGCCCAGCGCCGTGACGAATATTATGGGGACGTCCGAGCCGCCTTTTCGGATTTCCTCGCAGACGGAATAGCCGTCCATGCCGCCGGGCAGCATAACGTCCAGCAGCACAAGGTCAAAGTTATGCGAATGGAACAGTTCCATTGCGCCGCCGCTGTTGGACGCCGCCATGCCCTCCAGCCCGTTTTTCCCGAAATAGCCCGTGACCTCCTCAACATAAGAAGGCTCGTCCTCGACCATAAGAACCTTATAACCCATATAACCGCCCCTTTCCGTCTGTGATACGCTTTAAATATACCATAGAAATGTTACAGAAATGTTGCGGGGCTCTGCGGGTTTTGTCACGGATATAACCTGAAAACTATTTAAAAGGGTTTGTATAATTATAACAAGAAACTATGCAAATATTTTACATAAATAAGTTTACAGTGTTTCTTCCAAAATAAAATTTTTCTTGCATTAAATAAGCTGATATGTTAGAATATAATAAAACAAGGGGGATGTAGCCTTGACCAAACTCAAGCACACGTTCAAGACCGATATTCTGTTCAAATCGCTTTTCGTGAAATACCCGGAGCTGCTTAAAAAACTCGTTTCGGCACTGCTCGGCATACAGCTTGAGAGCATTGAAAAGTTTGAGATACGCAACCCCGAGATGCCGCCCGAAAGCTGGGGCGAGAAGTTCTGCCGCCTTGACATAAACATGGATGTGGACGGCAGGCGCGTGGATATAGAGGTGCAGGTCGAGGACGAGGGCGATTACGCGGAGCGGAGCCTGTTTTATTGGGCGCGTGAGTATTCCTCCGCATTGCCCGCCGGCGGGGACTATTTTGATCTGCCGCGCACGGTCATAATCAGCATTTTGAACTATAATATGTTTGACTGCAATGAATTTCATTCGGAATTTGCGGCGCTTGAAGTAATACGCCACACGCCTTTGACAGATAAGTTCGCCCTGCACTATTTTGAATTGCCCAAACTGTCCGGGGCGGTCAGCGCGGAAAACTCATTGGAACTGTGGCTCGCCCTGTTCAAAGCGAACACGGAGGAAGAACTGGCAAAAATTGAAGCATTGGGGGTGCCTGACATGGAACAGGCGATAGAGGCCTATAGAACCGTTACCGTCACGCCGGAATTCCGCGAATTGGCGCGGCTGCGCGAAAAAGCCCGACACAACGAAGCGGCGGCTCTAAGGAACGCGCGGAATAAGGGTATAGCCGCAGGTGAGGCTAAAGGCAGAGCCGAAGGTAAAACGGAGGGTGTTATAACCGTTGCTAAAAACGCCTTGCAAATGAATATGAAGATTGACGACATTGTAAAAATGACCGGCTTGAGCCGCAAAGAAGTAGAAAATTTACGCAACGCTGACCGATAAAGTCAGCGTTACGCTTTTCAAACCATGGGGATGGTTGCTAAATAAGCTCCAAAATATCCTCCGCCGAAAGCGACGGCTGCAAAGCGCAATTGATTGACAGCGCCAGCAGTTTCGCGGCGCGTTCGATAAGGACGTCGATCTCCTTCGGCGTCACTATCATTTCGTAGTATTTTTCGTCAACGCCCTCCGGCGGACTGTCCTTGTTAAACACATCGGCGGCGACTGTGACGGCGTCAACGACCGTGGGTACACCGAGGGCTATGACCGGCACGCCCACGGTGTTTTTGTTTATCTCTTTCCGCAGGTTCCCCACGCCGCCGCCGGGGGAAATGCCCGTGTCGGTCAGCTGCACCGTGCAGCCCAGGCGCGAGACGCTTTTCGACGCAAGCGCGTCTATGGTTATAACGGCGTCGGGTTTTATCGAGCCTACGATGCTTTGTATGATTTCGACGCTTTCCATTCCCGTCTGCCCCAAAACGCCGGGCGAGAGTGCCGCCACGGGCCGCAAGTCCTCTATCCCGAGGGATTTCGCCAGCTCGCCGCTGATATGCCTCGTGGAGAATATCATATCCACGCATTTTACCCCCAGCGCGTCGGGGGTGATGTCGTCGTTGCCCAGTCCGACGACCAACACCAGACCCCTTTCGGGCAGGAGTTTTTTAATTTCTTCCGCGATGACGCTGACTTCGCCCTCGTAATTTTCTGTGTAGTTTTTGAAGGCGGTAACGTCGAGGGTGATATATTTCCCAACGGGTTTACCGATTGCCCGCTCCCCTTCCTCATTCATCACTTCGATGACGGTTACTTTT